>Ga0209986_10002048_pt1 | contig 18795 bp, 12 predicted proteins | sample BlataG_FD_183168 | JGI IMG/M metagenome (GOLD analysis project Ga0209986, IMG submission 183168) | Deep subsurface microbial communities from Black Sea to uncover new lineages of life (NeLLi) - Black_00105 metaG (SPAdes) (version 2) | ecosystem: Environmental > Aquatic > Marine > Oceanic >... | reverse complement strand
AGGCTTCGTATTAATACTTCGCGGTATGGCGCACTGCCCGTAAATAGATTCCACATCAGTATGCTCATACGCCTCTTGTGACCTGCGAGAGACTGTTCCTGAATCACCATCTTCATGGTGCCCCGGGTCAGAGGAGTCACATTGTGGATAAAGTGGATAACCGCAAATATCAGCAGTCCGATGCGATTGTCGAAAGTGATCCTCTTATAGGCCGGCATGAAATATTTCTTGAACGCTTCCTTCGATACACCCTCGAAAACTACGGTCAGAGCGGCCGCCTTGGCGGTGCGGTATGCTGCACCTATGCCGTCCTTGTAAAGCCTGCTGGCCCCGCAATCTCCAACCAGAACAACCCGGTCGGTATAGGGTACGGGAACTTCTTTCATGCTGATCTTGGGAGAGCAGTGACAGACACCGGGTGATGGCTCCCAGTTCTCAGGAAAGCAGCTGCGGACAGGCTTGCAGTTGAAGAATCTGTCGATTGTCTCCTGATCGATATCTTCACCCAGCATCACTACTGTGGCGAATTCGCCCTTCGGGATTATCGCGGCAAAATCGACCCGGGGGATATTGGCCAGGAAAACATGCATCGAGCTGCCGAACAGATTGGAGATAGTCTCGTATCCCAGGTTCAACTCGGTGATATAGGTTTTTACGGTTTCAGGTTTCTTGTATCCGTATCCAAGTATCTCGAACAGCTTCCACCCTGAGGAGTTAACGCCGACAGCACCTACAAGCAGATCATACGTAAATGATTCATCCTTGAAGATTATCTGCGGTCTTCCGTCATCCCACCCGACTTCGCTCACACGTTGCGGTATTACTTTGGCACCCATCTCCTGGGCCAGTTCAAGGAGGAATCCATCGAAACTGCTCCACTTGACCTCTTTAGTGTCGCGCGGGCCACCTCCCCGGTGGATCGCAGCTATCCTCATTTCCTGAAGAGGGGTTTCGATTCTGGCATCCATCTCCTCTGTATGGAGTTCGTATGAATCGATGCCGCGCTGAACAACATCATCTGGAATATTAATGCCTTCGGTGGCCAGATACTGAATAAGCGATTCGGATACGATCCCCCCGCACATGTTGCAGCCACCAGGAGCCAGCTGGCTGAAATCGCGCGGTTCGTAGATATCTACATCCAGCTCCATGTCCATACGGTCGGCGAAGGTAAGCAGGAAATAGGCGAACATCGAACCAGCGGGACCTCCGCCGATGATTCCTACCATTGAACCGTCATCGAGTTCAAAACTCATAGGTGTCCTCGCTACAGGTGCTTTCTACGACCGGCTCCCAGTGTATAGAGCCTGCAGTCAGGCTTCAATATAACAAGCCCAATTCAATGAGTTCTTCTCTGGCAATCGCCATCATCTGAATTGTGATTTGGGAGCCTGGGGGTGCTACCAGCGCTGCCTTCCTGGAGTATCTCACCTCAAGTGAATCTCCAGGCATTCTACCAGATGAATAAAGTCACTTTCAGTGAACGTGATGATGAATACACGGCTCAAATCGGTCGGCTGAAACTGCAGCTTACTCTGAGCACCCGGTTTTCAGCGATGGCGTTCGTTCAGTACAACAGTGCGACTGATATTGTGTTCGGAAATATTCGTATGAGATACAATCCGCGAGAGGGGAATGACCTCTATATCGTCTACAACCAGGGTATCAATACCGATCGAAGCAGCTATGATCCTCTCCCCCCTGTCTCTTCCGACCGGACAGTGATGGTGAAGTACTCATATACGTTCATCTTCTGAGCCGGCGGGGGAGAACTTGACGGGCGCGGTTATGGGTGCGCCCCAAATAGGTCCTAATAGCTCTTATTTTCGCTAATAGATCCTACTGGTAATTGTTCGAAAACGCAGTAATGGAGCGCAAAACCGCGCCATGTAACTGCTTGTGTATCATGCACTTGAGGAGAAACGGCCTTACCACTTCTGAGGCCGTTTTTTCGTAGCTGCGCTCCAGAATTTTCCAATCGTCCGCACAACCAACTTGGTTCGTCTCCCTTAGAAGTGAGTTTTGAATCTGTATGAGGAGCGGTGTACTTAGATCGATCCGGGTCCGTAGCGCTTCCTGGCGCTTTATGGAGCTTCTTGCGGTACGGTTTCAGCGAGTAAACAAAAACCCGTATGAGCAGGGGCTTCGCAAAGTAATTCAATCAGAGATCAACACTTCTGCTAGCTGCAGGATGCTTCGGAAGATCCGCTCGAGATTAAAATCCGCATAGTCTTGCGCCCGAAGTACAGGTTTCAGCTGTGGCTCGAGCTGCATTCGCAGGGCATTGAGTCTTTCTTCAGAGATGTCGATCGGCTCATTACCCGGAACCACTAATTTTTTTTGTATGAGTTTCAGGAGATCGCTCTCAAATGGATCCATACCAGTCTTGCGAAGACCATAATCGATGTCATAGAAATCACGTATGGCCGGTTCCCGCCTCGTCAAAGCCGCCCGGAATTTTTCAGCATAGGCTTCAAGGCCGGATAACACCCTCAGTCGAAAAGGCTCAATGGCCGGTTCCCGTTTAAATGGATCTAAGAGTATCGTACGTGCCTTTTGGTATTCCGCGGGGTGCAGTACAGGTTCCCGCAGGCTGATCTCGACCTTGATGTACTCTACCTGCCCAGTCACATGCGACTGATATGAGTAGAGACCACTGTATTGTGTCGAATTATTGAATCCCTTCAGCGACTGTGAAACCGTGAAGCACGGAGCCTTCTCCGGCACCTCCTCCATATATTCTTTCCATGGTGCAATCTTTTTTCGCCGATCCGATCGGCTGGATTCAACCTCCGTCGATATGATGAAGTCGAGGTCCTCGCTCATGCGATAGAAGTCCGTATGGACTTTACTGAGGCAGGTACCTCCCCGGAATACAAGACTACTTTCAGGAAAGTCAGCCAGTTCATCCAGGAGGACCGAACAGTAATAGTCTTTTTCGATAAGATGAGCAGTGAATCCGGTGAGGCTCTCTGTGAAGGTCAGCGCCCCACTGAACAGGTCGGCGTCTTCATGGTATCTGAATGAGGTGTCACTGTGCGTCATCGTTGAATACAATCCCCCATCGCCGATCTACTTTCCCTCGTTTCGGATACACCGGCACCCAAGGAATCAAGCTTGACGACGGCCTTAATGCCGTCTCAAGTTTCTGCAAAAGCTCCGGTGCCACACCCTCCATCTCCATTAACTTCCCGATCCGACGGAGAGTCTCCTGGTTTCCATACTTGAGACTAACCTTCACCAGCTCGGACACCACCTTTCCATCATTCGCCAGCTCTGTACATATCCAGTTATATGCCCTGGGCAAGCTGTTGAACCGTGACCAGTCATAGACTGCATCCATCAGCGTGCGCATTCTGGAGCTGAAAACAGCCTCTATCCCTTCTGGCGTTTTCACGATTTCTGTCGCTCCTAACCGCCGGTCCGCCACCTTGATGAGCGTGATAGCAACAGATCCAATCTGTCGTTCACCGGAGAGGCGGTTGTTGTATGCATACACCCGGTTTGGAATCTGGTTATCCCATCCATACCGGTTGAACGCATTCGGACCGCAGATCTGGTACCGGCCTTTTTTATCTTCGATCAGTGTAACCAGTGCAAGGAACTGACCGGGGCTCCATCTTCCTCCTGGAGGAATACGTGGTGGCACGAGATAGAGACCTCGACGGACTCGAGTTATCAAGCCCCCGCGTGACAACCTGCTCAAGAGCTGATTTTCCTGAACGGATGTCAAACCGAGTGCACTCGCCACTTCTCCCTTTTCTACAGTTCTTAGTTTCCGCATTTGTACATATGCGAAAAACTGCGTTTCTATGTTGCCCAGCTTTCTCTTTACCATTGTCATTTATTTTCAGTTAATATTCTCTGAGGCAATTATCTTAAAATATAATACAATATTTTTCAACAAATGCAAGAGTGTACATACACGCTTTTGAACGAGGGACGGGCAGTTGGAGACATTCTAATTGGCCTTGGCATCCGGTAAGTGACCACGTTGACCAATCTTTGACCAATCCGGGTCCATAGCGCTTCCTGGCGCTTTATGGCGCTTCTTGCGGTACAGTTTCCCCATACAAGCGAAAACCCGCATGAACATGGGCTTTGTAGAATCTACGATCATGGCATTTTAAGCAACGGACAGGAAGGCTGATGTCCTGCCCAAAATAGCTCACAACAGCTCTCATTTTCGCTAATAGATCCTACCGGTAAGTATTCGGAAACGCAGTAATGGCGCGCAAAGCCGCATTAGCCCCTACCGGAATTCATTGTAGGAGGCCATATTAGTCCACAATATTCATGCTTCCGGCGATTTGACTGATTTTACCCTATAAAAGTCATCCGATCGGTCGGCTTGGTCAAATGGTGTGTGAGGCACACCATTTGACCCAGGTTTTACCCGTTTCAGACAGTCTGACGTTCCCCAAAGCACGTTCTGCAAGCCAAGAGGACAGACCTCACCCCCGAGCCGTTCCGGCTTATCTGCTTTCAAGTTCTTGGGAATGTTTTAGGGTCTTGCCGGTGAGTCAGACACTAAATCGCACCCGGCGGTGGCCACCTGAAGCGTTCCAACCGCGACCATAGCATGCTCCACTTCTCGGCTGATGCAGTACCAATCACCACAACGGCTTTGTGAGCATGTAGGAGCACGCGTGCGGATACCTTGAGCACCCACTCCACGAAGCGTCGCAGGCTCCACCCCTGATGGCTCGCCTTCTCCATCAATACCCGGCCCGCATTCATCAGGTTGTAGGTGATCGCGATCAGCAGAAGCCGTACTTCGTTAACTGCAAAAGGATCGATAGAAGGAGAGTGGGTCTGGGGTGGTTGACCCTTGTAGTGTGACTTCGTCCGGCAGGTTGAAGACAGAGCCGGGTCCAGCACATCCTTGAGTTCTCCCAGATACCCCTCGGCCGTTCCCCGCTGGCGGTAGAGTTCCAGAAGGGCGTGGCCAGACATCTCTTCCTCAGACCAGCTGGTGATAAGAAAGAAGTGGTGGAGAAACAGATCTCCAGGCACTTCCTGTACGACCAGTACGATCCGCCGCTCCCGTGACCACTCCTCGGCCTTGTAGTGAAGCTCGCGGAACCAGGTCCTCGGCTCTTCAGGCGGCCTGCCGCGGGGTCTCTTCAGATAAGGCTCGGCAAGCCGGTTCAATAGGGGGTTGCTCTTGATCCGGCAAACGTACTTCGTGCCACGTTCTTCCAGAGTATGCAGAAACCCCTCTTCGGGAAACCCTGCGTCCACACGCACATAAGCTACCTGACAGTACTCCTGCTTCATCCGATCCAGCAGGGGGAGGACAAAGTCCAGCCCTCCGTCGGCAGTGTAAGCTCTGCCCGGCCGCAGCCGTACATCCAACAGATCTCCGGTCTCGGCCACGTTGGCCACCAGTGGATGGAACATATAGTAGCCGTAGTAACCGTTGTACTCCGCTCCCTGCTGGTGACCGTGTACCTCAATGGGCAAGGAGTCCACATCAAGTGTGATGTAACGCATCCGGTGCCCCCGTCGGGTTGCTTTCAACCGGCGGGCTGCACTCTGGAAGAGAGCTTCATGCAGTACTTCCCGCTGTGACTCCTCAGAGAGGGAAGCCATCATCCGCGAGAGGGTGGGCTGTGAAGGGAGCCCATGCGGCTCACGCTTCCCCGGGTCCGGGGACCGGAGAGGTCCGGTTCCCTTACGCTCGGAGACTGACAGAGCAAGCGCAGGATCTTGCCGCCGGGCATCGGCATCATCCTCATCCCTCCAGCCCTGGGCAGGCAGAAGCAGACAGGTTCGCACCAGCTCGATCTTCGGATGTGTGATAAGGTTCGGATCGCGCGGATCATCGAGGTGCTTGTCGAGGAACCGGTCGATGCCCAGACGGGTCATGACCTCGCGCATCAGGAGTGCGCCGGCGTCACCGGTGATCCGTTCCGGTCGGGCCTCAACGGTAATTGAGCGGTTGAAATCCAGCTGAAACAGTGTATTCTGTACTTCACCCATAGGGACTGTCCTCCTTGGTCTGTTTTTTGGTTTCTAACTACAAAACTTGCAAGGACTTAGGACATTCTCTATGGGCTTTTTTTCGTCAGGCATGAATAACGTGGGATTAGATGGTTCGTTTGCCTTTAACTGTCAAATCCGATTTCTATGCCTGGCGGATTTTGAACAGGAGCGGGCCGTGTAGGGAGCCGAGGACCTGTCGGAGCTTCCGAGCCGTTCCAGTGGAACAGATTCTCTTCGCTCCAGGGCAGCCGCCCTAGCGGCCGAAACCTATATACCGTACTTGATCAGCAACGAAGAGTTCGCTGAGTTCGCAACGCTTGCGGACACCGAGGACCAAGATTGCCGGACGCTCATCGTCATGGGCAAGCTGTGATGAGCAAAGCTCGGCGCTGGCGGGGGAGACGTGAACGCCCACTTCTTTATGGAGGAAGAACTTTTATGCATCAAGAAATCAAGCTAGCCATCGCCGGAATCGGAAATTGCGCGAGTGCCTTGATCCAGGGGCTCGAGTACTACCGCCATTACGACCCTACCCAATCCGCAGGACTGATTCATCCCGAGGTCGGTGGCTACCGCATCGAGAATGTCAGCGTGGTTGCCGCTTTTGACATCGATCGTCGCAAGGTGGGAAAACCGCTCCATGAAGCCATCTTTGCAGAGCCCAATTGCACAACTGTCTTCCAACGAGAGTTTCCTGACCGGGGCGTGACGGTTCAGATGGGGCCGGTTCTTGACAGTATCGCACCTCATATGGAGCAGTACCCCGAGTCGCGCGCCTTCCGTATTGCCGATCAGGAGCCCGTCGATGTGGCGAAGGTCCTTGATGAGTCCGAAGCAGACATTCTAGTGTGCTATCTGCCTGTGGGATCGGAAGAAGCCGTTCGTCATTATGTATTAGCCTGCCTGGATGACATCGTCGATTCGGTCATTAGAGATTTAGTCTCGGCCAGTCCTCTGGTTGAACTTGTTCGAAGTACAACCTGGCAAGCCTCTGAGAGTGATGTCCCGGGAGAACCCCCCCGGGAACTTGCGGCGGAACTGATGAGGGAGATCCAACTCGGGCGTGAGGAAATGACACGGGCCATCCTGGCGGAAGTGCGTAAAATGACCCCTCAATACGGCATCGAGGTAGTCGATGTTCGTATCAAGCACCTCAACTACGTACAGAGCGTAAGGGAAAAGGTGTACGATCGCATGATCTCCGAGCGGAAACGGATCGCCAGCCGATACCGGTCCGAGGGAGAGGGGAGGAGCGCAGAAATTCTGGGTAACATGGAAAAAGAGCTGCGTGATATCCGCTCCACGGCCTATCGAAGGGTCCAGGAGATCCGGGGTGAAGCAGATGCTTCAGCGACTAGAATTTACGGTGAAGCTTACGGACGCGATCCCGAGTTCTACGCCTTCTCGAGAACGCTTGAGGAATATAAAGAGAAGCAGAACGATAACATCATTCTTGTACTCACTACAGACAGTGATTTCTACCGGTACCTGAAAAAGGCTGCCCCGCCTCCTGAGTAGCTCACATACGGGAAGGGTACAAACGCCGGCCGGGAACGAGTCCAACCGGCGTCGCAGGTATACCTCATAGGTCAGGCATCTCGATTTCGGGTTCGAGCCTGAGAATTCTGGAGTAGTCGAGCTTCAACCTTTCGGCCGGTTCACGGAGTCTCTCCCATTCGTTCAGCTCATTACCGTTCTCATCTACCGCGACACACCCGCCATTTACCGGCAGCGTCCTCACGGTGCCGGGCACGCACGGTTGTCCCCGCAGATGGGGAGCATCGAATATGCCGCCTGAAATCGCCCGGGCCAGGACCTCCGGATCTGCCAGTGGATCGGAACTGCCCATGCTCTCTCCCAGCATTTTCACGGCCCCGAGCAGCACCTGGGTTTCGGAGAAGAGCCTTTCCGCCTCCTCCTTGATGCGCGGGTCGGCAAAGGGATTCGGAACCCCGGCGGACATGTTCCGGATCACACCTCCAACTATCTTGGTGCTCTCGACAACATCTTCGGGGCGGGCAGCATGGTCTGCTTCCGTAAAGCTCACTACATGCAGGATGTGCGGATTGAACGCCATCATCACGGCCGTCGACATGCCCAGCTGTCCTTTGGCGACATCGATATCCACGGAGAAATGGGCCAGACCCGCCCGCACCTGCCGGTAGGTGTGGAAACTCTCGTCCGCGAGCGACTCCACGAGTACGCTCTTGGCAGCGATCTTGGCCAGATCATGGAGTGAGGAAGTGAAGCTGGGATTGTTGAACATGTACTGGGCGAAGTACTGCCTCACTCCCAGTTTCCTGGCCACGTAGGCCGAGATGTAGGCCATCGCCACGGCTACGGTATCGGGTGCGTCGCGCAGAGACCACTGATGAGGTTCGTTGATCTCCACCGGTTTGCCGATCTCCGCGTACCACTTGATGACCGACATGTTCTCCTTTACCGAGCTGGCAAGCGGCCGTTTAGACCGGCCGTCCAGTTCGCTGTACCAGGAGAGTGGTATGGTACCCCAGGCGTTATCGATCGTCCGGATGCTGAGCTCGGCCCATTTCTGGAGGTCCTGCGTTCCTGAATAGATTCGGAGGTAGGGGCGGTTGCCGCACTGACGGGCATTATCAATATCTATGAGATCCTTCTCACCCCGGATGGGTGCACCACCGGCGCCATCGAGTGCCGGATCAGATTCCTCGGGGCGGAATAAGTACTCCTGTGCATTCTGATCTGAACCGATCGAGATGACATCGAGCACCCGGGCCTCCGATATCTCCCTGACACCCTCGACGGTTTCCTCCATAGAGGGCAGGCCGAAGTGGTGCCGCAGCAGAGGCATCCAAAGCCCCTGCCTGTTGATAACAGGAAGGTTGTCGACGGCCTCCTGGATCGGTGAGCGCCCTTTGAAGACGAGATCGTCTTCTACAGGCAGAGATTTACCACGCAGCCATTCGAAAACTGCGGAAATCCGGTCCATGCTCTCTCCACCGATGAAATGGAAATCGAATATGCCCATTTCCTCGGCTATCGCGACGGTTGCGGCAGTACCCCCGAACAGCAGCTTCCCGCGGAAGTCTATCCCCTCGAGAGCAGCCTTGAGTTTCTTGAGCACCTCCCTGCAGTTCTCCGGCGTCAGGCGGTAGCTGATGCAGGCGGCCTCCGGCCCTATCTCTTCCAAGCGCTCGGCAATGATCTCGGGCGGTATTGCCGCACCCAGCAGGATGGTTGTAAAACCGTTGCTTTCGGCCAAGCGCAGGAAATTTGCCACGCCTGCGACGTGCACGCAGTTACCCAGGCTGCAGCCCACCAGTTTTGGACGCGTGGATACTTCGGTATTCGGTTCTTCCACCATGAAAGGTTATCCCAGGATCATTTCATCGAGAGGTTAATAAGAGCTGTTCATCAGGAGGTTGCCAGTTCCTGCAGGTCCTCGAAGGCGGTTTCAGGGTGAAGGCCAACTCGCTCGAGGGTCCTGCCCTCGGTGCGGAAATCGAGCCCCACAAGCTCATTCGCCAGATCTATCACCTGGGGGATGAAGTGGAGATCGATCCCGAGGAGTTGTCCCAGTGATTCATAGGGAACCAGGCCGCACGGGACATCTTCATATATGTAGCGGTGCTGCAGCGATTGCGGTGCGTCAATCGTGGTGTAAGAGTAATTATCCTGGAGGCATTCATATAGACATTCACCATGGACCAGATAGGTTCTCTTCATCCAGTCACAGACTCCATCGAGTTCCAAACCGAATTCTCTGCCCAGGCTCAACCTCTCCTCGTCCAGTTTCTCCAGATAGCGGGCAATGGTGGGTGTTATGCCGTCGTAGTAGTACTTGAAGTCTGTTTTTTCGTTTTCGATCCAGCCAGCATTCAACAGAACGGGAGCGCAGTGAAGAACAGCCCCCACATTGCCTAACGACGTATGCAGCAGACTCTTTGCCGGCACAGTGTATTCCCTTATGCATGAGGGGAGCATTTCATAGACCTTGAGGGTGCCATCTCGGGTGCGGGCGGCCATTTCCACGGACTGTTTGAGTGCGAGGACCACTACAGAGTCATCGCTTGTCTTCCGGCAGGTGTGGATAATCGTCTGCATTTCTGCGACGATTGGCGTAGTGTGAACGCTATTTTTCTGGAGGATGTGCTCAAACTCTATTACTCCGAAGGTCCTCCCCGGATTGAGCACAATGGATTTCTCATCTGTAAGATGAGGTTCAATCGCCGCGGCCAGGTCACGATGAGAACTGGCCGGTGTTGTAATCAGGACCAGATAAACTCCGTCCAAAGCTTCTCCAAGGTCGCTGGTTACCACCTGCAGTGCAGCTTCCCCAGTGACAGCCCCGGTACAGCGGACGATTTCTGTCTCTTTCAGTTGCTCAATGCTAGCAGCAGTCCTGTTCCACAAACGGACCTCATGACCGGACAGCGCCAGATGACCTGCCATGGCGAGTCCTGAATTGCCTGCTCCAAGAACAGCTATAAAACTCATGACCTCCTCCTAGGCGTTAATAACTCACAGCCACATACTGCCATTGTAACGATACTGGCATAATGTGCCTATACACCTGAATGGCGACCGAACTGACCTGGTGCATATTTGGCTATCCAGATGAGTATATCGCACAGGCCATATTGGATGCTATTAAGACCCATCTACTACTGAAAATCGATCACTTCACACTTTTTTTCCAGCCCTGGCAGGGATTCCAGAAAAGCGTCAAGAGTCGATTCATCGGTTAGATATGAGATGACGTTCAGCCGCAATGCTATACCGCCAGGCAGGGGTGCAGCAGAAATCCAGAATCGCCCTTCCTCCTGCACGGTCCTGGCGATCTTCTGCTGCAGGACGTCCCGCTTCCGACGTGCGCTGTCAGCTTCGGCCTCTCCTCTTCTGATTGCTTCCGCTATCTGTGACGGTTCATAGCGGAAGGTGACTATGGCAGTCACCGGTGCTATCGCGATGCTCCAGTCGGACAGGGATTCGATTTTATCGGCGAACTCTCTCGCCAGTCGCAGCTGCCGGTCCACTGTATCGGAGTACCAGTCCGCCCCCATGTGCTTGAGAGCCATCCATACTTTGAGAGCGTTGAACCGTCTGGTACCGGCGAGGCCGTGCTGGTAGTAGTCGGTCGGCGGGCGCCCCGAACTTGCGGCGGATGGAGGTATGTACCCGGCCGTAGCCCGGAAGGTGTCCAGCCCGTGCCCGGGGTCCCTGTGAAGAATACCCCCTGCGACAAATGGCACGAAGAACCACTTGTGAGCATCCACCGTGACCGAATCAGCGAGTTCTATTCCGTGGAGCAGGCCCGGGTACTCTCTGCTCAGTCCCGCCGCCCCTCCGTAGGCCGCGTCCACATGGAACCAGGCCCCGGTTTCCCCGGCCAGGACGGAGAGCTCTTCCAGAGGGTCGATGGCACCCGCGGCAGTCGTACCGGCGTTGCCCACAACCGCCATAGGTTCCCATCCCTGACGGCGGTCGCTTTCGATAGCGGCCTTGAAAGCCTCGACATCGGCCGTAGCATCCTGCCTTGCAGGAACGCTCCGGAGCGCATCTCTGCCAAGCCCCAGCACATCCACGGCCCGCACGAAACTGAAATGAGCCTGATCCGAAACATAGACGGCGAGCCTCCGGCCCGCCTGGGCCAGGCCGATATCGCGCACCTCGGGAGCGATGCGGTGCATCGCCAGTTTGAGTCCGGTCAGGTTGGCTGCAGTGCCTCCACTGGTGAGGTGACCGTCGCAGTCGGACCCGTAGCCGGTCGCCTCACCAAGCCAGCGAATCACCGTCTCTTCTACCACGGAACCGACGGGGCTGTGGCTGGCAGCCGCCTGATTCTGGTTCAGAGTGCTCGCAAGGGCATCGGCAAAGATCGCTATTGGAACCGGAGTCGGGTTCATAAGACCGAAATAACCGGGGCTTGTGCTGACGGTAGTGTGGGGTGCAACTCTGCTTGCAAAGAGGTCGAGAACCTGTTGATACGGGGTACCCCGGCTCGGGAGAGGCTCGTCGAAGAGTGCTCGCAGATCCTCTACCTTTGCAGGATCGGTGATGCGGCGGGTTCGTTGATCTGATAGATACTTCGCTATCAGATCATTAACTCCTCTGCCGATATCCTCTGCCAGGGAGCTCAGATCGGGGTCAGGTGATTGTTCCGGCATAAAAGCTTCCTTGGAATCTTGTGTGGTTGCAGTAACCTTTCCGGGAAACTGAACAGTTCTCATCCGGTAACTAACCTCGAAAACTGAAGAGTGTACAGATGAACGATTCGATTCCCCTTCTGGGGCCGGATGACCACGAGTACTGGATGAAGCAGGCCCTGCGGGAAGCTGGCAGAGCCGCCGAAGAGGGCGAAGTCCCGGTAGGGGCTGTCATCGTCCACAACTCGATGGTCATCGGTCGGGGATACAATCGTACGGAGGGCCTCGGGGATGCAACGGCGCATGCCGAGATCCTCGCTATAGGTGCAGCCTCCGAAACCCTGGGGGACTGGCGTCTTGAAGACTGCACCTTCTATGTGACTCTGGAGCCGTGCGCGATGTGTGCAGGGGCGATAGTCCAGGCTCGGGTGCCCCTGCTGGTGTACGGAGCTCCCGATCCGAAGGCGGGGGCTTGCGGCACACTCTACAATATTGTAGACGACCCCCGCCTGAACCACAGAGTCGAGGTGATCTCCGGGGTCCTGCATGAAGAGTCGGCCGGGCTTCTCAAGGAGTTCTTCAGCCGCCTGCGTGAGATAGAGGACTGATGTGGCACTGCACGCGTCTGGTTTTCCAATACTGTTGACGATCAGCCCAGGCTCGGTTGTTATACCGGGTGAAGGTCCCTCAATTCAAACCAAACGGAGCAGACCGATGACCAGGAAGCCTAGTCACCTTCTTTTAAGTCTGATCGTGATCCTCACAATAGCTGGCACCGTAAAGGCTGATCCGATCAAGTTCGCGCGCTACCCGCACATCTGTAACGGCAGGATCGCCTTCTCATACCACGGGGATATCTGGGTGGCCGACGAGGACGGCAGCAATCCCTACCGTCTGACAGCACACGTCGCCATGGACCAGTTCCCCAGGTTCTCACCAGACGGCAGGTGGATAGCGTTCACGAGCAGCCGGATGGGGAATAACGATATCTATGTGGTTCCCACCACAGGAGGCGTTCCACGTCAGGTGACCTTCAACACCACCAGTGATATGGTGCTCTACTGGACGCCGGATGGTAAGCGGCTGCTCTTCTCTACCAGCCGTGGAGCGAGCGGTTGGGGTACGCCACTTCATACCGTTTCCGCGGAGGGTGACCTTCCGGTGCCTATGGAAATGGATATGGGCGCGGCCGGGATGATAAAGCAGGACGGCAGTATGATCGCGTTCAACCGCTCGGGCTTCCGTTACTGGCGCAAGGGTTACCGGGGTAACAGGAATACCGATATATGGGTGCAGGATCTGAGCACAAAAGAGATCACCCAGCTGACAGACCGGGATAACCGTCAGTTCAGGGAACACACTCAGGACGCATACCCGATGTGGGGTGTGGATGGGATGATATACTTCATGTCCGAGAGGGATGGGGTCTTCAATATCTGGAAGATCGCTCCTGCCGGCGGTGATCCAGTCCAGGTGACGTCCCACCTTAGCGACGGTGTCCAGTATCCATCAATCAGTCCGGATGGGCGCACCATCGTCTACGAGAATGAGTTTGAACTGTGGAAGCTTTCCATCCCGGACGGCAGGCCGCAGAAAATAGCTATAGATCTCGACTTTGATCCAAAGGGCAATCTCGTCGAGTACTTGCAGACCCAGAACGAGGCAGACGGTTTTTCTCCTTCGCCCGAGGGTGACTATGTGGCCGTCGATTACCATGGTGAGATCTTCATCGTGCCGACCGACCCGGAGGTGGGAGAGAAGAAACAGGTGACCTCTTCGGGCTGGCGCGACCGCTATCAGGTCTATTCCCCGGACGGCGGGTACCTGGCATACATATCCGACGAGTCGGGCGACCAGGAGATATGGCTATATGAAGTGGCCACGGGTGAGGGGCGGAGGATATCGAGTCACGAATCTGAGAAGAGTCGCCCGATCTGGTCAGGGGATTCGAAGCAGCTTGCCTATACAGCCGCCAACAGGCTCTTCCTTGTAGATGCCGCCGGTGACCGCACCAGGGAGCTCGCCCATAACCTCAACAGGGGATTCTCCCTGGCGACATTCTCGCCCGACGGGCAGTGGCTGGTCTATACCCGCAGCGACGAAGACCAGGATTCGGATGTCTATCTGTTCAACATCTCCGAGCGGAAGGAGTACAATGTCACACAGAACCCCTTCACCGACAGGGGAGGACTGCTCACCCCCGACGGCACGACCCTGATCTTCACATCTTCCAGGGACGGAGGAACCACGCACCTCTTCAAAGTCTCCCTGAAGCAGTTGACGGAGGACCCGGATGATCCGCTGGTGCGCGAGCGCCGGAAGAATGAGAGGGAGAGGAGGGGAGAAGGCAGGGAAGAGGAGGAAAAGGAGGAGAAGGAGGAGGAAGAGGCTGCACCCGCGATCCGGATCGACCTCGACGGCATCGATATGCGGGCCGTACAGCTGACCAGCGGCAGTGACGGGGTCTCGGGCTACTACTTCCTCTCCAGCGACGGCCGCACGATCTACTTCCTCAGCCGCGATGAAAGGGGGAGCGGACTTTTTTCCATCGGTATCGACGGTAAGGATAGGAAAAAGGTCACAGACGGCAGCTTCAGCGGAATGGTGCCGACGCAGGACCGGAAGACCATCTTCTACAGGCAGGGCCGTAACGTGTACCGCATGCCACTCTCAAACAAGAACAAGGAGAAGGTTGATTTCGGCTTTTCCGTGGTCGTGGACAGGAAAGCGGAATGGCTGCAGATCTTCGATGAGGCATGGCGGGTAATGAAATACCGCTTCTACGACGAGAATATGCATGGCTTCGACTGGGACGCGATAAAGAGACGGTACGAGCCGCTGCTGCAGTCCGTCGGACTGAACCAGGATCTATACGACCTCGCCAACGAGATGATCGGTGAGCTGAACGCCTCTCACACGGGTGTCAGCGGCCCCAGCGGCATTGACGTTCCCACCACATACCGCACCCGCTTCCTCGGTTTCGAGATGGAGCCTGATGGCAGCGTTTTCAAGATAACGCATATATACAGGGACGGTCCCGCCGACAAGGAGTGGATCGACATCAACGTCGGCGATTATGTGCTCGCCATCGACGGCCATGAGATAAAGCCCCCCGACAACTACTGGGAGATCCTCAACCACACCCTGAACGAATATGTAACTGTCAGGGTGGCCTCCTCGCCGCGCGGGCGCGACAGCCGCGATATCCGCATCAGTACGGTCAGCTCCCTGCGCAACATCCAGTACGAGGAGTGGGTGAAGAGAAACCGGGAGTTCGTCGAGAGGGAATCTGACGGCCAGATCGCCTACGTGCACATCCGCTCGATGAATCAGTCCTCGCTGCGGGTGTTCGAGAACGAGATCAACCAGTTCTGGAACGCTAAAGGGATCATCGTGGATATCAGGTACAACGGCGGCGGCAATACCGATCAGCAGCTGCTCGACATCCTGGAACGCAGGCCATACGAATACTGGAATTACAGGTGGTCCGATCGAAGCGCGGGACGCCGTCCACGCCAGGCAATTGCCGGCCCGAAGGTGATGCTGATCAACTCACGTTCTGGATCGGACAGTGAGGTTACCCCCATGGGCTTCAGGGACCTGGGTCTTGGGCGTATCGTCGGCACCCCGACTCTGGGCGGAGTTATAGCCACCGGCAGCTACTCTCTGATCAACGGCGGCAGGATCCGCACGCCCGGGTCGCTGGTGGTTACATACGACCCGACGAAACCGAACAACTACGGGGTCAACCTGGAAAATTACGGTGTGGCGCCGGACGTATGGGCCGAGAATACCCCCGAGGACGAGCTGCGAGGCTACGATCGCGAGCTGAAGGCGGCGGTGGATGAGGCCTTGCGGATGCTGCGGGAGGAGACCTGGCAGTATTAAGGCCGTGTCCTCTGTTATCGTCCGGGAGGCACGCCTGAGTATCTGGAGGTTCTCTTGAGGAATACACCGCAGCCTGCCGAGAGGCTTAACATGGCTACGGCGAGTGTGAAGAGAAGACGGCGTCTCATGATATCAGCGCTCCTATGGTCCGAAGAGAATAGTAAGCCCCAAATGCGAGGTGAACATGGTGCGGCTCGAGTGACCGACTCCCGGTAATACCTTCAATGTATGATTGTTCCCCGGGTAAAACGTGTTCATGTAGTTAATTAAAGTGACTCCCCTGTAGTAGCGGTGCTGGCCCTGCATCATCGCCCCGCAGCTGACATCCAGCATTGAGCTTCCTGTATCCGCGCTCCCCACGAATATAATCACGTCGCGGCTGACCAGCTGGTTCCGGATCTCCTCCATACTCAGCTGGCTCATATAGGTATTCAGGTTATTGAGTCCGTAGTGCCAGTCGTTGTAGTTGGAACAATCTGTTGCATCAGGTAATTCGAACACGCTGAGTAATCCCGGTACCGCCCGCTCGGGCCCCAGATACAGGTAGGTGGAAGGGTTGGAGACCACATACCGGACTCTGATTCCACTCATCCCCTGTTCCGCGCGGTTCCCCGCCGAATATCGGTGTGTGTACTGCCCTCCCGCCGAGTGGCCGGCGACCACGATTACCTCTAGCTGCGGGAACAGATCCCGATCGCCCAGGATCTCCACTATCCGGTCCATGGCGGCATACGAGCTAACGCGTTCAGTGCGAAGCTCGTCGGATTTGGAAAGGTGTCCCTTCTTCCAGCCGCTGCTGGACCAGTAGGCTTCATCCGGCTCGGGATCGTCATCTATGGTCTGGAAATGTGGAGCGATGACAATCGTCACGTCCAGTTTAACATATCCTGCGGCCGCTTGAATGCCGGTCTCGAAGTTCCATTCGGAGTTGCGGTTGTTGCCGTGCACCACGATCAGGGCGAACTCGATGGATTCATAACCGCTCTCCAGCCTGTGGCTGCAGTAATAGGGGAGCATCAGCCCCCCTCCGATCTCCAGACGTGCCCTGCAGCGACTGTCGGCGAAAGTGCATGGAATGGGCCCGGTGTCCGGTGTGGTGCTGGAATCACCCCCGTCGCATGCGGTGATGAAAAGGAGTAGAAGAAGAGCCCACCGGAGCCCGCGGCTTCCTTGAGCCATTGAATTACTCGTGGGGATCACATCTATTGGGGCATTCTCCATCATAATCGTATTGTACTGCAGGCCGACCCATTCCGGCCCGGTTCAGCGGTTCGGATAATCTACCTTATCAAGCAGTCCAGTTGCAGTCACCATACAAATCCGCGTAGAATTGTGCCGAATGACTTATTGGGATGACGACGACAGCAACCAGTTTTCAGACAGCTGGCGTCCGGATACACAAGGGGTTTACCATGGCCGTATTTCGTCGAAAGAAGGAAGAGGATTCCGCGCCAGCCGAAGTTATAACGGATTCCAGAATCGAATCGAAGGTCTCAGCCGAACATCTGGAAATCATCAACCGTATTCTTACTGCGACACGGGGACCGTATGAGGTGCCTGAACTCCTCGACCTGCTTGTCAGGGAGATAGTTGATGCCGTCAGATCGCGGTGGGGGACAATAAAGCTGCGCACCGAGGAGGGCGATTCCGTCCATACCATGATACGCCGTCCCGGAATCAGGGCCGGAACCGTGCCGCGTTCTATAGAAAACACGGCCTTTTTCCTGGTCATGGGTACGGGTGAACCGCTGACAATCGATGATCTGCAGAGCGATAACCGTTTTCCCGACACGACCGACACGGCAGAGAATGCCAGGGCCCTGCTGGCGGTTCCTATCGAGTACCACGGTGAGGCCATAGGAGTCCTCATACTCGTCGACCGCGAGGAAGAGAAGCCGTTCGGTAATCGAGACCTGAGTCTAGCGACACTCCTTGCGTCCGAGGCGGGTCCCCTCATTGAGAATGCACGGTTGGTTGAAGAGGCTTTCCAGCGGCGTGCCATGGAGAAGGAACGCGAGCTGGCGGAAGAAGTATGGAAACGATTCCTGCCGGCTGTGCTTCCCGAGGTTGAAGGGTTCGAGCTTGCGGCGCGGTGTGACCCTGCACAGAAAGTGGGGGGGGACTACTATGATGTCATATACCTGGGGGATGGGCGGACTCTGGTTGCCCTGGGCGATGTGTCCGGCTCGGGCATGCCTGCTGCCCTGCTGATGAGCAACCTGCAGGCCGCCCTGCGTGTCAGCCTGGGTACGGGACCCGATCTTGAGCAGCTGGCATCAATGATAAACGCGCACCTGTGCTCTACTACTGACCCTGAGCGATTCGCAACGCTGTTCCTGGGGATCGTCGATCCTCAGAATATGAATTTAAGATTCGTCAATGCCGGTCACAATCCTCCTCTGCTCTTCCATGCGGATGGGAGTCACGAAGAGCTCCCTGCCACCGGAATCCCGGTCGGTTTCTACCCCGATGCTCCCTATGAAGCCCCGGAACTCAAACTGAACAGGGGAGACTGCCTCCTGATACACAGCGATGGCATACCCGAAGCGTTTTCGGCCAAGGAGGAGATGTTCGGAGATGAGCGGTTGGTTGAGCTGGTAAAGGGGCTTGGGAGTGTACCTCCTCAGGAAATACTCGAAGCTGTCCTCACAGCTGTCGAGGAATGGAGCAGCGGATCCACGGCCTACCAGGACGACCGCACTTTGCTGGTTCTGAACTGTTGCTGAATTAGTGACCGAATGGAGGGACCTTAGGCCCCTTTCTTCTCCTTGAGCGCCTCAATGGCCTCTTCAGT
>Ga0209986_10002047_pt1 | contig 18799 bp, 25 predicted proteins | sample BlataG_FD_183168 | JGI IMG/M metagenome (GOLD analysis project Ga0209986, IMG submission 183168) | Deep subsurface microbial communities from Black Sea to uncover new lineages of life (NeLLi) - Black_00105 metaG (SPAdes) (version 2) | ecosystem: Environmental > Aquatic > Marine > Oceanic >... | reverse complement strand
AGGTTAATAAAGCGTCTTTAAAATCAAGATTTTTGAAATAGTCGCTTGGCCCGACAAATCGGAAAGTATTGAAACATAGGAGAATAGGGATAGAATAACCTTTCCCGACCTAACTACACATTTTATAATACAACGCGAGAAGAAAACCTTAAAATACTAAAGAGTAAAATTGTCATCAAAATACGAATTGTGAATTTTGGTAAAATTACCATTTTTCACAATCTTCGAAATTGATGTTCTAAGCCCCATAGAACAAGAGATTTTTAGCATATCTCCCCCGCAAGTAAGGATCAAATGAATTATGAATTTTGCTAAAATTAGCATTTTTCATATCTCCCCCGCAAGTAAGGATCAAATGAATTATGAATTTTGCTAAAATTAGCATTTTTCATATCTCCCCCGCAAGTAAGGATCAAATGAATTATGAATTTTAGTAAAATTACTATTTTTCATATCTCCCCCGCAAGTAAGGATCAAATTTCGGATTCTCAAATTAATCTCATTTTACTAAAATATCTCCCCCGCAAGTAAGGATCAAATGAATTGAAAAAAAATACTATACCTGTTATAGTTATTGAGGCTGATTCTGAAATAACTGAGAACGATATCGCCTTGATCGAAAATTTGGTAAGAGACGATCTCAGCCCGATTGAGGAAGCACAAGCGTATATGAAGCGGTGGGAGTTAATGGGACATAAAAATCATTCAATATTAAACGCATATGAAGTTGCTGAAAAATTATCAAAAGAATTACCTAAACCAAGGTCAACAATCTATTTGAAACTTTCTCTTCTGAAATTACCCGAAACCATTCAAGACGCGATACATTTAAAGAAACTCAAACAAGGGTATGGGAATGAATTATCTCGATTATCAGATCAAGATCAAATGTTGGAATGGTATAAAAAAATTTTAAATAAAGTAATTTTTTTATATCTCCCCCGCAAGTAAGGATCAAATGAATTATGAATTTTGGTAAAATTACCATTTTTCATAATCTTCGAAATTGATGTTCTAAGCCCCATAGAATAAGAGATTTTTAGTATATCTCCCCCGCAAGTAAGGATCAAATCCCTTCTATTTAGAAAATATTTACTACAACCAAACATCTCCCCCGCAAGTAAGGATCAAATGAAACCAATATCCAAATTACTTGAAGATCATACCCATAAAATTCGGAGATTTCGGATATTGATTTGTTGTCATCAAAATACGAATTGTGAATTTTAGTAAAATTGCTATTTTTCACAATCTTCGAAATTGATGTTCTAAGCCCCATAGAATAAGAGACTCTTAGTATATCTCCCCCGCAAGTAAGGATCAAATCCAACGTGGCGAAATTTTTTCGTCACGTGAAAAAGCATTTACAGAATATCTCCCCCGCAAGTAAGGATCAAATGAAAACTCCAAATTACTTGAAGATCATACCCATAAAATTCGGAGATTTCGGATATTGATTTGTTGTCATCAAAATACGAATTATCAAAAAATGCCCTTGCACATATAGCCTAAATGTTGTTTTTCCAGTGTCAGTCTCACCAGTAACCAAAATGCCCCTGGGCACATGGAAAAAATGGCATTTTTTATGGTCATTTGGGAAATGACCGAAAAATGCCCCTGGGCACATGGAAAAAATGATATGCTACGAGCGACATTTTGTCGTCCGTAGAAAATACCCCTGGGCACATGGAAAAAATTGGAGGGTGACAAATTGTCACGGTCTTTAAAATAATTTTTCTCCTGGACCTGGAAATAAAAAAATATCTATCAAGATCTTCATATTTTCTATAATGTAATCCTGTAGTCAAAAGTTCGATTGGTCGAACTTTGATAATAAAATGCCCTTGCATATATAGACTAAATGTAGGGGCTCTACCGACCTTGGCTGATTTCATCAGCCTACCAAATTCTATACTTAGACGCTTTCTTTTCGTCTTCTCTTGGAGAATACATAACTAACCTTTCTATAACAATATCTTTAGGAGATTTAAAACATATTAAATCCCCAGCACGCGCTCCCTTTTCCGTCTCTATGGGAGAGATGTAAGTCAAACCCCGTTCTCTTAATTAATCGCCCTTCAAATTGAAGGTCAAAAATTTCAAGACTCTATCAAAAATTCCTCCAGGTCCATATATGGCCATAAAAATTTATTAAAAAAGTCGGGTATCCCCGACTTATCAGGAAAATAAAATCTTGATTTTAATTTTATAAAAAAAAGTCTCCAGGAGTAAAATACCAAATAATATAATTCTCTTTCTACACTTCATAGAATAAGAGGAAATTAGTAAAATGCCCTTGCACATATAGCCTAAATTTCTCTTAATAGAACATAGGTAGATGACTCTGAGAGCGTGGGGACATTTTGTCCCTTCCCAAAATCTCTGAGAAGACGCTTTCTAGTTATCCTTTTTTGATATGTTATTCCATAAAAATGCCCTTGCACATATAGCCTAAATGAAAATTTTTAAAATCTTTCGTTAGATTCTAATAAAATGCCCTTGCACATATAGCCTAAATTCTACCGTTCCGGACTCAGAGTCCGGAACGGTAAAAATGCCCTTGCACATATAGCCTAAATATAATATCGTTTAAATTTATATTTTGTGCCTTTAAAATGCCCTTGCACATATAGCCTAAATGAAAATTTTTAAAATCTTTCGTTAGATTCTAATAAAATGCCCTTGCACATATAGCCTAAATTCTACCGTTCCGGACTCAGAGTCCGGAACGGTAAAAATGCCCTTGCACATATAGCCTAAATATAATATCGTTTAAATTTATATTTTGTGCCTTTAAAATGCCCTTGCACATATAGCCTAAATGAAAATTTTTAAAATCTTTCGTTAGATTCTAATAAAATGCCCTTGCACATATAGCCTAAATATAATATCGTTTAAATTTATATTTTGTGCCTTTAAAATGCCCTTGCACATATAGCCTAAATGGTAGTATAAGGTATCAACATAATGCGATTCTCGGGGTTTTCTACTTTACGAAATTTTTTCGTAAAGGCACTTTCGCTTCTATCCTCGATATAATGATAATAATCCTTTCTCTTTCTAAAGTTGAATTTTACAGCTCCAGATAGAGTGAACACTAAAATATTTTTCCCCCCTATATACTGTTTCTGAGAACGTGATTTCAGATCGAGTTGTAGAAATGGAAGGTAGATCATTTCTCCTCATATAAAAATAATCTTTATCTTTTCCTTCAAGAAATATATATCTAAATCTTTATGTTTGCGAAACCTTAACCTTGAAGATAATATTATAAAGAATGAGTAGATATGAAAAGGAAATATAGGCGCATAAACTCCCTTTTTAAGAAATTCATTCTTGTTTCATTAAGAAAAAAGCTTTAATTTTATTCAATTAGTTTCTCAACGAATTAAATATCGTTGGATTTTCGAAAATATCCCCTTTTTTATAATTATCGCCTCTTTAGTGTCCTACTCACAAAAGCGTATATTAATTATAATAGGAGTAGGGTTGATCTCTATGTGTTTTATTACTATTCCACAATGTTTCAATAGAGGACCATTTGCCGGGCCAAGCCATTATTTTAAGAATCTTAATTTTAAAGACGCTTTTATTAACCTCTAAATACCCAAGAATAACATTTTTATTATTTTTAATAATAAAAATGAGATTTTACCGAAGGTAAGGACGTTCAAATGCTTCTTTTGGATTTTGGAATAAATATATATATGAAAAAACCATAATAATAATAAGGAAATTTTGAAATAATTTCAAATTATATCTAAAAAAATGAAAAGGAAGTAAACAAAGATGAGTGAAACTAAACAATTTTCAAACGTAAAATCTGAAGAATGTGCGTCCCTTACATTTCGTTTTTCCTTGAGATTGTTTTTGAGGTTTTGTAAAGTCTTTATTTTGATTTGTTTTATGTGTGAAGTCTTTTCCTCTACTTCTTTTAGTGTTGTGTTAATCTCTTCTTTTAGCTTTTCAAGTGTCCATCCGTTTTTATGCCCTTTATTCGTAATTTTTTTATACCATTCCATTATTTGATCGTGATCCGATAGGCGAGATAATTCGTAGCCATAGGTCTTCTTGAACTTACCGAGATGTATGGCGTTCTGGATAGGTTCGGGTAATTTCAGAAGAGAAACTACAACATAGACTCTTGAATATGGAATTCCTAATGCATTAGAGATTTCTTTATGAAGATCATTTGACTTTAGATCTAAAGTAGAATCCTTTTTCATTAGCTCCCATCTGTTCATATATGCTTGAGCCTCTTCAATCGGGCTGAGGTCTTCTCTTACCAAATTTTCGATCAAGGCAATATCATTTTCTGTTATCTCAGAATTTGCTTCGATAATGATAACAGGGATATTTTCTATTTTCAATTCTTGAAATGCAAAAAGTCTTCGAGTACCGGCAATAGCTTCGTAATGATTATTGCCAACTAATTTTACAATTATCGGTTGGATCAATCCCGTCTTTTTGATGGAATTTTTTAATTCTTCCATCCCTGCACTTCGAAAATGCTTGCGGGGGTTTTTGGTACTTAAAACAATGTTTTTCACTGGTAAGTCTTTTCTATCTTTTAGTCCATATCTGCATGGGTATTTTGTTCTATATCAACAATTATGCTAGCAATTAAGATTTTAGTCCATATCTGCATGGGTATTTTTATTTCAAAACGAAAAAATTTCGCTTTGAAAACTTTTAGTCCATATCTGCATGGGTATTTTTTATTCTATCCCTATTCTCCTATGTTTCAATACTTTTAGTCCATATCTGCATGGGTATTTTTTAGGACCTGGAGAGATTTTTTGAAATTAAAACTTATAAAATATAAGTCAAATGATCAATTTTGATCTTCAACCAAAAAAAGAATTTTTACTCAAAAAAACGGTTTTATATATAAAGGGTATTTTGATGATTATCTCTCGTTCTATGAAGTGTAGAAAGGGAATCGTGTTATTTGGCATTTTCCCCAATGGAAAAAAAATTAATTATTAAATTTCCATTGGAAAATATTAACTTTTTTATTTAAAAAAAATTCACGTAAAGAAGTTTTATTATAATAACATATAACTATTATTAAATTAAATATTTCTCTCAGGAAAAATAAGGAGTTCCTTTAATAATTGCTAACCTAATTGAAAACAAGAGATTTAGGAAAAAAGAATTTCAATGCCCCATACACGTTTTTTCAAAATTTCAATATTGAGATCTTTAATTTTATAAGAGATTAGAATGAACAAATAAGAATCAAGAATTGTCTAAATTAATTGATCCGAAAAATTCTGCTACTTTATTATGTTTGGTTAAATGTTGTTATGGATTTAAGTCTATTGCTTATTAACTCTCATGTAAATTCGTGATTTTTCATGTAAAACGACCCCAATATCATGTAAAACGACCCCAATATCATGTAAGACTTTATAGAATAAGAGTAGTAGGAATCTAATTAGAATCCACGATATCTATATCAAAATCCATGAAACTTATATCAAAATCCATGAAACTTATATCAAAATCCATGAAACTTATATCAAAATCCATGATAATATTCTATTAATTTATGGATTATTTACTTAATTATTATTATCTTCTTAACTATAATTGATATTAAAATGATTGTTATAATCGAGTTTTTAAAATTGGTTAAATAAAATAAGGATTAGAATTATACTAAAAATATAATATAAGATTAAAAAAAAAGAATTTGAAAAAAAACCAATTAAAAAAAATAAATACAAGTTTTTACTTACGACTCGTAAAAATTTTCAAAAAATTGTAGATAAAAAAGAGGGATAAAAAATTTTTCTCCTTTCCGGGTTAATGAATTTAAAACGAATCTTTTTCTCCTCTCCTGATAAACTTCACGCGAAATTAGGGACTGATCTTCTAATATATTGAGAGTTCTACCAATGTTCTTATAATTAATTTTAGTTAAATTGGCCAGGTCCATTGTTGAAATCGAATAATTTTCTCTTTGTAAAATAAAAAGAATTTTATACAAATTTATTTTTAACATTTTTAATCTCCAGGTAAAAAAATAAAAAAGATTCTAATTAAATTTAAAATTCATCAATTTTAGATTGGTAATAATCTCTTTCAGGCAATAGAATTTTCGTATCAATAAGTTTTTGGGTTTGTTTAAGCATAGAATCGTGGGAGATATACAAGACTTCAGCCATTTCTATTGTTGATACGCAACCTCCCCCTGCAATTAATCCTTCAATTAAATTTGCTAAAGGATTATCTTTAATTTTAGGATCTGTTTGTAAAACTTCTATTATTTGATCTCTAAATTTTGGGTCTTCTTTCATATTACTTTCTAATCGTTCCCACATTGCACAATTTATTAAATCCTCTAACAATATTGGCCGTCTCCAATCTTCATTAATTTCATCAGGGAAATATTTTTTTGCGATAAAATCACTAAATTCATACAAATAATGCATAAATTTCATAATATCTCCTTCTGTATCTATATATAGAAGATTTAGATAGTTCCTCCATAAAATTTCTACTGTTTTTTGGTGTCGTGGATATTTTTGTAAACACTCTTCCATTGCTTTATCACGAAAATTCCAAGCCTTTTTATATTCAGCTATAAAATCCATCTTACTTCATCTCCTCAATCCAAATAATCCCCTATACCACATTTATGACAGTAACTCATTGCATCAGCACCATAAAACTCTTTTAGCTTTTCATCTTCGAACTCTATTATTTCAAGTCTTCTATGACATTTTGGGCACTGCACAATTTTTTTAAACTTTTTCGGCACAAGCGATAAAAGAACTCCATAAATAAATTCGTCTATCGGATATTTTTTTTGAAGTAATCTTGCTACATTTTGAATGTTTTTTTCAATTACATCTATATCATAAACTCCTTTATTTTCTTCGTGTTTTGAAAGGTTATATCTTGACACGTTCCACATTAATTTTTCTATTAACTGTTCTTTTGTTAAATTTATAAAATCCGTCAAATTCTCCATTTAATGATCACCTCTCTCATTATCCCCCCCATCCCCATCCAATTTTAAATAATTTTCCTTCGTTTTGATTAAATTTTTATTTTTGATGTGATATTTAATTGATTTTACCATTAAATCACGTTCATAAGGCATATCAAACTCTAAAATCTGGATTGTTCCATTATATTCAATTGGTTTATTTTTATTGTCCTTAAATATCTCTCTTATTCGGTTAATAATAACTTCGTTCAAATAATTCTGCTTAATAAAGTGAGTTTTATTGCCCTTATTAGCTCTTACATACCCAATGTTTTCGATATATTTTACGTTTTCTTTGTTTTCAAGTAATGTCTTGTACTTCTGGTTATCAGTTAGACCAGTTTCACTCTTCATGTATTTGTCAATTTTATTTGTGATTGCAGGATCTTTTATTACAGAATCAGGATAAGGAAAGTAATGAGCCTCTAAAAATTGCCTTATAAGTGAAATATGCTCGAAAATTGGTATCTCATCTTTAATTTCAGTTAATAACTTAAAGGTATTTAGATAAATCTCGTTCATATCGATAAGTTTTGACTTTAGCTCCCGAACTTTATCGTATTCAAAGAAAGGAATCATTAGATTAACCAAATGTTTTTGTAAATATTCCAAATCGCTTTCGTCTACCTCCGTTTTAAGCCTTATGGCACTTATCCCGCATAATAACTTAATTAACGTTCTTAATTCTCGAATGTTCTGTCTATTTATTCCCCTCTCTATTCGTAATAATTTCATATACGCAATTATTTTATTCTCCATTGATTTAGAAATCTTTTGGAGCGGATAAATCCTTTTTACCTCGTTGATATAATTGTAGCTTCTTTCGTCCTCTAATATTGTCTCATCATTGCGAAAGATCCTCCTTTCTAATACCTCCTCTATTTGAATAGGTAAATTAAGCATTGTGTAATGAAGGTCAATTCTCTGCAATGTCGATTCTGCAATATTGCAAAGATTCTCTCTAAGAGTCTTAGAATAATCGTATCCTTCAAATTGTTCTTCGCTTGTGTAATTCATGAGAAAACCAACACATAATTTACATTCTGCGTGTAAAATAGTTCCATCTGATCCTCTGTTTATGACCCCATCCTCAAGATCTTTTATTGGTTCGCTTAAATCTTTATTTCCTAGCATATTCTTGGCTTCATCAACGATTAACAGCCTCTTGTTATTATAAGCAAACGCCCCGAATCTTATTTGAAAATCTTTATCTTTCCCCCTTTGGCTTGTTGGGAGGAACGCTTTGGGGGTGCTGTTTAGCCCAGATATATTTCCCATATTATTTATTCCTACAATCCGTCTGAAAGCTGCTGATATTGAGCCTTTGAAGAGCGACGGAATACTGCCAACGATATAATTGATCGAGCATCTATTTTTAACGACAGAATCCCATGAATCAGCCGAAATAAGCCCAAGTAATATTACAATCTTAAAAATCAGGAAGGTGTAAATTCCCTTAGTTAGAGGATGGATAGAGTTTAATATCCGATGGTGATAATCTTTATCGCTCCTAAAATTCTCATACAAACCTTTAATAATGTTTGGATCCGTGGTTTTTAACTCAGTTGGGTTGAAATCAATAATTTTAACATATTCCTGTATTTTTTGATCCTCTTTACGAGTCCCTACATCTGACGCATCAAGTTTAATAATTCCAATGATGTCAATGACATCGTTTAGGTTTATCTCTTGCATTTTTTTGCTAAAATAGTCAAAATTAAGGAAGGTGTAACACTCCATTTCCTTTCGTTTCGAGAAATCTATATCGCTGATTTTAAACCCACCCATTTCGTGATATTTCTCTATTTTCTTTACGAAAAAATCACCTGATCCTTTAGCCCTACAATTACTTTTAATACAAAAAGTAGGCTTTTTGTATTTCCCTCTTCTTACTTTAAATTGCCTTATTTCTATGTTTGCTCCACATAAAAAACACGTGTAAGTGATTATAATGGCTACATCTTCTCTATATAGCTCTAAATCGTTAAATCTTGCTATTATTCTTGTTAATTTATTAACGTATGGCTTCGTGCCAAGTGAAAGATTCTGATACAACGGAATATCCTCCTTTATCGTTTCTAAATTAAAACACAGGTGTATTTCCTCGAATCGACATTTCTCTTTTTTTTGAAGGAAAGAATCGACATCTTGATTCAACTTTACTTTATCATTTAACACTTTACAAATGTCTTTAATTGCGTTTTCAGGATCACCCTTGACGTATCTATAAAGATTTTCATCAAAAATCATAATATCCTTCAATTTTATGCATATATATGGAAAGGGTTTGTTCTCAACGAGGATTTGGTGATCTAGGGATTCAATATAATCCCTGTTTATGTCTAAAAAATCCCCTATTATTTCCTTTTTCGTTAAAATAAAGGGCTTTGCTTCAGATTTCTCTATTTGATCTTTTCCCACTTTATTGTTATCTTCATTTACCATTTTTTATTCCTCTTTTTTATTAATAAATTTAAAAATATAATACGTTAATTTACATTTCCGGCAATAATAAATAAACAATACAAATTCCCGGCAATTGTCGATTTTCTTTCTCCGGATTTGGCAAATTCTTAACTTTCTACCGCAATCTCGACATTTAAAAAATTGATATTGCAAAGTCTCGCATGCGCGACTTTTTTTATGTTTTTTATCTACTTGGTCCTGAAGTTTCATAAACATCATCTTTTTTTCAAACCTTTTTTAAAATATATTTTAGGAAAATATTTTTCTAAGACTTCATCCAAAAAACTTTTACAATATCTCCTATTTTTATAATCCAAATATTTGCGTAATTGAATTATATCTTTAAATAAATCTTCTAAATCGTTTTCGGTAATACTTGTTGTATTAATCATATTAGTAGTCCTCCCAATTTCCTAAATTAATTCCGATTATTGCCCGAGCTCTTTTTTTCCCTGCGTCAGCTTCTTTTAAAACCATTCTCATTTGTTCGTTAAAATCCTTACCCAATACGTTACAAACCGCCCAGAAATACTCAATAAATATTGTTAAATAAAATCTCCATCGTTTAAGGTCATTAAAATTAAATTTTTTCTTATTTAATATGATTTTACGGCCCTCTTTTTTTGAATTACGTATAACTTCAAGGAAAACTTTTGCTTTAGATGACATTTTTCTATATGCCGAGAAAAAGATATATAAGCAAGTAAAACTAACTTATATGTGAGTTTTAAAATTTTTATTCGTGGAGGAATGATTTCAAAACTCCTTTTTTTTTTCTTTAAAACTGGCCTCCTTTATTGTAGTTTCTTGATTTAAATCATCAAGCTCTTTAAACAACCGATCTAAATTGAGATAGATGATATTTCTAATTCTTTCCTGCTCAATATTTTTATTGGACAATTTCGGTAACACCTATAGTGTTGTTTGATTCTTGTTCTTGTAACCATAATCTTAACCCCGCCTCTACTGTTTTGGTGAAATGACCAAAAGAGTTCGCGTACTTCTTAACTAATTCGAGGTTTGTTTTTTTAAATAATTCTTTAGATATTTCGATACAGATTTTTTGTTTTTCAATTTTTTTTGTAATATTTAACACCTTTATTTATAATAATTCTATAAATAAAAATTGGGATTGATATATTTAAACTTTGTTGAAATTGATATTGCTTATTTAATCTGTTAACAGTTTCAGCAATTTCTCAAACTGTTAACAGATTCGCCCTACCATAAATTATATAAATATAGAAAACCATAATAAATATTAAAGAAAAATAAATAAATTGACGATGAATAATGCCTCAGAATAAAAAAGGTAACTATGGGACGCTTTATGGAATACGATTAAGGAGACGTGAAGATAAAAACATAAAAAATGAATTACAGAAATTATCTGAAGAAAAAAATATACCATTAGATCAACTAATTCTTTCTTATCTTGAAAAGGGTTTATGTTTAGATGGAGATAAAGAGATAAATGTCAATAAAGAAGAATTAACTAAAGATTTTGATCTTTTTTTACATCGTAATACTCGAAAAAAAATTAATAGTTTTGAAAATAAGTTAAAAATGAAAAATTACGAAAAAAAAGAAACGCTAAAAAATTACGTTTTTAAAAAATTACCTGATAAAACTCAAAGAAAAAAGTTTTATTTAGAATTGGTTTGGGTCCAATTTTATTGCGAAAAACAATTATTACTTTCCTTTTTCTCTTTTTATGATTATACGTCAAGCGAATTTGTGGGATATAATCGATATTTTTGTAAAAATCATAACCCCCCGTTTAATTTCGATACGCTTCAAGAAAATATAGATCACCATTTAAATAAATTTCATTTGAAATGGTTTTACGAATTAAAAACTGCGGGTATTATTAGAAATCAAAAAAATTTGAGAGACGTTGATTTTAATTATAGCGCTTTAGAAAAATTTGTATTTGAGTTATATAAAGGCGAAAAATTGTTATACTCTCCAAAAGAACGAAGAATAAAAAGTTTTGAACCTCTTTATAATCAAGAAGAAAAAAAGAAAATAACCCCAATAACAAAAGGAATTTATCGTCGTTTTAAAGAAATTTTTAGAGAATTTGTTAAATTTAAATGGAATTTATCAAACGAAATCTTAAATATGGATGAAGACGATTACAAGATCTTTCGTAAAATAGGTTTTAAACCTTGTTTTGTTTATGAAATCTTAGATGTAGAAGGTTATATTAGATTTATTGACGATAACTCTTTAGGAAAATCTTTAGCTAATTGTTTAGCTCGATTATATTTATTATATAAACAACTAAATAAATTCTATTCCTTTCCTCCCTATGATTTAATTATGAACATTAATTTTTTCTTTCGTTATTTAGAAAGCGTTAACAAGTTTTTAGAAAAGTTGCCTGAGCAAATTAATCACCATGGTTTGTATAATCTTGTTCAAATAGGGGCGTATTTGCTCGCGTTGGATTATAGTAAATCCCATCCTAGCGATCGTGGTATTGATAGATCTAACCTAATAGATATTATGCTTAATGAAATTCCAATTAAAAATGTAGATAAAATTGCTAAAATCATGCCTGAAAGATATAATGAATCACTAAAACTTCTAAAAGACACATTATTAAAATTTGGTATAGATCTTGATGAACTTAATAAAGCCGGAATTAAAGGTATTGAACAGGGAAGATTAAAGGAAAGAGAGATGTATTTTAAATCATATCCGAATGAATTACAAGAAAAAATTATTAATTCATTAAACAAAGCTGAAGATTCAGTAAAAAAAAATAGAAATTAAAAATTATCTATAGACTCAGATTCTTGTACGGGTTGTATTTATCGAAAAGGACCAAATATTCTTCACGATTCATAATTAGATAGCTTTCGATATTCACGTCGTTAACCTTATGATTTAATAAGATTTTTCGGTCTTCGTTACTACAACCCATTTTCTTTCTATGGGTATTGATAGTGCGTCTAAACGTGTGGCAGGTTATATTTTTCTCGATTCCTAACTTTTTACAAGCGTTCTTGAGTAAGAGATTAAAAGGCCTATTACTGTATTTCTCGCGTCTATTTGTAAGAAAGAGCGTGTCGTTATTTAGAGATATTTTTTCACGCTCGTTTAAATACTGTTTTAAGAAATGAGCTAATTCTTTCGAGTAGTAATACGCCACATCTTCAGTTTTTCCCGTTGTTCTTATATATCGTTTTTCTATATTAATATCGTTGTATTTGGCGTTAATTAATTCTCCTTTTCGCATTCCCGTTTCAATTAATAATCTGAAAATTAGATAATGTTTGAAATTATACTTTTTAAAATGTTGTAAAATCTGTTCGATTTCTTCTTTAGAAGCGATTTCTTTTACGTCTTTACGATCTCCATTACTACCTCTCCAATTAATCGTTTGCTTAGGAATTTTAATTAAAAACTCTTCGTGATCTTCCATAGTGTAGTTAAGAAACGAGATTAGAATGTTCCACTTATTTCTTTTGGTTGTAATGTTAATAGTATCGAGGTTTTTAAGCCAAACAAAATATACCTTCAATTTTGAAGTAGTAATTTTAAAAATGTGTTCCTGATAGTTAAAATAATTTTCTCCGAAAAAATACTTTAAACTCGATTTTCTCTGATTCTGAGATTGTTTTGAATGTTGATAATTATTTATATAAGCGTTTATTAGTTCTTGATTACTCTCCATTTTTTAACACTACCTCGCCATTCATATTAATTGAAAATACATTTTCGTTTGAAATTACATCGTAAGTTTTATGACTACTTAATCCAGATAATTTCATTATTTTTAACGGTTTTAGTTTTTTATGTTCTGTGAGTAAGTCTATTACGAGTTTCTCGTTCTTTTCCATTTCTGGTTGTTTAGCCATGTCTTTTAACACTTTAAAATTAGATTGTATCTGGTCAACTATAATTAATCGCTTAAGAATTTCTTTTTGTTGGTCGTTCGAGCTTTTTATTTCCTTTAGAAATTCAGAAATCTGTTCGACATCAAACTTTTTACTGATATGATTATTAACCTCTGGGTTTTCTATTCTCCTAATCTTATCAAAAATAGCTTGTCTAATAAACTCAGTTCGAGAAGTTAGTTTAATTTTATCGTGCTTACAATATTTATCGATCTGGGATACCTCATTTTCACTAAAAGCTATATGGATTGTTTTGCTTCTTATATCCTTTTGATCCAAACTTTTTTTCGTAATTTTTTATCACCTATTTATGATTTTTTTACAATTAAGAAAAAGAAGTTTTCCTATATATAATTATGTCTTTTCTTTAACTAAAATTAATCTTTCAATCCAAAAAAGGTATATATTTTATGTTATAATCTTGAAATTTTTAAGAATTTTTCAAATTTAGAATTGCGATCTTGAAATTTAGCAAAGGTAAATCTTTTTCGGTCAAATTAGAAAAACATTTATTTTCTCGAAGTCTTAAAGCAAAACTAAGAGTTTTTAATTTCGGTCATATCTTTTCATGGAACGCTCTCTCTGTAAGTTTTCCAATAAAGTCTTTCTTTTTTTTATAATTTTTTTTAGAAATAATTTTTAATTATTAATTGATATTTTGTAAATACAAAAACAATAGTATTATTATAAAACAAGTTAAAATAAGAACAATTTATTTCTTTTGTAAATACAAAAGTTTATATATTAAAAAAACATCTATTAATTGTAAATACAAAAAAAGAGTTGTTAAAAAAATGGCAAAGTATATGGTTATGATGGAAGACAAACCTGACGATAACAATCAGTTCAGTGGAATGATACAATTACTTAGATATTCTAAAAGGGAAGCGTATTTATCCATGGAGTATCGAGATGTTCCCGAAAAAGATAACATTGACATAACAGAAAAACCTAAATTAGAAGTTTACGAACTTGGCGTCAACAACGAAGAAATAATTAAATTAAGGGATTTCTTAAATTCTTTAAACTTGGAGGCTAATTAAAGAATGTTAGATAAAAGCAAATATTACGACGATTTATTTCATCCTAATTACATTTATTCTAAAAATAATGGAGAAACAACTAAAATTAAAACTATTCGATTAACTCAGGAAGAGCTTAGTAATTGGGATTCTAAAGCGATTCACGAATTTTTACAAGGTGTAACTCGATCTAGCGATTCCATTCAAATTAACGCGTTAAAAAACAAATTACAATGGTTATATAGTTTTTTGTCAGAAAAATGTGAAATCAAAGGAGAAATCGATCCTGAGGATATTGAACGATTAAAACAAATAAAAGAGGTTATGTAAATGGATATTTTAGAAAAAGCGTTAAAAAAAATCGAAGAATCAAAAATTCAACCTGAAGGTGAAAGTACTCCTGGAGATAGCAATCAAAAAGTCCCGGATCCGAGACCTAAAAAAGTTCCAAAATCGGATTTGAAACCTAAAAAACCAAAAACGCAGATTGACTTGAATACAATTGATAATAAGATCAACGAGATTGTTAACGATAGAATCCTAAAGTTAGTGAAAATTGGATTAAAACACGAATTAACTATTGAAAATATGATTCAATATTTTAGAGAAACGGGAAAATTAAAACAATATAATTTAACTCGATTTTTTTCTAATGCGAAACCGGGAGAAATTGATCAAATGTTACAGTTTCTTTATACAACCAACGTATTGAGAAAAGATAAAAACGGTTGGTATCGTTTAAAATTAAAATAAAAACAGGTTTGATGTAAAAAAATGACAAAATGTAAAAGATGTGGGAGAATTCTCAAAAATTCTACATCAATAAAAATTGGTTATGGAAAAACTTGTGCCAGAATAGTAAAATTACAACAGGTAAACAAACATGAAATGAGTTCAGAAATAGCTTTTTTACGGTGTGAAATAGCGACACTTAAAAGGATGTTCAAACAAATTCAAGCAAATGGAACTGTTGAACCAATAGAAAGGATCAGGCAAAATAGACCTGAGCAAAAAATCAGTGGCAATGAAGCAAATTTTGGAAGTGTGATTATTGAGATGAAAAAGAAGTTTTTGGAGATTGACAGTGTTTACGAACTACTCACTCCAGTTGATGGGAGAGCCTTTATCGAAGCTCCACCTGTAATTTTGGCTTAAATTTTTTTTCTTATTTTTTTAATCTAATTGTTTTTAGAATTAAATTAATTTTAACTTTTTATTTTTTATTTAAAATTTTTTTATAATTTATATCGATTGTTTAGATAATCGATTGAAATTTAGCTTTAAAACGAAGGTTTTTTTAACGATTTTTTGGAGTTATGATTTTAGAGATATAATTTTTTTAAAAATATGCATGGGTATTTTTTTCCTGGCCATACTATTTTTTCTTATTATTATCAGCTTTATAATAATCGTGCGAAATTTCGTCTTAAAATATGGTTTTTTAACGATTTTTTTGGAGTTATGATTTTAGATATATGATTTTTTTTAAAATATGCTATAAACGCATATCTTCTCAAAAGTGCCATATTTTTCAAACTAATGTAGACTAATGGATTGTTCATAAAACTCAATTTCACATTGTTATAAAATCAAAATTGAAAAAATAAAATAAGAAAAAAATCATTTTAAAAGTTGATTTGAGATTTCTTTCAGGAGAGATTCCAAGTCGTTGAAGCCCCCTAATAAAACTTGAAAAGTACCGTGAATTTCTTCTACAACACCATTAATATGATGTAATTGGACCTGGAACGATGACAAGGCCCCATAACATTTATTAATCTCGTGGTTAATATCGCTTATCTTACTCACCCTTCATGTTACTATAAATCAAATTAAAAATATCGAGAAGGTTAAGGTCTCCAAAGTAATTTTCAAGAAAGCATTCTGGTTGTTCTTTTATATTTTCAAAGAATGAATATAATGCACTATTAACCATTATTTTTATCGGGAGATCCATCAATTCTGAGATCATCTTTAACGTATCGTAATATTCTTGTTTTATCTCAATTAAAGGTAATCCTTGCTCAATATCCTTTTTAGTTTGATATGGTGTCAGATCTTTACATTCAAAAGTATGAAATTTATAGCCGTTTTCTTTTAGAAAATCGATAATTTCTTGATTATATTCTGTTTTAATTCCCTGGATAAGATCAACTTTTATTTCATTTTCTTGGTTTTTTTCAGACATAATTAGATGGCCTCTATTGGAATTAATTTTCTTAACTCATCCATGTTAATTTCAAATTCGTAATAGCGCTATAATTCCGCTTTTGGATTAGAAAAATCAGTGAGAAGAAATTTAGCGTAGTTAATTTCTTTAGTTATAACGTAGTCAAGAAAAACTCCAGGCGTCATGTTAAACGCTTTTGAAATAATATCGATTTGTATTTTTTTGTCCTGGTCCAATTCAATTTCAATTTTAACTTTTTTATCAGGCATTTTTTTGTTCACTTTTATTGTTATGATAACATTATTGAGATCAATAATGAAGTTTATAATATTATTAAGATAATATTAATATTTAAATATTGTTATGATCTCAATAGTGATAGAGTATATGAAAATATTTAAGAATTGATAAAAATGAATGGAGAAACTGTAAAATATCATTATTATGAGTCTAATAAAAGAAGTTTCATAACTATCCCTGTATCAATGGCAAGAGGCCTAAATTGGGAACACGGTAAAGAGATTGGAATTATTAATCTAAATAAAGATGGAATAGATGGTTTTTTTATTTGGAAAAGAGAAGAAGAAGAAAAGAAATAAAATTAATTTTAATCGTGATCTGATTTAAGCTATATTTTTTTTAATTTATTCTGTATAACGTCCACAATGAAAACAAAGAGCTCGTACTAAAACCTTGGGTTGATTTCTTCTGAAAATACTAAATCACCTTTAATTTTGAGATATCAATATTTTTTGGATTGTTATAATCGATAACAATTTGCTTTACTTGGTTGTTATAGTTGTCGAAAATTAATAGAATTAAATACGTATCGTAATCAAGGTTTGATAACAAAGCATCTTTAAGCTCCGGCCTTAATTCCTCTTTTGTTAGCCAATATGGTTCGTAATCAATTTGAATGTTTTTTAAAGAATAAATGTAGAGTTTATCGTCCTTAGTATAAGCCCTAATATCGCTTTCCCCTTTTCCTGCGTCCATAATTACTTTCTCGAAAAGTTTGGATTCTCTAAGGCGTTTTAGAACAAAGCTTTCAAATAATTTACCTTTCCAAAAATTAACGGCACCCTGCACTTTTTTTATAACCATAGACACAGCTCTAAGTTTTATTTTGAGATTTTTAGCGATTTCTTTAAGGTATCTGCCCTTCTGTCTTTCTTGAAAAATAGCGATATCCCGTTCTATGTCGTACCATTTAACATTTTTTCTAATTAAATTGAAAACTTGCTCATCGGTATAAGAGAAATCTTCGAAATAAAGATCTAAAATATTTTTAGGACGCCTTTTTTCTTTTTCTTGAAGAAAGCAAAAGCGACATTCTTTAATATCGCGATCAAGATCATCCAATTGATTAGTAATTAAATGCCCCTCTTTTATGGCTTGTTCGCATAATTCAAACTTTTTCTCACGAATTTTATGTACGTCTTTACAGCTGGTTAAAGATAAAATCTGTTTATAAACCCTTTTCTTTTTAAGATTCTTCTGTTGAGCTACTAAAACCTCTAGGAATTTAGCGTTTTTCTCTAAAGTGTTGTAACCAAATATTATCTCCAAATTCTTTTGAATTTTCCCCCTAATTATTTGGTGATAAACTCCAAATTCCTCTTCAGTAACTCCAGGAGGGATCTCATGATATTTAGTTTTATATGCCCTATCATATTGATTCTTGGCAACTACAAATTCCGTTATATTCATAAGTTTATTATTCCTTTCCTGAAACGGTAATTTCTCGTATTTTTTATAAATAGGGTCCATTATCAACATTGCTTCGCGCATTTGTTCCCTTAAAGGCGTTAAAATGTTATCGATAATATGGTAAACATCGATCCTTTTATCCTCTTCTTTTAATTCGATAAAATACCCGTTTAACCCGCCTTTAATCATAGAAGCGTAATATTCGTTATACCACACTTCAGGTTTTACGTTTGAAATTTGTTTAGTTTCGCTCATCTTTATTTGCTCCTTTTTCATTTTCTTAAATATAATTTGAAATTATTTCAAAATTTCCTTATTATCATAGGGTTTTTTTTATATATATATTTATTCCAAAATCCAAAACTCCAAAAGAAGCATTTGAACACCCTTACCTTCGGTAAAATCTCATTTTTATTATTTTTAACAATAAAAATGTTATTCTTGGGTATTTAGAGGTTAATAAAGCGTCTTTAAAATCAAGATTTTTGAAATAGTCGCTTGGCCCGACAAATCGGAAAGTATT
>Ga0209986_10002046_pt1 | contig 18800 bp, 21 predicted proteins | sample BlataG_FD_183168 | JGI IMG/M metagenome (GOLD analysis project Ga0209986, IMG submission 183168) | Deep subsurface microbial communities from Black Sea to uncover new lineages of life (NeLLi) - Black_00105 metaG (SPAdes) (version 2) | ecosystem: Environmental > Aquatic > Marine > Oceanic >... | reverse complement strand
TCGCCCCCGTAACGCGGGTAATCTCAGCCGGCGCAACCCGCAGCAGGGTGTCGATTTCCCCACCTCCGGCGTAAACCTCCGTATGGTCCAACACTCTATGATCGATCAGCGTTGGCCAGTTCTGACGTTGCCCAAAAGGAGGTACGGCGCCTACAGGGTAGCCAGTCACGTCCAACACGGTTTTAGCATCCGCTAGCTTAACCCGTTTGCGACCCACACCGAAGTAAGCCGCGATCGACCGACGGTCAATGCGGCTTGTGCCACAGGCGATTGCCACCACAGGCTTGCCGTCGATCAGAAAGAGCAGCGATTTGACGATCTGCGCTGGTGATGTGCCCACAGCTTGAGCGGCATCTTCGACGGTCAGGGTGCTCACCGGCAGCGTGATCAACTCCGCCCGGATAGCATACTTTTCAATCCATCGAGCAAGATCTGAAGATTTCAACATCCGATCTACCTTCTTAGTTTGGTGATAAAAGAATTGTCAGCCCAATCAACTGAAGGCTTCGAGTTTGTCGATCAAACACCGTGGGTTCGCTCAACGTCGAGTATCTGACCCATGAGAGCTATTGAGCGGACTAGGAAAAATGTCCTATACTTTAGCATAATGATGAAGCTCTATTTTCGTTTAAGGGCATTTATGTCTTATTTTCCCCCTCATGGCCAAGGATTGGTCGAGTATGCGCTTCTGATTCTGCTGGTTGGGATCGCAGTGATTGTCATGCTAACCCTCTTCGGCAGAGGCGTGGGAAACATGTTTAATAACATAATTGCCAACTTCTGATCTGCCGTCTCCCCTCATAATTCTTAGGATGACTAGAAGGGAGCACAAGGTAGAATCCTCCGCCAGGAGGATATGTGGGCGTTGATTGTAATGGTCGCTCGGGTTAACGCCTGAGACCATGATTAAACGCGCATGCTAGGGAAGACAGCCTTAGACCCCCAGGTCGGTCCAGTCAGACGTAAACGACAATCGCCCCCCTCCTCTTTTCCAGCTACACCAGAAGCATCCTGTATCCAAATCTACCAATTCTACGTCAACATGATTACGATTAGTTAATGTCATTTAGCTTCTCCACCCTTCTCGACGTAGGATTTCAACCGGCGGGCAACCTCCCTTCGAGGGAGAAGGATCCGCCGTCCGCAGACCAGGCATTTCAGACCAATGTCAGCACCTAGGCGGACAACCACCCAATCTGTGCTCCCACAGGGATGCGGTTTGCGCAGCCGCAGCACATCCCCCATCTGAAGATCTGGTAGCATAAGCAACTCCCTGCTCCACTGTGTTTAGGCGCGGATTATACCATCCAGATGGATGGTATAATCCGCACACCATGCTTAACTATGGACTACCCGGCTTCATTACTGGGGTCATCACCTTAGTAATCGCCTTCACCGTACACGAATTCGCCCATGCCTGGGCCGCCGACCAACTCGGCGACGACACGCCGCGTTTCAACGGCCGTTTGACCCTAAACCCGTTGGCGCACCTCGACCCCTGGGGGTCACTCCTATTATTGTTCGCCGGCTTCGGCTGGGCAAAACCCGTCCCCGTGAATCCCTATACACTCCGTCGCCGTACTCCAGCCGGAATGATGCTTGTCTCAGCGGCCGGTCCTTTCGCCAACCTGCTGTTGGCAATTGTGGTCGCCCTTCCCTTCAAAGCTGGACTGCTGGACCCCTCATTTTTTTCCACCAGTCCTATCCTGCCCTCTCTCCCATTTTTGCTAACCCAATTCATCCGCATCAACTTATTTCTACTATTCTTTAACCTGATCCCACTTTCTCCACTCGATGGCGAGAAGGTACTGGAATACTTCCTTCGCCCAAGCGGACGGGATACCCTCTATCGTCTGAAGCCCTACAGCCCCTTTATCCTCATGGCCTTAATCTTCTTCCTTCCTTACATTGGGATAGACGTGATTCGTTGGTTGGTTTTTTGGCCAGCCGATCAGGTATTTAGCTTACTGGTTTAATAATGGGCCTTGAAATCTTATTTATTGGATTGAATCAGATCGGAGCTTCGATCGGTGTGGCGCTCGCTGATCAGCAGTTGGAGATGAGACGCGTTGGCTATGACGCTGACGGTCAACAGGCCCGCCGCGTCCGCCAGGCCGGAGCGGTCGACCACCTGGTGTCTCACCCTAGAAAGGCCTCAGAGGTTGCGGATGTGGTGGTCCTCTCAACACCGACTGTCGATGTGCGTGATTATCTCGAAATGCTGGGTGCCAAGCTCAAACCCAATGCTGTCGTGCTGGACACCTCACCACTCAAGGTTCCCTCTGCGGCCTGGGCAGAGGAGTTGTTGCCAGAGGATCGTCACTACATCGGCGTCACCCCCATTGTCGGACCGGCGGCATTGCTGACCGAGGTCCCTGACCATCAGGTGCCGTGTGCCGACTTGTTCCATGGTGGTTTGATGGCGATAGTCATCCCGCCTAAGACCCCAGAGTTGGCGGTTACCGTAGCCCTCCGCTTTGCCGCCATCCTCGGCGCAACACCTTTCTTTATCGATCCAGTGGAGCACGACGCCGTGATCGCTACCGTCGAAGGGCTGCCGTCTTTGATCTGCGCCGCTCTGATGAACATGGCGGCGGAAGCTAAAAATTGGCGCGAGCTCCAACACATGGCGGGCTCGCTGTTTGCTAATGCTACCCAATTCCATCCCTCTCAGACCCCAAAGATACAGGGGGTCACCCTTTTCCTCAACCAGGAGATCGTCCTCACCAAAATCGACGGGCTATTGGAGGAGTTACAGAGATTGCGCGCTTTAATCGCTGGCGAAGACAGCAAAGCGCTGATAGATTACCTGACCAAGGCGACCACCACCCGTGATGCCTGGCTGACCATTCGCCAACATGGGGATTGGGCAGGTCAAGAATTCCAGCGGGTTAAGACGGTTGAGAAACCCGGCTTTCTCAGCAGCTTGTTCGGTATCAAGCCCCGGCGCCCAAAGGAGCGCAAATAACACTATTGCTCGGGTCAGGAAGTTACTGGGTAAACATGAATTAGTTGCTTGGACACTTTGGCATCCAGGCACCAAGGATATATCAAACTCAAATACCTGAATGTCTAAGCACCTGAGCGCCCTGGTGCCACACAATTTGGACCCTCCCCTTACCAGACGTATAATCCTTATATGCCAAAGTACTACTGCTACATTATCGAGTGCGCCGATGGCACGCTATATACCGGGATGACAAGCGATACTGAACGTCGAATGCATCAGCACAATCTCGGCCGTGGTGCTCGCTACACCCGATCACGCCGCCCGTTACGCCTGGCCTACGTCGAACAGCAATCAGATCACATAACAGCCATGCGGCGTGAGCGTGCTATCAAGGCCCTCTCACGCAAGCGAAAACTGTCGCTGATCGCCGCCAAGCTTGATCCTTACCCGCCAAGCTCACAAGAACGAGGGAAGCCATGACCGAATCAACCAAAACTCAATGGATAACCGAAGAACTGGCCAATCTGAAACAGACCGGGCTCTACACCCACATCCGCACCCTAAGTTCACCGCAGGGTGCCTGGCTGATCGTCGACGGCCAACAGGTCCTCAATTTCTGCTCCAACAACTACCTAGGACTGGCCAACCATCCTCGCCTCGTGCAGGCTGCCCAGGATGCTATTGCTAAATACGGTATTGGACCTGCGGCCGTGCGGACCATTGCCGGCACGATGGATATTCACCTCGAACTCGAACGTCGATTGTCAACCTTTAAAGGAGTCGAGGCGGCTATCACTTTCCAATCAGGCTTCAACGCTAATCTAGCTGCCATCCCAGCGCTTGTCGGCAAGCAGGATGTGATCTACTCCGACGAGCTCAACCACGCCAGCATAATCGACGGTAGTCGCCTTTCTCGGGCGAAAATCATCCGCTACGCACACTGTGACCCGGATGACTTGCGCCGCCAAATCGAGGACAACCTTGATGCCGGATTCGGGCGGGCACTAATCATCTCCGACGGCGTGTTTAGCATGGACGGTGATGTCGCCCCATTGGATAGGATTTATGAGGTCGCCAAGGAATATGATTTCTTGTTGATGGTAGATGATGCTCATGGCGAAGGAGTGCTCGGCAAGGGCGGTCGAGGCATCGTCGACCATTTTGACCTGCACGGCAAAGTCGATATTGAAATTGGCACCCTATCAAAAGCCTTCGGTGTAGTGGGCGGAGTAGTCGCTGGCAACCAGCGCATCATAGACTGGCTGCGCCAGCGCGGCCGGCCGTTCCTCTTCTCCTCAGCTATGACCGTCCCCGATGTAGCCGCCTGCCTGGCCGCGGTTGACCTGTTGGAGGAATCGAGCGAGTTGGTAGACCGCTTGTGGGAGAACACCGACTACTTCAAGCGGGAGATGCAGGGCTTAGGCTTCGACACCGGAGCGAGCACCACACCCATCACCCCAATCATGCTCGGCGAAGCGCCATTAGCCCAGAGGTTCAGTCGCCGATTGTTCGAAGAAGGCGTTTTCGGCATGGCCATCGGCTTTCCCACCGTGCCACGCGGCAAAGCCCGTATCCGGGTGATGATCTCAGCTGCCCACAGTCGGGAGGACCTCAATCGGGGGCTGAAGTCCTTCGAGAAAGTAGGCCATGAATTGGGTGTGATCTGATCCCGCCAATTAGATGAGGGTCCACGATCTGGAAAATAAATGAGCCCTGGCCATAGTGGGGCGAAAGGCGAAAGCAACGAAGCTGCAGCGTGCAATGAGCCAGGGCACGGTCCAATTGTACTCCAAGTTGTGAATTCCGTCACGGAGGCCCACATACTTTGCAGGAAGGAAGCGGCGCAACAGGGAGGGGTCAGAATTGGAAGGTGCGGTTTTGCGGTACGATTTTGCGCTTGTAGTTGACTACGTAATTCTGCAGGCGAGCCTCAAGGTCCTGGAAATCCTCTGAGGCCAGGATACGCGACAAGGTGTCTCGATTAGGAGCCACGAAGCCGGCCATGCGCAGCGGGTAGGCTCCGTAAGCTGTGTGCCAAGCTTCACACATCCGTAATCCCATGTGCTCAAGCGCTGGGAAAAGTTCACCCTGAACATAATGTAAATATGCCTCCCGGCGTCCCGGAATCGGATCGTAGATGAGGAGCAACTTCACCGGATTGCGTTTGGCTTCGGTCATGCTCATTCAGCACCTTGCCGCTCGCCAGACAGCCATTATCGAACCAGTCGTGGTCTTCGGGAGAAGAGGTCGCCCAGCGATCCAAGGCGCACCTCGCTTGCAGACTGGGGCCATATCCCCGCGATTGCTGTGCCGCATTGTGGACAGGCGCCATCATCCGTCAGGCGATAACCCAGGATGACGTATCCCAGGCGCTCAATTAAACGTTCTCCACAGGTCGGACAGAAGGTATGTTCGTACTCGCCAACCCGCCCGGGTAAGTTGCCGGCATAAACGAAGTTCAGACCAGCCTCCTGCCCGATCTCGGCCGCTCGAATCAGCGTTTCAGTCGTTGTGTTTTCCGGGTCGGTCATTCGGTAATCTTTATGGAAAGCCGATACATGCCAGGGGATGTTCGGCGAGACAGAGACAATGAACCGAGCGGTTTCCATCAACTCCTCTGTGCTGTCATTGAAGCCGGGGACCACCAGCGTGACGACTTCGACCCAAAGCCCCCTTTCGTAGGCGAGTCGGATGGTGTCAAGCACGTTCTGGAGCACGCCCCCAAGGTAGCGGTATTGCTTATCCTGCATCGTCTTCAGGTCTATCTTAAAACCAACTAGGTAGGGGCTTAGATAATCCAGCACCTGCGGTGTGGCGTTGCCGTTGGAGATGTAAACGCATTTCAGACCGGCGGCAACGGCCTCCTCGAACACTGCCGCCGCCCACTCTGAGGTAATCAACGGTTCGTTGTACGACGAACCAACCACTCTCGCCCCCATCTGCAGGCCGTACCGTACCATCTCCTCCGGCGTCACTCGGCGGATGTATGCGCCAGCGACATCAGATGCCGGATCCCGCAAGGCTTGCGAACTGACCCAATTCTGGCAGTAATTGCAATGGAAGTCACACCCCAGCATACCAAATGTCAGCGTATCCGAGCCAGGGAGTAGATGATAAAAGGGTTTCTTTTCGGTTGGGTCACACTGAAGGGCGCTGACGTATCCCCAAGGGACGTGCAATATACCCTCCCGGTTATAGCGTACCTTGCAAATGCCGCGTCGGCCTGGCCGGATCAAGCAGCGATGGCCACATGCGTAACAACGCACAGCGCCATCGGGAAGACGCTCGTACAGCTCCCCCTCGACTGTCATAGAATCTAACAAGTCGGCAAGTGTCGTCATCGCACTTCAGTCGAATTATAACACCCCCTTTCGACACATTTAGCCTAAAGGGGTAAAATGCTTCTGTGTTGACAATTGCCATCCAGGCCGGTGGGGAATCCCGCCGCATGGGAAGAAATAAGGCTTTACTTCCGCTTGCCGGAAGATCCATCATCGAACACCTACTGGCGCGGCTGGAGGGACTGGGTGATGAAATCCTGATCACTACCAACCGACCGCAGGACTACTGCTTCCTTGGCCTCCGATTGGTCTCCGACCTCGTCCCTGGTATAGGAGCGCTTGCTGGACTGCACGCTGCCTTGGCGGCCGCTCATGGGAGATCGGTGCTGGTGTTGGCATGCGACATGCCCTTTATCAGCCGACCATTGCTTGAACACCTGGTCGGTCTGGCGCCTCAAGCTGACGTAGTGATCCCCCGTCACGGTGACAAATACGAGCCGCTGCATGCTGTCTACAACCGGCGCAATTGCCTGCCAGCGCTCGAAACCGCGCTAGCCGCCGGGAAAAAGCGCTTGATCAGCTTTTTCACCCAGGTCCAGGTACTGTCTGTGGAGGAGAGCGAACTCTCCCGACTGGATCCCCACGGGTTAAGTTTCTTCAACATCAACACACCGGAAGACCTGGCTCAAGCTGAAAGGATACTAATTGAAGGGGAATGAGTGAGAAGCAGTAGGCCGAGGAATCACTTGGCCCACCCCAACACGCTGGAGGAAGGACGTTCCAGACGCGATAAGCCCTGTATAAGCAGATTAGGTGACGGTCGTCGCTTAGGAAAGGATGTATTTCACTTCGGCGTAATGTGTGGCCACCTTAAACTGAGAACACCCTATACAATTGCCACGATGACCTACGAAGCGCTTATGTTACTTCCCCTCTTTCAGGGGCTTAACCCCCAAGACCTCAGCCTGCTGGCTGAGTTAGTGCAACGTGAAACTTTCCCCGAGGGCACTATCATCTTCAACCAGGGGGATCGCGCTGACAAGCTGTATGTGCTTACCTCCGGTCGGGTGGCAATTCGTTTCAAACCCGAGGATGGGGAGACGTTGACGGTGACCGAGGTTGAAGAAGGTGGCGTTTTTGGCTGGTCATCAGCGCTTGGTCGAGCGGTTTATACTTCGTGCGCTGTGTGTATAATAGATAGTCAGGCCATTATTATGCAAGGCGATGAGCTACGCGAGCTTTGCGCAACCCACCCCGAGACAGGGGTAATTATCCTTGAGCGACTGTCGGAAGTCATTGCCGAGCGTCTACGAAATACACACATTCATGTAGTCGAAATGCTTCGCCAGGGCATGCGTTCGACATCCAAATCTTGAGATGTGCCAATACGGAGGAGACTAGGGATGCCTGAAGAAACGATCCACAACCACGCCACCGATGTGTCTCCAGAGAATCGCATGAGGGCACTGCTTGAAGTGATCAGTTCATATATTGAGCAGTACCATGGGGGGTGGGTGCGCTTGATCGACTTCGATGGGCAGGTGTTGAAAGTTGAGATGGGCGGCGCCTGCAAGGGTTGCCATCTCTCAGAGGTCACCCTCCGTGGTTGGGTCGAAGGCACCGTGCGCCAGTTCTTCCCCGACATCGAGCGCGTGGAAGCTGTATAGCATTTACCGCAAGATAGACTTTGTAGAGCGCGAAGATCGTTGTATATGACCTTCGCGCTCAATTACTTAATTACCCCTCTCCATAGATTCCACAAGGTCGTGGGTAATCTTCATACAAGGAACATCAGTAGCAATCAACCCATTGCCAGTGGCGGGTTCCGATGCACAGGGTTGGACAACCACTGGGTAGCTAGGCTAGTCAGGCCGACTTCCTAAATTACCTGATTCGCTCACCCAGTTGCTTCCACCTCCATGATTAATACTGGGACCGTGCTCAAATCGCGGAAACGCTCGGCGTCTTCTTTCGTGCCGACCACACCCGCGCCGTAATGCATCGGAATCGCTACTTTGGGTTGGATGGCTTCAGCCGCCCGAGCGGCTTCCTTGGCGGTCATCACATATTTGCCACTGACCGGCAACAGGGCGACATCACAGACCAGACTGTCCATCTCAGGGATGTAGTCGGCATCGCCGGCGAAGTACAACCGCTCCTCGCCAAGGGTGATCACAAACCCCAAATGCCCAGCCTGCTTAGGGTGGAAGGGCTTGCCAATATTGTAGGCTGGTACCGCCTGCACGGTCACACCTCTTACTTCTATTGATTCGCCTACCCGCAGGATCGTGACCGGTGGTGAGAGGTTGGCCGCCGCGGTATGATTGGCGATCACTACTGTTGAGTCCTGACGAACTCGCTCTACATCACCCGGCGAACAATGGTCATAATGTTCATGGCTGACAAGGACCAGATCAGCTGCTGGGCTGCCCGGCGGCAAACGCCAGGGGTCAATGTAGATGACAATCGGTTGGTCGATGCGAAAGCTATCATGACCTAACCAATGCAAGTGATCAAGTAATTCCGGACCTTCGCCTTTCATCGGGTCCCTCCTCTCAGTAACAATCTGATTTTACCCTATCATTAAAGACTGTACCAAAAAAGCCCGAACGGGAGAAAAGGAGAAAACGTTTGTAGGGGCGGTTCGCGAGCCGCCCCTACTTAAGACCGGGACGTCACATGTTGGTCCAAAAAAATGTCCACAACCGCCAGCGCCTCGGCCTCATTAGCATAGGATCGTAAAACCAACCCCGGCGAGTCGTTGCCGGTGAGCATTTTCGAAACCGTGACGCCTTGACGGCAGCAGCACAACACCGGCTTGCTCAGGCCGAGCGCAATGGCGATCTCATAACCCACACCGTGTGAAGGGGTGCTTACTTCGGCAACAACAGCATCACACGCCTGGATCCAGTTTATATCACGATTGTAAACCTCAGCCGGATCGACAACTTGCTCCAGCTCCATTACCTCAGGATGAGCGAGATGTGCCGTGGGCACTTCATGCCCCAGACCGAGTAGATGGTCCACGACCGCACCATAGATCGCCTCCTCGTTTCGTCCACCGGTAAGTGAGCAGGAAAAATAAATATTCATTTCTCGGGTCTCCCCTTCCTGATGTACGTAGTGTCTTCGTGCATGCCAACCACGTGGAAACGCTTGACGATCGCCCCTGGGCACACAATCAGCGCCCTGCCTATATGGCGGGGCGATTTGTTACACCCACTTTCCCGACCTAGCAACTTGTGCTAAGATCGACATACGCTGAGGATACCATGGATACGCGAGATCCCCTACGCTTCCTGCAACAAGAAGCCACCCGGCTGCGCGAAGAGAACCGTGAGCTCAGGGAGGAATTAACCATCTTACGCTCGTCGGTTCGCGTGCTGAGCGCCCTCCAAGACCTCATCCATCAATTAACTCCCGACACCGATGTGATCGCCATGATCGACGACTTACTAGCCTCGGCGCTGACCGTGTTGGGCGCCAGTGATGGATCGCTGCTGTTAACCGACGAGGATACCAGCGAGCTCGTCTTCGCCGTGGTGCACGGCGAAGCCCGCGATCGATTAACCGGATATCGCCTGCCGCCAGGACAAGGGATCGCCGGTTGGGTAGCCACCAACCGAACCCCCTTGGTCCTGCGGGATGTCCGCAATGACCCCCGCTTCTATCCACAAGTGGATGAAACCTTCGGCTTTCAGACACGCACACTGGCCTGTGTCCCGCTGCTCGACGGAGACCGCGTCCTGGGTGTAATTGAAGCAATTAATAAAATTTCTGACCGCGAATTCTCGCCCGAGGACCACGATCTTTTAATGGTTGTCGCTCAATTGGCAGCGGTGGCCATCTCGCGCGCCGAAACCTTCGCCGAGCAAGCAGGCTAGTCCCTTAGTTTAGCCCCCAGTTCCGATTCCAGCCTCTCGATCACCTTCGCCCGAATTTTAGCCACCTCATCATCAGTGAGCGTCCGGTCAGACGCTTGATAGACCAAGGAATAAGCCAGGCTCTTCTTTCCCCGACCAACCTGTTCGCCATGATAGAGATCAAACAGACGCACACCGACTAAAAGGGGTTCACCGGCAAGCCGCAAGACGTTCTCCACTGCACCCGCCGGCACATCTTCGTCCACAACCACCGCCAAGTCCTCCAAAACCGGAGGAAAAGCCGGAACCGATTGTACGGCGTGGCTCTCGGGGATGATGGCCAGGATTGCTGCCATATCAAGGTCTGCCGCAACCAGAGGCGCCCCAGGCAGGTCATAACGCTCGACCACTTTGGGATGCACCTCACCCAGCACTCCAAGAAGCTGATCCCCTATCAGGATCCGAGAGCATTTTCGGGGGTGGAAAGTGGGGTGCTCAACAGGCTCATAACCCACCGCTCCAAGCTGTAGACCAGCTAAAAGCGCGTCGACAAGCCCCTTGAGGTCGTAAAAATCCATCGGCTCCATGTCAGACCCTTGCCAGGTAGGTAGGGCACGTGGTCCGGATAGGGCGATCACTAAGCGCAATGGCTCCTCTGGCAACCCACCATTTTCGCCAACCAGGTAAACTGGTCCTATCTCGAAGATGGAAATCCGCTCTTGCACACGAGAATTGCGCTCGACAACCTCCAACCCGCTAGCTAGCAAGCTATGGCGCATAACAACTCGGTCACTGGCAATTGGGTTGGCCAAGCAGATGTATGGCCGGTCGTCAGGCGGTGCCTGTGGGGGAAGAATGCGCGCCTCGCGCTCCGGCGAGGTCATACGATAGGTAACCACCTCCTGCAACCCAAGGCCTACCAGTAGATCGCGAACACGCTCCTCATGCTCGAGCAATGGGTTGCCATACTGTGGTGGGATGGTGTCAGCAATCTGGGTCTCAGGGATACGGTCGAAGCCATACACCCGGGCAATCTCCTCCACCAGATCAGCCAACCCGACCACCCCTTGACCGATATCCAGCCGGTGATCAGGTGTGGTTGCCCGCAATGTCTGACCATCTACCTCGACCACAAACGCCAGCCGGCGCAGGATGTCGGCCATCTCCTCCGCCTCGAGGCGGATCCCCAGCAAACGTTCAACATCGTTTGGGGTGATCTCGATCGTGGGATCCACCGGCGGCAGCGGGTATTCGTCGACCAATCCTTCAGCTATGATCCCTCCAGCCAAGCGAGCTACAAGCGCCAGACCTCGACGGACGCCCCGTTCAGCCATGGCGGGATGGACGCCGCGCTCGAAGCGATAGGCGGCATCCGAAGACAGCTTTTGAGCAGCGATAGTGCGCCGGATGTTAATGAAGTTCCAGGCTGCACCTTCAAGCAACATGTTGGTAGTGTACTCGTTGACCTCTGACTCGGCGCCCCCCATAACCCCGGCGATGGACAGAGCACCCGCCTTGTCGGCCACCAATACGCTGAATTCGTCTAACACGCGGTCAACCTCGTCCAGCGTGGTCAGGCGCTCGCCCGGCTCCGCGAGACGGGTGATGATCGTCGGCGGCCTGCCACCTGCTCGTTTCACCAACACGTCGTAATCGAAGGCGTGCAGCGGTTCACCAATCTCAAGCATCACATAATTAGTGGCATCGACAATGTTGTTGATTGGCCTCATCCCCGCCAGACGTAAGCGGCGTTGTATCCAGTAAGGGCTGGGGGCGACCTTCACCCCTTCGATCAGACCAAGCACGAAGCGCGGGTTGAGCTCCGGGTTGCGAATCTCAAGCTTCACCCGACCCTTGATCGGTGGACCGTCCATAGCAATGTCGTAGGAAGGCTCCTTCAACTCCGCACCGGTGAGTGCAGCCACCTCGCGCGCTATACCCAGGATGTTGGCGTTACGGGCGATATTGGGTGTGATGGCGATGTCGAAAACGACATCGCCCATATAATCAACCAACGGCATCCCGACCGGTGCATCATCGTCTAGAATGATGATCCCCTCATGATCGTCAGAGATTCCAAGTTCCTTCTCTGAGCAAGCCATTGAGTAGGACTCGACGCCACGTATCTTGGTCCGCTTCAGGGTCATCAGTTCCAAGCCGGGCTTGTGGCCTTCGTAAATGCAGGCTCCCTCACCGGCGTAAGCCACCTTGAGCGGCTTCTCCAACGGTCCTTCCCCTTTATAAGGAAATAGGTTAGGTGCGCCGGTGAGCACGATGTGCTCCTTCTGTCCGTCATCCAGCCGGCAGAGCACCAGCCGATCAGCGTTGGGGTGGGGCATCACCTCTAACACCACCCCAACCACGATCTTGTCGGGATCCCAGGCCAGACCGGTGATGTTTGTCTCTACCTGGCGATGACCACTTGTTTGACCTTCGAACCTTCCTTCTGGCAAGGGCAGGCCGACGTAACGAACCTGCTCGACCTCCAATCCGGCCAACGTCATCCGGTGAACCAGCTCTTCAATAGGGAGATCGATGTCGACGAAGTCTTTGAGCCAGGATAATGGTACTTTCATAGATACACCCTCAAGTGATAAGGGATTGGGGATTAGGGATCAGGAGTTTCCGATGCTGGATTGTAGATATCCAGCCATTGTTCTTCCCGTACCTTCTCCAATCCTCGTTGCTGATTCATTCGTAAGTAATTAACATAGCCGTTGAGTAGACGTGCTGTTTGGCGCCAGACTATACGGCAATCCTCCAACTCTTCGTCGGGGATGTAGCCCAGATCATAGGCCAGCAGTAGATGACTTAAGGTCTCATCTAATGAACCTCGAGCGATGTAGCAGAAGCGAATGGCATCCCGGAAGTGATAACGCCCATGTGCTTCAGCTATGTTCGCCGGGACGCTTTGAACTGCACGACGTAATTGCTGAGATAAGGCAAATTTCTCCTCTCCCGGAAGCAGTGGCAGGATCTCCCGGCAAATCTTTACTGCCAATTTTCGAGCCTTCTGCCAAACTTGCAAACTCTCTAATCCTTTCCCTTTCACCTTCAATCCCCCTTTCTTTTTCTTAACCTGATCCCTGCTCCCAAATCTCTGATCCCCGTTCCTTAAAATTGCTCCAAAAACCTCAAATCATTCCCCCAGAAGTAGCGAATGTCCTCAATACCATATTTAAGCATGGCGATTCGTTCCGTACCCATGCCGAAGGCAAAGCCAGAGAACACATGCGGGTCGTAACCTCCGTTGTGGAGAACGATGGGATGGACCATGCCGCAACCGAGTATCTCCAGCCAGCCGGTGCGCTTGCACACCTGGCAACCTTCCCCACTACAAATGAAGCACTCAATATCCATCTCAGCTGAGGGCTCGGTGAAGGGGAAGTGTGCGGCACGGAAACGAGTGCGTACTTCTTGTCCAAACATGCGTCGGGCGAAGGCGTTCAGCGTGCCTTTCAGGTCAGCGAAGGTTATGTGTCGGCCGACGGCAAGACCCTCTACCTGGTTAAATTGGATTTCAGAACGCGCGGTGATTTGCTCGTATCGATAACACATCCCGGGCAAAATCACACGGATGGGTTCCGGCGCTCGCTCCCGCATGACATGGATCTGGCCGGGCGAGGTGTGGGTACGCAGTAACACTCCGGGTTCGGTAGTGTGAAATGTATCCCACATATCTCGCGCCGGATGATGCTCCGGCATGTTGAGCAGTGCGAAATTGTATTCGTCACTCTCCACCTCGCGCGAAAGGTAGACCTGAAAGCCCATCTCAGCCCAGATGGCATAGATCTGGCGTAGAGTTTGGTTGGCGGGATGAACTCGGCCATGAGACACCGACCGTCCAGGCAGCGTGACGTCTAGACGCTCCTCCCGCAGCGAGCGATCCAACGTCTCAGCTCGTAAGGATTCGAAATGCGCCTCATAAGCCTTTTCAATCGCGTTCTTGACCTCATTGGCACGCCTCCCTACGGCCGGACGTTCCTGCTTGGATAAATCACGCAACCCGGCAGTGATCGTCGCCAGTTCGGCTGAACGACCTAGGTACTTTACCTTCCATGCCTTCAGATCGGCTTGCCCTGCAGCCTGCTCCAACTCAGCTAAAGCTTTATTTTCAAGCTCGGTCAAACGCTCAAGCATAAGCCCCTCCTTACATCCAGATCGAGAAACTACCTGCAATAAACCAAAATACAAATCCCGCCCATCAAGGGGCGGGAGATCCCCGCGGTACCACCCTTGTTGACCCCGAAAGGCCCACTCTGCACCGACAGCCAAACCACGGCATTGAACGTTATACGCTCAACCTGAGGGTTGGCGATCGGCTCCCCTGTGCTAACGGTGGGGATCCGGCCCGAACTACTGGCCCCTAGGGGGCGTTCCCTCGGGCAGCTCAAGAGGGAACTTCGACAGGTTTCTTTTAAACCGGGGTTCCAGTCACGCCCCGGCCTCCCTGGCAAGCTCCACCGGTCTACTTTCCTCGGTCACAGCTTTTGTCTGTTGGTGCCCAATAATATCTCGAAAGCAGATGCGATGTCAACTGGAATGATCGATTCGGACAGGGCTTTCTCACCACAGCGACCCCGTCCTGCTCAATCCAATGGTTTTCACAATAAAGATTAGACCCAACAGCACAATTGTTAACACACACAATCCGACCAGCAGGCCACCCCATTTGAGCGGTATCTGCCTGCTTCCCTCGGGCATAAGAGGTGTATTTGGGTCGAGGTACGGATACAACTTGTCGATCGCCGGCGTCGGGACGGATGTGTTGCGGGTCAGTGCCAGGAATTCATCGGTGAGGTGTTGGATTTCGTCGCGCGCCACGTTGGCGTGGCCCACCAAGGCAACCTTCATCGCGTCTAGAGTAATCAAGCGCCGCAATAAGACGATAAGGATCGGCTCCGGAATCCACTCAAAGATCTTCATATTGGCCGGGGTGATGGGAACGCCGAGCGCCCGCAGCATCTGAAAACCTTCGCCAATAGCACGGATGGCCAGGACAAGCCCATCGCGTGTACGGGCCAATCGGTAGTTATCGATCCCAGCGGCATATAGGGCAGGGCAAATCGAGGGCATCAGCAGGGCAACGTGGGTCTTGAGCCAGTCGTCCATGTCGGTGCGGATTTCAGCCTTGTATCCAATGGCGGTTTCGAGGATGCGAGCGACCTTCTTCGTCCGGTCGGTGATGGTCCCATCGACCTCGCCAAAAGGGATAGCCGCCTCATCCTCTTCCCTACCGGCAAGACAGTGAACGATGTGGCCCTCAAAATATCCGGCCGACCTCGGAAAACCGATCAATACCCGTTCCACCCCCAAAGCATCGACCAGCTCCCCAGGTCCGGCAGCGTTATTCATCAGGAATAAGACATTAGGGGTATGCCGGTTGGCCGCCAGTATGGGCAGAATGTCCAGCGCGTGGTTCTTACGCATAATTACCAGTACCAGGTCATATGCGTCTCCAGCCGCAAGCGTTTCTACGACATTAACCCGGGTTACTGTCTGCCGATCGGTGTTCACATCATGCAGCACAATGCCGTGTTCTCGTAGGTCGGTTAGTCGCTGACCCCGCGCTAGGATCGACACATCGTTCCCACCTTCTCGCAACCGTGCGGCAAACAAGCTGCCCAAAGGGCCAGCGCCATAAACCAAGATCCTCGCTCCGCTCGTCCTTGAACCCTCCTTTGTGTTGGCGCTCACCTCGATTTCCTTCCAACGAATACCGCATACCCCAAGTACCTGAAAATGTCTTGGGGAAGGCGTTTCCTTTCTGCCATATACTTTCTGAAATCCGGATTATTGATGTACAGGTACAGCGAACGATAAAACATTCTCCACATATCTTGGAAGTCATACCGCTTCATTTGACTGGCTTCGCGTCGCGCATCGAATTTGTAGGTACGCACGTCGATGTCGCTCAGTCCGACGCCTTCCAACAATCCAATCCAACCCTCGGAAGTTGGAATGTCAGGCTTTATGTCCCAAATCTGTCTTACCCGTTCGACCAACTGCGCGGAGGGTGTCTCGATCCAGAGTTCCTCGTTCAGCCCCACGTAGCCTGCCGGTTTGGCAACCCGAGCACATTCGCTGACCGCACGCTGTTTATCTTTCACAAATGTGAGCACGGACTCACCGATGACGACGTCGAAAAGCGCGTCCTCAAACGGAAGGTCTTGCACATCTGCGTCCCTGAATTTAACCCTATCGGCTACACCCTCCCTTTGCGCTCTTTCATTTGACCTAGCGATCATCGCTTTACTGATGTCCACACCGATCACCTGGCAGCCATACTCTTTGGCAAGGTAACAGGCCGTTGCGCCGACGCCGCAACCGACCTCCAGGACGTATATATCCTTTCCGATGTGGCACAATTCGATAAGCGCCTTTGTGCTCTCGAAACCCCCCATATGTTTGGTGGTGCCGACATAAGCTTGTAATCCAAAATAAGAAATCTCTGGGTTCGACATCGCTTGTTTTTTGTTCCTCATTTTTTTAACATCCGCGGCAAATTCCCTACCACACACCCGGTAGCAGGCGATAGCGTACCTGCTGGGCATACTCTTCATACCCGCCAAGTTCCTCCAGCAAGGTTCTGTCCTCAAGCGCCGTGCGGAGGATGAGAAGGACCGCTCCGAACCCCCCAGGGATTAGACTCCAAAACGAACCAAGCATCAGCGGAACTGCGATCGATTGAAAAATTGCACCCAGGTAACTTGGATGGCGTACGAACTGGTACGGTCCGGTTGTACAAACGACTTGCCCGCGATCATCCTGAATTCGAACCACCGATGCGAAGAAGGCGTTTGATATCATCGCCCAACTGAATAACGCATACCCTAGCGCAAAGACCACCGCTCCAACAATCTGGATCGCGAGCGCGATATCCCCAGTCCACCCGAAACGCACATCCAGCCCGGCGATGAGCAACATGAACACAAAGTACGATAACGCGAACAAGCCGCCGATAATCTTATCCCAGTCTTTCCAATTCTCCCCAACTTCGGCACGCTCAGCGATGGTCTCCGGGCTGTGACGGAGCATTATGGGGGCGTTGATAGCAATCGCAACCAAGTACATTCCGATATACACCCACGCCATCACCCAGTCGAGGCGGCCCGACGCAAGAAACAGGATTGCCGCCTGGAATAACAGCAACACCGCAACCTGCACCGCGCGTTTCATTACTGCGCGTTTAACACCCTGATTGTGTTGGACCTGCCTTGATGGCACTTTGCTGGTCATTTTCACCTTCATTCTGAGCCGGCAGTGAGATGCCGGTGCCCGTCATTGACTTGGGGACATATATATTATGATAACGAGATCTCTCCCAAAATTCCAAGACCTCCGAGTTGTGGCACACCTTGGAGGTCGTCCTTACCACAAAAGGGACAACCTCCCTGACCAGCATTATGCCACACCAATAGGATGAACGCGAGTAACTCTACATCCCAGAAACGAAAAGCTTGTGGAACCAAAAATCTGCAAAGGGCGTCTCATGTACAAAGGACGCAACTGATCTTAGTCCTGTCAACCGGAGAGAAACATGAGAAAACACCTTCACACAAGAGGCGCATTGCTCATCCTCACCGTCGCCATCCTGACCGGGGCCTGCAACCCATTCGCCGTTATACCTGCTACAAATAAGACTGGCGGATGGTTGGATTGGGACGAAGAGAGTGGTTGGACCGGCGATGCTGGTCCAGTAGCTGAACTCGGGGGGATGAAATACGAGGCTGAAATACTTGTCGAGGCGCCGATTTCTATGCCCATGCCGACCGCTGGTCCGATGGACGACACAGGTCGGACCGAGCCTGGAATCGGTGGCAGGGAAATCTATCAAAACCCCTCCCTTCGCGCCGGCAGCGTTGACGACAACGCGGAGTGGGACGATTATCTTCTCTATCGGCTTCGATTCGCTGAATGGTGCATCTCGGCCCATGACATCAACGTCAGCGAGCGGCACATCATTCGAGTCACAAATGAGCGGGACCAACCAGTGTTGGGCGCTAAGGTAACCATCTTCGATGATGCTGGACATAAACTGGCGATGATGCAAACCTACGCCGACGGTCGGGCATTGTTCTTCCCCTTGGCCTCGATGAACCCTGAAGCGCAGAGCTACCAAGTCTGGGTGGAGAAGGGATCCGCTAAATCGACGTTCACACTAGACCGCGCCCACCGAGAGCATCCGGTCACCCTGGAGGTTCGTTCAGCCAGCAGCCCTGTACGCCTGGATGTACATTTCCTGATCGATGCTACCGGCAGCATGAGCGATGAGATTCAACAGCTAAAAGAAAACATGATCACCATATCCGAGCGGATCCATGCACTGCCGTCCAATCCAGATGTGCGATTTGGAATGACCATCTATCGCGATCGAGGCGACCTTTTCGTCAGCCGAACCTTCGATTTCACCCCTGACATCGAATTATTTACCAGTGAACTGGCCAAGGTGGCAGCGGAGGGCGGCGGCGACTACCCCGAGAGCTTGAATGAAGGTCTCCACAACGCCATCCACCTACCAGAGTGGAGGGTTGAGGAGACGGTAAGCCTCATCTTCCTGGTTGCTGACGCTCCACCGCAGCTTATCTACGACAACGATTACGACTACGCCGAAGAGGTGTTCGAAGCTGTAGAACGAGGGATCAAGATCTTTCCGCTAGCCTCCAGTGGGCTAGATGATCAAGGAGAGTACATCTTCCGCCAGCT
>Ga0209986_10002045_pt1 | contig 18801 bp, 13 predicted proteins | sample BlataG_FD_183168 | JGI IMG/M metagenome (GOLD analysis project Ga0209986, IMG submission 183168) | Deep subsurface microbial communities from Black Sea to uncover new lineages of life (NeLLi) - Black_00105 metaG (SPAdes) (version 2) | ecosystem: Environmental > Aquatic > Marine > Oceanic >... | reverse complement strand
ATCAACGTATTCATACCCCATCCTCGTATTGGGGAAACCTTACTGAAGAGCCGTATGCGGGAAATCCGCACGTACGGTTCTGTGAGGGGCATTAAACCAAATGGAGGTTAAGATGTCTACTCGACAAAGAAATATAGTTTTAGTTTTTTTTATTGTATCTATCTCTTTTTGCCTTATGTATGCTTCTCAGAAGCAGCAGAAGCAGCAGGAACCATTAGAACACGAAGTTACAGTCGAGTTGGTAATAGTTGAGGTTTTTGTCACCGATAAAAAGGGGAATTTTGTCGGTAATCTCACCAAGGATGATTTTGAGATTTATGAAGATGGAAAGAAGGTTGAAATCCAGTATTTTGCTGTGGTCATACCTGAGAAAGAGATAAGAAAAGAAGAAGCCATAGCAGAAATCGAAGAAAGAGAAGAACCCCAACGCCCCAAAGAAATAAAACTGGTTATTCTCTTTGATAATTTAAATACAAACAGATGGTATCTGCAAAGCCATTGGCCACAAATTCAAGAGATGTTCAAAGCTCTTTCCGGAAATGTAAAAGAGACGATGATAATGGAACTCAACAGAAGATCCGGAGTGAGAATAATCCAACCCTTCACATCGGATCAGAACCTGCTTTCTGATATGTTTTCAAAGTTCAAGGTTGATATGTGGAAGGATTTTGAAAAAGAGGTTTTAAAAGATCAAAGAATAGAGCTTTCAAAGGAAGCTCAACGCCCCCAGAAAGATCGTTTTATACCCAACCCGGAATTTATCATGAAGGCTTTACGTGAGGAAGAAAAGTACTTCAGGAGACAGAGGCTGGCAGACTCATTCAGCGTTTTTTTAGCTGCTGTAAATCAGATAAGGAGGTTCGAAGGAATAAAGTCAGTCCTTCTTGTAAGTGACGGATTTCCCGTTGGCGATCGCGGAGGTTTTGTAAAGATTTTTGATCCTTTTAGATTATTTGGAGGGAAAAAATATTTTGGCCAGCAAGAAGCCTTTGATAAGTTTCTGAAACTCATCAATGAAGAAAAGTTAATTTTTTATGCCTTTTCGCCTGGCACTAAATCAGTAGCTTCTGGAGAAGAATGGTCGAAAGAACTTTTCAGCCTTGAGCAAATAGCAGAAGAGACAGGTGGAGTGTATCTGCGAGGCGCGAAAAAATATGAAAATTTCGTTGAAGTATTGGGAAGAGATCTTACTCATTTCTATGATATTTCCTACACGCCCCTAGAAACAACACGAAAGAGCGGGTATCACAGGATAGAAGTTAGAGTGAAAAAGCCGGGGCTTATAGTCAGATTCAAGAAAGGTTATTCAGATCTCACAGCAGAAGAGCAAGAGAGAAAAAATGATGCTTCAGCATTCCTTTCACCATCTTTTTTTAAAGATATAGCCTTCTCCTGCAAAGCGGATGTTGTTTCTTTTGGGGGACAGCATCCTCAGTTCTGGGTAAGGCTGCAAATTCCCCTGGATCAATTCAGGGAGGACCAAGCTGTGAGCCCTCCTGAAAAACTGGCTATGATGTTTGGCATTAACGAGTGGGAAGAGAGAAAAGTCCATTTTGGCGAGGCTGAGATTCAGATAAAGGATTCACTCGAGAGAGGTGCTAATTCTCTCTATCATGCCTTCACAACTTCAGGGGCTAAGCTCAAGCCAGGGGAATATGAGACAAGAGTGATCTTAAAACACCCTGAGGATCGAATCGGAGGATGGGAAGCTTCCTTAAAAATACCAGACATAAAGAAAAAACCTCCTTTGAGTATCATCAGTGCCATTCTCGGCTTTTTAAGAGATGAGGTAAAAGAAGGTGAAATTCCTTTTTCTATCTCTACAAAGGATGGCTGCCTTGCTCTCTCCAAGCATAGATTATATGCATCTGTGAAAAATGTGTTTAATAAGAGAGAAAATGTGGCTCTGTATTTACAAGTTTATTGCCCAAAGCAAACTCAAGATTTTTCTCCTAAATTTACTCTTTCTAAGGATGAAAAGGTAACCTTAAATCTGCCGTCAGAGAAGATTGACTCTTTCTTTGATAAGAAATCAAAGATTCTGAATGAAGTTTATCTATTAGATTTTCAAGATATTCTTCCTGGAGATTACAAGTTAGAGATGAAATCTGATGAGAAACATATAAAGAAAGAGATAGAGTTAAAAATTGTTTCTTAGGTTTTTGGGAAATAGCCTAGCTCCCTTCAGATTTTTAACGCCATTCTCCATTCGCTCTTCTCGGCGTCTGCGTAACTCGCTCCGCTCAGACATACTCGACGCCCTACTCCGTCGGGTTCCCTCGACGAGCGAATTCCGAAGGCTAAATCTTCAATGGTCGCTGCATCTATTTCCCAAAACCCTTGTCCTGAACATAGCAACCAGTTATCACGGAAATGGAGATGCTTACAATCAGGTAGCAAATTATGTGTTTTTTATCTTATAAAATCTATTGCGGATAAAAGGCATAAAATGCATCAAATCTTGAGAAATATTTTGACATCTCGTTTTCCTTTACTATAAGCTCTATGCAGGAGAGAGACGGATCACGACAAAGAGGAAGGAAGATTGAAATATGAGTGATAAAACGAGCGAAAATATTTACAGGGAACAACGAATCGGAGTCTTTGTGGATGTTCAGAATATGTATTATTCTGCGAGGAATATCTACAAAGCAAAGGTCAATTTTAAAACAATCCTCGAAGAAGCTGTTAAAAACAGGCAGCTTATCCGGGCAATCGCCTATGTCATAAAGGCAGATGTAAAGGATGAAAGCAATTTTTTTGAAGCGCTCAAGAGCTTAGGTTATGAGGTCAAAGCAAAAGACCTTCAGGTATTTTATGGAGGAGCCAAAAAGGGAGACTGGGACATCGGAATTGCTATGGATATGATTGAGCTTGCACCAAGGCTCGATGCAGTTGTGCTTATAAGTGGAGATGGAGATTTTGTGCCGTTAGTCAAGCATCTTAAGCATGCTGTGGGTTGTTATGTGGAGGTTATGGCTTTCGGCAAATCAAGCTCTCAGAAACTGGTTGAGCAAGCTGACAACTTCGAAGATATGGGCCTGAATCCTCAGAAATTTTTGATTAAAAGCGGTAAGAGAGGGTCTTGATTCATCTGTAGGGACTTGATTTATCACGCCCACATCTAAAAAAATCATACTCTTATTCGTGTAATCTCCGTTTTCAGGAAAAAACTAATTTCAACTTGTTAAGGATTTTTGCGATGGAGATACGTCTTTGAATCTTACAGCCTCCACAAGAAAGAGGCTTTGAAGAAAAATCCCCTCTTTGTTTCGATGAATCTATCCGCGCTTATGTATTCACCAGCTTCCCATTTGATTTTTTCATAGAGAGAACCATAACCGACATGGATAACAGTGCCTGGAATATAGGTAAAGGAAGCTAGGAAATCGGTCATCAACTGTTTGTAGAAGGAATTATATTCAACAATTCCCCTGAAAAAGAGGTATTTGTTCACCTGGTAGGTATTGCTGCTCCTGATAATCGTGTAGTCAAACTCTTTTGCAGAATCAGAATCGCGGTAAAAGTCGGAATAGATTAAACTCAGGTCTAGATGAAACTTTTCCGACGGCAGGTAGGTCATAGTTGCTGAGGCATCGCTTCCGCTTCCCTGGTATGGATTTGCCACATAACGAATCTTTTTTCCGTAATAATAAGACACGCTGAAGAAAAATTGTTTTGTGAATTGGCTGCTGGCGATCATCCTGACAATGCTAGTATTGAACTTTTCACCTAAGAAAACCTCAGTAGCATAACGATAACCCGCAAGGATATATGAATCTCTCAAGAGAAGAAGCCTCAGGTCAAAAGAATTAAAGGTTTCATAAAGACCGCTGAATTTGTCCCTGGTCTGGGTGCTGTGGATCATCGGATCAATTCTCCGGATAATCTTTGATTTTGGATAAAACATCCGCAGCATTCCTGATCTAAACATGGTAATGCCTGTTCGGGTGACATATCCTGTTTCTGTCCGAAATTCTTTGTCAATTTCCAGGAGTCCAAGCATGAGAATCATGTTTCTTGTGTTATAGAAATAATGAAGCTTTACGGCATGCCCATCATCTCTCGGAGATCCTTCGTTCAGTTTACTTTGAGACTTGAAAGCGTTATATCCGAAGATGCTGGATCGGCTTATCCTTAACTGGCCATCCAATCCAAAAACTCTGTTAAAGCCACTGTTGCGTTCCCTAGCTGTATAGAATCCTCCAAGAAAGCTGTCTTTGGCTAATGCCCTTTTGTAACGGAAGATTCCAAAATGTGCATAATCTTCCGAATCTGTATCAAGCAGCTCATCCATGGCATAGATTAAGGCAACAGTGTTCTTGTCTCCGATTCTACCGTTCAGTTTTACCCCTACCAAAGGATCTACAATCGATCTTGTATGTACAACCTCCCTTAGAGGATCTCCGGAATAATATCCCCCAAAATTAAACTTTTCTAAGCCTTCAAGAAAGAAGGACCTTTTCTCCGGAAAAAAGAGGGCATACCGCACGTTGAAATCAACCTGCCCGGCGTCAGCTTCAACCTGACTGAAATCAGGGTTATAGGTTCCATCGAGGACTAGATGTGATGTTAGGCCGTACTTGGCCGTCAGACTGAGATCACTCACATCTCCAGCCGGCGCCAGTTTCCCTTCATCTATTGAACTTCTATGGCTGTAGGTTAAAGCGGGTAATATCTCAAAAAGAGTATAGTGTTTTATGTCCTTAAAAATAAGGGTTCTCGTCTGGGTTAAAAAATTTGGCCCTTGAGGATCCAGCGGCGGATAGGTTCCCATTTCTGACCGGCGGCTTATCTTTCGTTCGAAAATTACACCCATCTCCACCGGATCTTTATGAGAAAAACGGATACTTTTAAACGGGATTTTGAGTTCAACCGTGTATCCTTCATCATCTATTTTTCCCTGGCTGTACCAGACGATATCGACGCTGAAATCCTCTTGCCCGCCTTCAAACCTGGAGTCTCCCTGGATACCCAGGGGATTGCAATAGAGGGCATAGAGAGACTGGTGGTCATTGAAGGAATCTAGGTTGATACATATCCAGTCATCGGCATGTATATTATCCCGGCTGGTTAGCGAGGCTTTGATTTTGTCGGGCTGGCTATCAAAACACCTGTACGCGAAATAGATGTTTTCCCGGTCATAAGCATAATAGACTATGGAATTTTCGACCATATCCAGGCCATAATCAGGGTGGTAAGTCTTAAATCCTGCCTCGTGTGGAGCTTTTTGCCATACCGGATCATCCAATATTCCATCAATCACTGGAGGAGTATCTGCTTTATGCGGTGTGAGCGGCTGAAGCTTCTCCTGCGCGGATGCAGATAATCCTATAAAAAAAATTATAAAAATGGATATGATTGAATTTACCTTTTGGCTGATCTTTAATTTTTTAAACTCGTCGATCATCTCTTTTTACCGTGCTGCAGAATAAGAGCATATATCATAATGAAAATCTTATAGCAATTAAGGGGCGTGCCCCAAGATTTTGAGCGAACGTTCCTCAATTTACGAACGTCGCGAAATATTACGTTCAACGACATGCATATAATCTGTACATTTCGCAGATGTAACTTTTTCTTGAATTTCTCGTATATCTTGTTGTATATCTTCTTGTTCTGCTAGATTTACATGAATAATACCAGTTCAAACTCGGTATATCAGTATAGATATCAGTATATATAAATGAAAAACAGGATGAAGTATAATATTCCGAACACAGAAAGATATATAATTATATAGAAAATAGAGGAGAGAAGGATGTTACGAGATATTATTAAAAAGGAAATTCAGGACACAATCATGAGTCCCAGGTTTGTTTTTACCTTTTTGCTCTGCACTATCTTAATTTTGTTATCGGTGTATACCGGGATAAATAACTATCAGGCAGAGCTGAAGGAATACAGTGCAGCCGTGGCTTTGAACAGAAAGAATCTGGAAAGCCAGCAATCCTATGGCACTCTTGCAGGGCTCGGGACAAAGATCAACAGAAGGCCTCAGGTACTGAGCACAGTTGTCAGCGGCATCTGGGAAGCTGTAGGCCGTGTTGCCGTAGTAAACATCGCATTTGATCCGAGCATGATTGACTCGAAATACGGCAGCAATCCCATTTTTGCCGTTTTCGGCTCATTGGACCTGGCGTTCATTGTAAAAATTGTACTGAGCCTCTTCGCCATACTCTTTACCTACGATGCGATAGTCGGCGAAAAGGAGAGAGGCACATTGAAGCTTGCTCTATCTAACAGAGTGCCGCGGGACACACTCATTCTCGGAAAAGCAATCGGCGGTTTTGTCAGTCTTCTAATCCCTTTGGTCATTCCCTTAGTGCTCGGTTTGCTGACTTTGATGATTTATCCGAACATTTCTATCTCCGGCGGTGACTGGCTCAGGATTGGAATAATATGTCTATTGTTTCTCTTATATTTATCCGTTTTCTTTACACTCGGACTTTTCATTTCGGCAAGAACGACTAGATCATCAACCAGTTTTTTGCTCTTGTTGTTCATCTGGGTCACTTTCGTAACGATAATACCGAAGGCAGCTGTAATGATGGCTGGCCAGATCAAGCCTATTCCCTCTGTCCATGAGATCACTGCTCAAAAAGATGCCTATTTACAGGAAATTCAAAAAGAAGCCAGGACAGAGTATAAAATGTTTTCAGATGAAAATCCCCGTCCTGGTAAAGATAAACCTGAAGAACGAGAAAGATGGAATGAAAAATACAAAGAATGGGCAGAAGATTTTCAGAGGAGGCTAACGGGAAAAATCGATGAAAAAAATGCCGCAATCGAACAGGATTACCAGGCGAAAATGCGCCAGCAGCAAAAGCTTGCTGTTAATTTGTCGCGCGTTTCTCCTGCTTCGGCTTTGATGTTCTCTACTATGAGTCATGCCAGAACCGGAGTAGACGAACATGAAAGATTTCTAAACTCGGTAAAAATGTACAAACCGATTTTTACAAAATGGATCAATGAGAAAATGATGAGAAATCTAAATCTAAGTGGAGGAGAACAGCCAAGACCTGATTTGAGTGATATGCCCCAGCACGAATTCACTCCTGAAAGATTCGGCGAATCAATGACTCGCGTGCTGCCAGACCTTTTTCTGATGGTTTTTCTGATCATTCTGTTTTTCGTCGGGGCTTATGTATCGTTTCTCAGATATGATGTCCGGTAAATTAATGGGAATTTTATGAGTCAAAAAAATAAATAAAAAAAGAGGGAATCATGTTAGAAGCCAAAGATCTTACAAAGAAATATGAAGACGGCCTGTTGGCCCTGGACCACTTGAACTTTAAGGTAGAACCTGGTGAAATATTCTGTATGTTCGGCGCTAACGGCGCTGGCAAAACAACCGCAATTAACCTTTTCCTGGGTTTCATTCCCCCCAGTGAGGGAACAGCGCTGATTGAAGAAATTGATGTAGTAAAAGAGCCATTGAAGTCGAAAGAGTATGTTTCGTTTGTATCTGAAAATGTGATGCTGTATGGCAATTTCACCGCATATCAAAACCTTGACTATTTTTCAAAACTTGCGGGCAAACGTAACCTCACAAAAGTTGAATATGCACATGTGATGAAGCGAGTCGGGCTCCAGGAAGGAGCATTTGACATGCGAACCAAGAATTTTTCAAAGGGAATGCGCCAGAAATTGGGAATTGCAGTTGCCATATTGAAAGATGCACCAAATCTTATCCTTGATGAGCCGACGTCGGGCCTTGATCCTAAGTCAGGTCAAGAGTTCCTTGATCTGATCATTGAGCTGCGGGATAAAGGAAAATCGATTTTCATTTCATCCCATGATATATTCCGTGCAAAACAAATCGCTGATAGAGTCGGGTTCATGCTCCAGGGAAAACTTGTCATGATGAAAACAAAAAAAGAACTCAAAGGCGAAGATCTGAATAAACTCTACGTTGACTACATGCAGGAACATTCTGGTGCCGAATAAGGTTATCTAACCTGCCATGTTTCTTTTCATATGAGCAACTACGGGTAGCCTGTGCCTATTTAGCAGTTACAAGAGATGGAGGCAACACGATGAAACATTTCATAAGAATTTCCATCATGATTTTGATAGTAACCTTTAGTACTAATTTCATATACTCCCAGGAATCTCAGTCACTGAAGCTCTTGGCTCTTAAAAAAGCACAGCTTCATCTTGAGGAGATGAAAGGAGAATTTGATAGGGCCTTGTGGCTAAAAGAAGAAGGATTGATCTCAGAGCAAGAATTCGTTCAAAAAAGGACCTCCTATCTTCAGGCTCAGGTTACCTATCAGGAGGCTCTGATAACTTTTATGGGAAGTGAGGCCCGAATTTCTGTCGCGAGCGCAGTGAAATATCAAGACAAGGCAGGGAAGAAATACGTTCGTGTCTCGCTTCGGTATTCCTCAAGAGAACTCAAAGAGCTTGCCAAATTGAATATAGATGCCAAAGATCTTTTCCCCCTCGATTTTCTCCAGGAGATCAAAGATGTTTATGTTTCTTTAAGGTCTGAGGGTAAAATCATCTCAAATCCATACGAGAAGGCTATTCCTTCGTTATCCTTGGAGCAAGAAAGACAGGTGACCTTTCAACTTTTAAAAGATGTTGAAAATTTAGATGTGAATGTTTTCTACGCGGGAAAGAACGAAACCACCTCAGTTTATTTGCAGAAAGGGCTGAGTGCTAACATAGTCACTGTCAATTCAGCACAATTCTCCCAAGAGGCAGATTTGGAGAGCGAAGCCACGTTTGATTTGTCCTTGGAAAAGTTCAGTGGTGAGGCAAATGTCTTCAGACTCAAGGTTATCAACCTTCCCCAGCAAATCTCCTATGAATTTATCGATCCTCAGACACAAGCCCGGCTCTCGCAGATAAAGTTCACCGAAGGGATTACCAGTATGCAGCTTTCATTGAAGCTCTACCTTCCCAAGAACGCTGATGAACAGGTTGTCATTGATAAATCTATTGAGTTTTATTGCCTGGCGCTTGACGACGAGAAATCTTCACAGGTCAACGAGTTACTTTCTAGCGGGCAATCTGTTGGCCCCAAGGAGATAGATAGTCTGAAAGCTGGAAATGTTAAACTCGAGCTCATCCCTCGAGGAGTCGGGAGGGTTGAAGTTCTGGCTCTCAGTCTCTATCATGATATAAAGGTTGGAGAGAACGTAAACATGGAGGTGAGGGTCAAGAATACAGGTACACGGAGGTTAGATAATATCAGGATCTACACTGATTTGCCGTTGAACTGGCGTTCTGAGATAAAGCCTGATTTGATTTCATCTCTTGACCAGAGCAAAGAAGAAATTGTCGCCATTGACTTTATCCCATCCGAAAACGTCTCTGTAGGCGACTTTGAGCCAAAAATAAGAACAGAGTGCATTGCCGATAACCGACAAGTGGAATCAGAAGATAAAATTGTTCGCATTCATATCAGCGCAAGAACGAATGTCCTGGGTATTACTCTGCTTGTAATCTTTCTCGTCGGACTGCTGGTCGGAATTGTTGTCTTTGGAATTAAGTTAACGAGAAGATAAATTGTATTAATATTGTCTCGGACAAAAGATTTAAACTTTCCTTCATTGTCGAACGCCTTCCGCGAAATGATTAAAGTGGAAAGCCTGATTTTTCTGGTGGGCAGATACCTTAGTAAAAAAAGGAGGATATCATGGAATCCATCGTTGCTCAGCGCATTCCATATTCACAGATACGTGTGATGTTTGATGCTGCACAAAAACTGGAAAAACAGGGGAGAAAAATCATCCATCTGGAAATCGGCAGACCGGATTTTAACACTCCGGAACACATTGTTGAGGCTGCCATAGATGCTTTACGAGCAGGCAAACATCATTATTCTCAAAACGCAGGCATACAAGAACTTCGCCAGGCAATTTCAGATAAATTCTCATCAGAATATAACCTGAGATACGATCCGCAGACCGAGGTCGTAGTGAGCAATGGAGTTGCTGAAGGAGTCTATGTCGCGATTCATGCCCTGCTCAATCCCGGTGACGAGATCTTGATTCCCGATCCCCGGTGGGTGAATTATGATGTTGATGCTTTCACGAATTTTGTCGATCCTGTTGACTACACTCTCCTTGAAGACAGCGGCTTTCAACCTGATCCTGAAGAGATAGAGGAAAAGATTACGGGAAGAACAAAAATGATTCTTGTTGCCAGCCCATCCAATCCCACGGGAGGTGTTACCAGAAAAGACGTCTTAGAGAGAATTGCTGAGTTGGCCATTAAACACGATTTGCTGGTGTTGAGCGATGAGATTTATGAAAAGATTGTTTATCCTCCTGCCGAACACGTCAGCATCGCGACTTTTCAAGATATGAGGGAAAGGACCATTTTGCTCAACGGCTTCTCCAAGTTTTACTCGATGACAGGGTGGAGGTTGGGCTATGTTTTAGGGCCGAGTGAACTTATCAACCCTATACTTAGATATCATCAGTACATGATCACTTCCACCACTACATTTGCCCAGTGGGGAGCTGTGACCGCTCTGAAAGGGAATCAAGAACCTTCACAGGCGATGGTCGGAGAATTTCAGAAGCGTAGAGACTATATGTATGAAGCAATTAATAAGATCCCAGGATTTCGGTGTCCAAAGCCAGATGGTGCATTTTATTTATTCCCATCCATCAAAGAGACAGGGATGGACGGCTTCAAAATGGCAGAAATGCTACTCGAGAAAGCTGGTGTGGCTACAGTTGCTGGAGAATGTTTTGGAAAGAACGGAGCAGGCCATATCCGGATTTCTTATTCCAATTCACTGGATAATTTAAGGACAGCTGTGGAGAAGATAGAATCAGTTATGAATGAGATTTAGTGTTTATCTGCTAATAAGACCATCCTATATCTACAGAGCAGGTCAGAAGATGGAAATTGAATAAAAATGAGCCGAACTCAATACAGTCCCAAAAACCAAGGTTTTTAAGGAGAAATCAATGGCCCATGTAAAGAGAAAAAAAGGAAAAATTGGCATTTTGACCGGGGGAGGAGATGTTCCCGGATTAAATCCTGCTATTCGTGCTATTACGATTCGTGCTATTAGAGAAGGATATGAAGTTATCGGGATCCGGCGGGGATGGGCCGGATTGATCGAAATGAAAAGAGATAAAGACTATCCTAATGAGGCTCATTTTCATGTTCTCACGGAAGAAACAGTTAATAAAACCGGTCGCACTGGGGGTACTTTTTTACATACATCCAGAACAAGCCCCAACCGTATTCCCAAGGTTAATGTACCTGATCATCTTCAGCAAAAATTCAATAAAAAGGTCAATGATCTTTCATCCGAAGTACTCAAAAATATTGACTATCTCGGTATCGATTATCTTATTCCGATCGGTGGAGATGATACTCTGAGTTATGCAGCCAGGCTCCATAAGGAAGGAGTGAAGGTCATATGTGTCCCAAAAACCATGGATAACGATGTGCCTGGGACAGATTATTGCATTGGATTCAGCACTTGCGTCACGCGCACGATCAGTATGACGCATGCTTTACGGACAGCAGCCGGCTCCCATGAACGCTTTCTGGTCATTGAGGTGTTTGGGAGATACGCCGGCTTTACTGCATTACTGCCGACAATGGCGGGGGCTGCCAATCGCTGTGTGATACCGGAATATAAATTCGATATTAATCGATTGTGTGAACTCCTCACCAAAGATAGACTGACAAATCCCAGTAACTATTCCGTTGTACTTGTTTCCGAGGGAGCAATGGTCAAAGGGGAAGAAATGGTATTTGAAGGGAAGGAAAAGGATATGTACGGGCATAAAAAATTGGGAGGAATAGGAGATCAAGTTGCGAGTCTCTTAAAAGAGCGTTCTGCCACTTTCAACAATGGAAGAAGGATTAATGTGATCAATCAGAGATTGAGCTATTTAGTAAGATGCGGTGATCCGGATGCTATTGATTCCATAGTTCCCATGGCATATGGAAATCTTGCATTGGACCTGATTTTGAAGGACACTCCGGGCCGGATGGTCAGCCTGCGGAAGGGGCAGTATAATGATGTTCCTATCGATGTGGTTACAAGTACTAAAAAAGTCGTGGATTTGGAAAAATATTATAATAAGGAACGACTGCGTCCAAAATATAAAAGCTTTATTAACAAACCGCTGTTTATAATGACCAGCGATTTTTAATGCTTAGATTAAACCCTTTGTTATTTTAATCTATATGTGATTTTTTCTTCTGTATAAGCAGCAAAACTATAGAAAAAAACCTTTAAAAGTGGTAAGTTAACGATTCAGAATCTTTCGGGTAAATAGACTCATGGGCGGTTAGCTCAGTTGGGAGAGCGCAGCGTTCGCAATGCTGAGGTCGGGGGTTCAAATCCCCTACCGTCCACCATTATGCATTGTAAAAAATGATAAGCAGCGAGATATTAGTTTTAATAGGGACGGCAGCAACCCTGGGCTTTGTCCATACCGTTATTGGGCCTGACCACTACCTTCCCTTTATCGTGATAAGCCGGGCCAGAAAATGGTCTCTGTCTAAAACTCTCCTTATCTCTTTTTTCTGCGGGCTGGGGCATGTGCTGAGTTCTGTAGTGCTAGGCCTTGTCGGAATCGCTCTGGGACTGGCTGTTACTCGTTTGACGTCAGTTGAATCTTTTCGAGGCGGAGCAGCAGCCTGGCTTCTCATCGGCTTTGGCTTCGCCTATTTTATTTGGGGAATGCACAGAGCGATAAAAAACAGGCCCCATAAGCATATTCATGTCCACGTCGACGGCGAGGAGCATGATCATCTTCATACGCACCAGGTAGAGCATTCCCATGTGCACGACGAGAAGAAAGGGACCAGCCTGACTCCCTGGATACTTTTTATTATATTTGTGTTTGGACCCTGCGAGCCATTAATCCCTCTAGTCATGTATCCTGCGATGAAGCAAAATATCTCTGGGCTCATTTTAGTCACAATTGCCTTTGGTTTGACGACAATTCTAACAATGCTCACTATTATCGCTGTCTCTTCCTGGGGGGTAAAATTTCTCCGTTTGGGTCGTTTAGAGAGATACGCTCATGCGTTAGCGGGGGGGATGATATTTATCTCAGGACTGAGCGTCATGTTTCTCGGCCTATAAAAATCAATTCTCTTTCAAATTCCTTTATTTAAAAAATTTTTTTACCAAATAAACAGGGGGGCTTGATAAATCAAGCCCCTACAAAATAAACCTGTGGATTTGGTGAATCAAGCCCCTACAAAAAATCTCAGTTGAAATGTTTCCTTTTATTCTCTATTATCCTGGATAGACCTTTTTTTCATGAAATTTATCGTTGACTGCATGCTCGGGAAATTAGCCAAATGGCTTAAAATTCTCGGGTTTGATACCGTTTACTTCAGCAAAATAGAAGATTCCGATCTCCTGGCTCAGGCTCAAAAAGAAGGAAGAGTCCTTCTCAGCAGAGATAACGGACTGATTGAAAAATCGCGAGAGATAAAGACCCTGTTCATAGAAAGCGAAGATTGGAACCCTCAAGTAGAGCAGGTTTTGGATGAGTTTGACCTCTGGCCGGAGGTAAGGCCCTATTCTCGCTGCATCGAATGCAACGTTGAGCTCAAAGATTTACCAAAGAGGCGAGCCAAGAATTTGGTGGCTCCTTTTGTTTACGAAAGGGCTACCTTCTTTGCCATTTGTCCCCGGTGCGGGCGCGTTTTCTGGAAAGGGACTCACCACAAAGATATGGAATTCAAGATCGATGAAATCCTGAAAAAGAGAGAGAAGAGAGAAAAAAAAGAAGCAAAAAAACCTCAGAATAACGGCGAGGAGAAAAAATAATAATCTGCTCCAATCTGCCAACCCCAAAATTTATTCAAGGATTTTCAAGAATTCATTGATTTCTTTTCTGGGGATAATTAAAATGGAACCTAACTTGATATTCCTTCCATTAAAAAAGAGGTGTGAAGATGAGCATCATAAGTAAATTATTCGGAAAATCCCCGTTTGAACCTCTTCACCAGCATATGTTGAAAGTTAAAGCATGCGTTGATTTAGTCAGGCCTCTTATGGATGCTTTCCTTAAAGGAGAACAGGAGAAAGTTAAGGATGTTGCCAGGAAAATATTCAAGGCAGAGCATGATGCCGATATGGTGAAAAAAGAAATCAGGAGTCGTTTACCAAAAAGCATATTTTTGCCTGTCGCAAGAGGAGACATCTTGAGATTTCTAAAAGAGCAGGACAACATCGCTGATTCTGCAGAAGATTTGGCAGCTTTACTCATACTCAGGAAAACCACAGTGCCAGAAGAGCTTAAAGAAAATTTAAAAAATTTTGTTGATAAAGTTCTTGAGACATATGAGGTGGCAATGACTGTCTCGAGTGAAATTAAACTGCTTGCCGAGACTTCGTTCGGAGGGGAGGAGGCTCATAAAGTCATGGAGATGATCGAGCAGCTTAAGTTGAAGGAGTGGGAGGCAGATAAGGCTCAAATGAAGGTTGCTAGAAAAATGTTTTCTATCGAGAAGAAGTTAGACCCTGTTTCTGTAATGATGTGGATGCATATTTTTAGAGAGCTTGGAACTTTAGCCAATCATGCCGAGAATGCCGGAGATCAGATGCGACTGATGCTCCACAATACCTGAAGCACAACGGCTTAGAATTTCTTTTTTTGCATTTTCCTGTTAAGTGAAGACTGGTGAAAATCGTGGGTTTTGAGGTTAGAACGGTGAATTTTTATGGATGCTAATTTTATCCTTATAGCTGCAGTTTTAATAGGCCTTTACAGCGCAATCAACATCGGAGCCAATGATGTGGCCAATGCTATGGCTACTTCTGTTGCTTCTGGAGCTTTGACTATAAAAAGGGCCGTTGTTGTGGCAGGTGTTTGCGATGTTCTTGGGGCTGTTCTGGTTGGAAGTCATGTAGCCAATACAATCCGAAAAGGACTCATTGATCCTTTGCAGTTTAGCGACAGACAGAATCTTTTCCTCTTTGGGATGTTGGCTGCTGTTTTGGGGTCGGCACTCTGGGTGAATATAGCCACTTATTTCAAACTTCCGGTTTCAACCACACATTCCATTATAGGGGGAGTGGTTGGTTTTGGCCTGGTAAGCGTGGGAATTGCAGGAATAAAGTGGAAAGTGGTCCTTTTTGTGGTTTTGAGCTGGATTATCTCTCCAATTTTTGGCGGTATTATTGCTTTTACAATTTTTTCTATTATAAAGAAATTCATCCTGAGTTCGAAAGAACCCATTGCGCGAACAAGGAAGATAGGCCCATTTTTTACAGGAATGGTTGGCTTTATCCTGTCTCTAGCTGTCACATTTAAAGGATTGAAACATCTCCATCTCGACCTTCATATAATAGAGGCTCTTCTTATTTCATTGTGTGTAGGTGCTGGAGGTTTTCTCCTTGGCTCTTTTCTTCTTCGGAGATACAAGGAAAGAGATACAGACCCTTATTATCAGGTTGAAAAGATGGCTAATCCTCTTCAGGTTCTCTCAGCCGGTTTTCAGGCATTTTCTCATGGAGCGAATGATGTGGCTAATGCCATTGGTCCGGTTGCAGCTATTGTGACTGTTATACAAACTCAGAAAGTTGAAATGCAAGTTGCCATCCCGCTTTGGCTGTTGCTCCTTGGTGGTGTAGGATTAGCTTTTGGGGTTTATACATGGGGCTACCGTGTTATGGAGACAGTGGGGAAAAAAATAACATCTATAACCCCTACGCGTGGTTTTTCTGCTGAATTTGGGACAGCCACCACAGTTCTTCTTTGTTCTCGGCTCGGCATGCCTGTATCAACCACCCACGTTGCCGTGGGCAATATCATCGGAGTCGGTCTGGCTCGAGGAATTTCAGCCATTAACCTGGATGTGATAAAAAAAATCTTCTCAGCCTGGATTATTTCACTTCCTGCCGCAGGCCTCTTCTCCGTTGCAATTTATCTTATTCTTTGCATTTTATTTACCTGAATACCCATAATAAAAAAGTCCGACAGCAATTATTCAAGTTTTGCAAGTCTGACCCCAGGTTTGAGGATTGTTACACTCTCAGCCGCTGATTCTATCTTGGTTCGTGAGAAAAAGATCGGAAAATATTTTCCGTTGGCCCACATATCAAAAAGGTCAGCATAGTGAGGGCTGTTTGGGTCTCCTGACTGCCCGGGGCTGTTTGTTCCTAAGGAGTTATCCCAATTTCCAAGATCAACGATAATCCGGAAAGAAGCACCAGAAGTCTGGTTATAACCGCTTGAGGTATTATTTACTGTATAGCTATTTCCTCCCCTGGGTAAAGGTCCGACCTCTAGCTCAGTTCGAAGTTCGGGCTTGACAGCGTTGCTTAGCATATGCCGGATTTTTATGTGATGGAATTTCTCCTGTCCGTACTGCCACTTGCTCGTATCCGAGCCCAGGCGCTTAACGAGGTCCGAAATCCCTTCCTCGAGGCTCTTGATCAGAAGAGCGTCCCTGGCAGAGGCGGGGTTGGGGCCGAACTGGCTATCTGGAGCTTGGAGAAAATCAATCAGTTTTTTAAGAGAACGGCGGGGGAAAACTCTTCGTGCTTCCTCCGGTATATAAAGGTCCCAAATATTTCTCGAAAGTCGCCTCTCCCAGCTCATGTAGATGGCCGCTTCAACAGAATCCGCGTCCATCACATAATCCCAAGAGAGAAGCATTTTTATTGCCTTCTGAGTCCTCGTATCATTTGAACGGAGCTCCTTTAGAAGCGGGACTAGTGTTCGGGCAGGAATGGAGAGGAAATCTTGCTGCAGCTCCATCATGTCTGTCATTGCAAGTTTGCGGCCTGAACTAAGAAACTCCTGTATCCGGGAAAAACGGTAAGGATCAGTCCATATAAATCCTATATCGCAGGGATAACCTGGTGGAATATTATCTTGGTTTGCTGTGGCAAAATAGCCTTCAGGTGGGTTGAAAGTGTGGGGTAGGTCTTTTATAGGAAGATAGCCCTTCCATTCATACCGCCCGTCTCCTGGCACTGGAAGGAGCCCGTTCCAGTTTTTTCGAAGGGGCGTGATTCCCACTGCTTGCCATCCTATGTTGTTCTCTGCGTCGGCCCAGACCATGTTTTCTGATGGGGTTCTGGAGAAGCTGCACGCATCTCTGAACTCTTCCCAGTTTCCGGCCTGATCCATTCGCAGACTTGCTAGATACGGCGCTGCTCCAATCTCAAGCCAGGCTGCTCTCAAGGCATAGGCCTTATGGTGATTTTTATCTTCGTAGAGGACCGGACCGTGCCGGGTGAATTTGAGGTCTACAGTAACCAGTGACTTGCCCTTTATCCGAATTTTTTCTTGAATGATCTTCATTTTTTCCCAATTTCCCTGATATCGATACTGGTTGGGATCAGTCGGGTTGGTTTCATAGATGTATAGGTCTTCCTGATCTACGGAAAAAATTGTGAGCCCCCAGGCGCCGTATTCATTGTGGCCGATGGATATACCAGGCAGGGCAGGCTCTCCGCCTCCGATCACATTCCACCCTGGCGCCACAAGGTGGGCCCAATACCTTAGCGAGGGAATTTGTTGACTGCGGTGGGGATCGTTGGCCATCATAGGATAGCCGGAGGAGGTGAGTTTGCCCCCGACCACCCAATTGTTGCTCCCCAAATTTATTTCATAATGCAATTGTGTGGCCAGGGAAGGTGGAACAAAAAGAGGACGCAATAGTTTCTGGTAAGCGTAAAAAGCATTTTTTTTCACTTTTTCAGTCGGAAAGGTTGTGAGACCAAGAGGAGGGGATGGAGATTGATTTATCTTATGAGATGGGTCAATGATATCCTCGGGTCCGAATCTTACGCGAGCCCTCGAGGCATAATAAAGCTCCAGGATATTGTCTGAGATAAGACCCAGGTCAATCCCTTCGTCTGGTTTGAGTGAAGGGTCGCCGGGATGAAGGTTGAGCAGGTTCTTTAATTTCTGAGCGCCTAATACATTGACCGATTGAGCAAAGGCAATTTCATAACCAGCGTTCCGGAAGAGTCCGTTATGGCGGGAGACGACGACTTCAGGAGTCCAATGGCCCGGTTTAAGACCCAAGAGGGGAAACTCAAGAGGAAGGAGGTCTGGATTTTTGTTGGTGATGTCGATATAAGCGTTGATCCCTCTGACGAAGGAAGGGATGATTTATTCTCCTCGGGGATGGTAATGATTCATCTCCTGCTTCATGTCAACCCGGGCTTTGAGAAGATGCGAGCCGATATCCCGCTTGAGAGCTTTAGAGCCTTGAATTTCTGCCATGGTTCCTGTTGCCTGCCGCCGCCAAATTTCAAGCTGGAAGAGTCTGTCTCTGGCTACGTTGAATCCCTGAGCAAAGAAGAGATCTTTCTCGTTCTGAGCGTATATATGAGAGATTCCCCACTGGTCCTTGATGATCTCAACAGGCTCGGAGAGTCCTTTGACCACAAGGCTTTCTTTTCTTGCTCCCTCCGCAGGATAGATGGCAATCGCCGAGAGCCCAAAAAATAAGAATGTGAAAAAATGTCTGAAGAATTTTAATTTTTTCATTGCTAACCGTCCTTAATTTCTCATAGTGCATTTTTTAACACGGTTTGAATAAGACTTCCAGTTAAAAAAATTCCTTTTTTCCTTTTAATAAATATTCCTTTTTAAGAGTGATTGAGATATTATAATTTGACTTTCAATGAAAAATTTTTCGTTATAACTCAATAAAAAAAGAGGAGGTAAAAGATGAAAAAAATGCTGATACTGTTCTTGAGTTTGCATATATTCATCTCTCTTCCAGCCTTTTCGGAGGTGAAAGGCTATCTTTTCATCATTGGAGGTGGCTCTCGACCCGAAACCATGATGAAAGAATTTGTAAAACTTGCCGATAGATTTAACAGCG
>Ga0209986_10002044_pt1 | contig 18807 bp, 9 predicted proteins | sample BlataG_FD_183168 | JGI IMG/M metagenome (GOLD analysis project Ga0209986, IMG submission 183168) | Deep subsurface microbial communities from Black Sea to uncover new lineages of life (NeLLi) - Black_00105 metaG (SPAdes) (version 2) | ecosystem: Environmental > Aquatic > Marine > Oceanic >... | reverse complement strand
GCTATTGGTCCTTACTCCCAGGCAATCGCGGCTAACGGATTTGTTTTTGCCTCTGGCCAAATTGCAATTGATCCCAAATCAGGAGAGCTAAGCACTGGTAGTATCGAAGAGCAGACACGTCTTGTTTTGAGTAATCTCAAAGCTGTTCTTGAAGCCGCTGGAAGTTCTCTTGATAAAACTGTTAAATGCACAGTATTCCTCCAAGATCTGAACGACTACGGCGAGATGAATGCAGTGTACGGAGAATTCTTTAAAGCTCCACATCCAGCTCGAGCGGCTGTCCAGGTTGCACGCTTGCCCAAAGATGTAAAGGTCGAGATCGAAGCTATTGCAGTTATATAGATAGCCGTCCGGATTTTTTGTAGGGATTTGATTTATCAAGCCCACCTTATTCTTTGTGGGATCAGGTCTTGTTTTTTGCTTTCACTCATACAAACGCAATTTATTTGTGGAGTTAGGTCTTGCTTCTTTTGTAGGGACTTTATTTATCAAATCCACATTATTGATTATTGAAGTAAGGGCAGGTTTGCAAGGATTTGATTCATTAAACGCACCTTTTTGAATGTAGGGACTTGATTTATCAAGCCCACCTTTTTTTGTATATAAATAACCTATAAAAACGACACTGATTGTCCTAATATACAAAATAATGTAAAATAATAATCCAATGCCTATTTACGAATTCACCTGTAAAAAGTGTGGAAAGCACTTTGAATGCCTAGTTTCAATAGGAAAGGAGAAAAACGTCTCCTGTGCTTCGTGCGGGAGTAAAGATATACAAAAAGTTTTCTCTTCCTTCGGAATAGGAGGAGGAGGGAATCGTCTCAGCTCTTCTTCTGCAGCCTGCACAACTTGTTCCGCCACTACATGCGACACGTGTAAATAATCTAATTAATTCTCACCTATTAAATTCTTAATTATATCTAAAAAGATCAAAATGTGGGCTTGATGAATCAAGCCCCTACGAAATAAAATCAAGCCCACACAGAATAAATCAAGCCCCTACGAAGTAAAATCAAACCCCTGCAATATCTTATCCTTGACTTTGCTCCAGCCTTGAAGATAAATATATCTTTAATGAAGAAGGAAGTGCGAATTGGAGTTGACACAGGGGGAACTTTCACTGACTTTGTTATCTACATCAACGGCAAAATTGAAATAGATAAAATCCCTTCCACGCCTAAAGATCCTTCTCTTTCTATCCTTGAGGGAATAAATAAAATCCTAAGAAGTAACCTTTCTCCGATGGTTATCCATGGGACAACCGTTGCTACTAATTCTCTACTCGAAAGGAAGGGAGGACGAGTTGCCCTTATCACAACAGAAGGGTTCGAGGATATTCTATTTATCGGACGCCAGACGAGGCGTGAGCTCTACAGCCTCAGGGGCGAGCGAAGAGTTCCACTTCTCCCTCGTCATCTTTGTTTTGGGCTCGAAGAAAGAACCTCAGCCTCGGGAAAAGTCGAAAGAAAAGTTTCTTTATCTCGTCTCCGAGAAACACTCGAAAAAATAAAAAAATTGAAGCCAGACGCGGTGGCTGTTTCTCTTATCAATTCCTACGCGAATTCCTCTAACGAGAAAACCGTCTCCAGGGAACTGAAGAAGGAAAAACTCCTGATTTCTGTCTCAAGTGAGATATTACCCGAATATCGTGAATACGAGAGAACAGCTACAACTGCTGTAAATGCTTATCTCATGCCTGTTATCAGCCGCTATTTGACAAAACTAGAGAAAAAATTGCAAAAAGCAGAGCTTCGAATCATGCAGTCAAATGAAGGATATATTCCCCCGGCCAAGGCGAAAAGAGAACCCATAAGAACAGCTTTCTCAGGACCAGCAGGAGGAGTTGTCGGCGCATTCCACTTGGGAAAAGCAGCGGGCTTTAGGAATATCATCACTTTTGACATGGGAGGAACCTCCTCTGATGTTTCCTTGATAGACGGCGAGATTAGAAGGACGAGTGAAAGCGTGATCGGAGACTTCCCTATTCGAATCCCTATCATTGATATCCACTCAGTCGGAGCCGGGGGCGGCTCTATCGCCTATTTAGATAGGGGTGGCTCTCTGAGAGTTGGCCCTCAGAGCGCAGGGGCTGATCCCGGTCCAGCTTGTTACGGACGCGGAGATTTGCCGACTGTCACAGATGCCAACCTGGTTTTAGGGCGGCTTGTTCCCGAGTTTTTCCTCGGAGGCAAAATGGAACTTTTCCCAAGAAGAAGCCGTGAAGCTTTGGAAAATCTTGCCAAGAAAATCAACAAATCCCTCATAGAAACGGCTGCGGGTATTATAGAAATTGCCAACGCAAATATGGAAAAAGCCATTCGAGTGATTTCCATCGAAAGAGGCTTTGATCCAAGAGACTTTGCTCTCTTCTCCTTTGGAGGAGCTGGAGGAATGCATGCAGTTGATATTGCCTCCCATCTTAAAATGCCCAGAGTGATTGTTCCTAAAAATGCCGGCGTTCTATCATCACTAGGGCTTCTTATGGCAGATTCTATCAAAGATTACTCTAAATCAATCTTGAAAACAGCAGAAAAAACAAGCAAGGAGGAGCTCGAAAACCATTTTAAGAAATTAATAGAAAAAAGCATCAAGAGCATGAAAGAGGATGGCTTCAAGGAAGATGCAGTCACGATCTTCTCTTTCCTCGACCTCAGGTATCAAGGCCAATCTTATGAAATAACCATTCCTTACAGGAATAAAATAACTTCTAATCTCTCTTTTGTTTCCGATTTTCACAAGGCTCACAGAAAACTCTATTCTTATCACCACGAACAGAGAGCCGTTGAGATTGTCAATATCCGCGTTAAAGCTGTCGGAACGACCAAAAAAATTAAGCTGAAAAGACTTCCCCCTAAAGATAAAAATCCCGAAAGGGCTTTCATGAAAAAACAAGCCATCCATTACGAAGGGAAAACATGGCAGGCTCCTGTGTTTAAAAGAGCTCTTCTTGCTGCAGGGAATAAAATAAAAGGTCCTGCCCTTATCGCGGATTCCGAATCAACGACATTCCTCCCCCCTTCATACACATTAGAAGTAGATGGCTTTCTGAATTTAATTATTCAAAGGGAAGATTAACTCAATGCTTGAATTCGACCCAATTGAGCTCGAGCTTTTCAAGAGTATATTTGTGTCCATCTCTGAAGAGATGGGTGCTGTCCTGGAACGCACTTCCCTCTCCCCCAACATCAAAGAAAGAAAAGATTTTTCCTGTGCTCTTTTTAACCAGAAAGGAGAGACATTTGCCCAGGGATCTCATATTCCTGTTCACCTAGGAGCCATGCCACTCTCTGTTCAAGCCTGCCTTAAAGCGATCAACTTTGATGAGGGTGATTTAGTGATTCTCAATGATCCCTACAGGGGAGGAACGCACCTCCCTGATATCACCTGTATTTCGCCTGTGTTTATCAGCAAAAAGCTGGCTTTTTTTGTTGCCAACCGCGCTCATCACTCTGATGTGGGAGGAATGACTCCTGGTTCAATGCCTCTCGCCACAGAAATCTATCAAGAAGGTTTGATTATCCCGCCTTTAAAAATAATCCAAAAGGGTAAATTGAACATTTACCTCCTCAATTTTATCCTGGCCAATGTCAGGACTCCAGATGAGCGAAAAGGAGACCTGCTGGCTCAGATAGCTGCCAACAACAAGGGAAAACAAAGACTGGAAGAAATAATAAAAAAATATGGACTAAAAAAGATTCTTCACTATACGCATCTAATCCAGCTCTATTCAGAAAGAATTTTAAGAGAAACAATAAAAGATATTCCTGACGGTACCTATGCTTTCACAGATTATATGGACGATGACGGGATCAGGGATAAACCAATAAATATAAGCGTCAAATTGACTGTCAAGAAAGATGAAGTCCTTATTGATTTTAGCTCCTCATCCCCTCAAGTCGAGGGGGGTGTAAACGCCAATTTTGCCGTGACTTATTCAGCAGTTCTTTATGTCTTCCGCTCCCTTATTGAGGAAGACATCCCTTTTAACACAGGCCTGATGAAGCCGTTAGAAATTAAAGTTCCTCTAGGATCGATTCTCAATGCCCAGCATCCCGCAGCAACAGCAGGAGGAAATGTGGAAACATCCCAGAGAATCGTTGATGTTCTCCTGGGTGCCCTCTCCCGGGCTATCCCAGAAAAAATCCCAGCGGCAAGCTCCGGCACCATGAACAATGTTGCTTTCGGCGGCTATGATCCTTTTAGGAAGAGAACCTTCGCCTATTATGAAACAATCGGGGGGGGAATGGGTGGAAGCTTTGACTCTCCTGGCCTCAGTGGAGTCCACACCCATATGACAAATTCTCTCAATACACCCCTGGAAGCTCTTGAAAATTATCTGCCTCTGAAAATAAAGCGTTACTGCTTGCGACGGGGTTCTGGCGGAGAAGGGCGAAATAAAGGAGGAGAAGGAATTATCCGCGAATATGAATTTTTTGTACCCGCACAAGCGACTATCATTTCTGAAAGGCGAAAATTTTCTCCTTTTGGAGCACAGGGGGGAAAAAACGGCAAAAAAGGAAAAAACACCCTTCTTTCCAAAGGGAAAAAAATAGCCCTGAATTCCAAAGTCAACATAAAAATCCTGCCTGGGGATGTGCTGCGTGTAGAAACGCCAGGAGGAGGAGGTTATGGCAAGAAAAAATAAAAGATCCTCTTTTGGCCCTGGCTTCCTGGTGGCGGCAGCTTTTATCGGCCCTGGAACCGTGGCCTCTTGCTCTATGGCTGGTGCCCAGTTTGGCTATGCACTGATCTTTGCTCTGGTCTTCGCTACCGTAACTACCATTATCCTTCAGCAAATGACCGGAAGGCTCAGTTTAGGCTCAAAACATGATCTCGGTCAAGCTCTAAGAGAATTCCCTCAAAGCCGTCTGACAAAGGGCATTTTTGCGATCCTTACCCTTTCTTCTATCACGTTTGGCTGTGCTGCTTATGAAGCCGGAAATATTATCGGCGGTTCTCTTGGTCTTGAGATGGTCACCTCAGTCTCTCAAAAATACTGGGTTGCTATTATCTCCTTGATAGCTATTTTCATCCTCAGTAGAGGAAAATATAAGTTGGTAGAGAAGTTTTTAATTTTTTTAGTTTTTCTGATGAGTGTCTCTTTCCTGACCACACTCGTTATAATCAAGCCTAATTTTCTCTTAATCTTAAAAGGAATCATTCCTTCCTTCCCAAAAAATTCAATCTATCTCGTCCTTGCCCTTGTGGGAACTACGGTCGTTCCTTACAATCTTTTTCTTCACTCCTCAGCAGTCAAGGAAAAATGGAAATCCATCGCTCATCTTAAAGAAGTCAAAAAAGACCTGCTTCTTTCTATCACGTTGGGCGGTATAATTTCAGCCTCGATTGTTATCACCTCAGCCGTTGCTTTTTATGGGAAAGGGATTTCCCTGGAGAGCGGAATTCAACTGGGGCAGCAGCTCAAGCCTTTATTTGGTTCCTTCACTAATTTCCTTTTTGGCCTGGGCTTCTTTGCAGCAGGCATGAGTTCAGCTCTGACAGCTCCTTACGCGGCTGCCTTTGCCTCTTCTGGAGTTCTCGGCTGGAAAGGAGGTCACAATTCAAAGGGATTTAAAGGAGTCTGGCTGGGAGTTATTGTAGCAGGACTTATCGTCGCCTACCTGAGAGCTGCTTTCAATATCAACCCTCTCTCAATCATCATATTTGCTCAGGTGGCTAACGGATTCGTTCTGCCGGTAGCTTCTATATTTCTGCTTTTTGTGCTCAATAATCGTCAGAAAATGGGAAAATTTGTCAATAACATCAAACAGAACATACTGGGAAGCTTGATTATCCTTATCGTCTCTTTCCTAGGCCTCTGGAATATCATCAAATTATTTTTAAAATAAGAATAAGTGGGGTCAGGTCTTGCTTTTTGCCTTTCTCATAAATCTCATACAAACGCATTAAAATTTCATTGCAAGGATGAAAGTGACACACGACACAGATATCTCCTATCTTAAGGATAAGGTTTTGCCACGCTCCCCTTCCCATTTATAAAAAAAGGGCCGCCCGCAATCTAATGCGTTAGTATAAATTGCGGTTGCATTATTAAAGGCAAAAAGCAAGACCTGACCCCACAAAAGTATTGCTTTTTTTATTTAAATTCCCTATAATTTATTAGTGCGCCTCCGTTATTTAGATTTTTTCTATGAATAAAAAATCAAAATGCAGACACGCACATGAGGTGCATTTCATCATTACGTTAACTATTCTTATTTTTGAATCTTTTTAAATCCTATGAGCACTGAACCTCGAGACAAAAAACTTCTAAGCCTTTTATACACCGACGAGTTAACGCAAATATTCAACCGTCGGTATTTGAAAGAAGTAATCCCGGGATATCTTACCCAGGCGGGTAAGGAAAAGTTTACAGTAGCCTTCTACATGCTCGACATGGACAATTTTAAGGCCATCAACGATGGCTACGGACATGGGGTGGGCGACCGAGCACTGAAGCATTTTTCCAAAATTATTTCAGCAAATATCCAGGACAAAGGGATTGCGATCCGTTATGCGGGTGATGAGTTCGTCCTTATTATATCGAAGTTGACCAAGAAACAAGCCAGGAAGCTTGGGATGGAGGTTCTGCAAAAGATAATGGGATCGCCTCTTAATGTTAAAGGCAAAAAACTCATGATTAAATACAGTGCTGGTGTTTCCCTCTTTCCCAACGATGGAAAAACCTTGAAGACCCTCTTCAGAAAAGCTGATGAAGCCCTCTATACGGCAAAGGACCGAGGGAGAGGAAGAGTTGTTGTCTACCCCGATAAGGGTAAGCTTCTGACTCCTTCTAAGCTCGATTCCATCCTTTCTTATCCCCATATCGTTGGCAGGGATGATGCGATTCAATTCTTAGACAAACATCTCTCCAGAAAAGAGAATCCTATGGTGTTTCCTGTGCTTTTTGGGGATGATGGAACAGGAAAATCAAGACTCATGGAGCACGCCCGAGAGACCGCTCAACAAAATTTCGCCTTCACCCTATTCGCCAAGGGCTACCCCTTTTGGCAGACGGATATGTATAATGGCGTATTATCAGCTTTGGGGATACTCTTCGAGCAGGAACCATCCATTTCTGATGAGGTATTCTCTAAGCTTGAGGACAGGTACAAACTCATCCTCAAGCCACACATATCTTTGTGGGATACAAAAGAGGTGGCGGAAACAGAGGAAGTCGCCGAATCTGACAGGATGACTCTTTTCGAGGCCTTGACTGAGGCTTTCATCATTCTCCGTGAAATGGGAGATGGAGCTGTCCTGCTTGACGATGCAGACCAAATTGATCAGCCATCATTGCAGTTTTTCGATTCCCAGTTCGAGCAAACAGAGGAGAGCAAGCTGTTCTTCCTTTCTTCGATCAACAGCCCAGATTTAATTACAGGAGAGGACAAGCTTTTATTCCTTCTCCATTCGATGTCAGAGGCGGCTGCGAACAGCGATATCCAAAAATTTCAGCTTGAACCTTTGAGCTTGGAACACGTCCATGAGCTTGTAGCCAGGCAGTTTGACGGAAAAACGTTGCCTGCTGAATCAGAAGTAGCCCTCTTGCACAACTCTGATGGAAATCCGCAGTTTATCCTGGAGACCTTATCGTTCCTTCTTATAGAAGGTAAGATAGAAGCCGTGGGAAATGAATGGGATCTCTCCCTGGTCAAGCCTGAGGATATACCGGAAAGCCTCAGCGAAATGATCAAAGAGAGGCTGATGCACATGGGTGAGGAAGCAGTAAATGTTCTCAAGATGGCCTCACTTCTTGGGGATAAGATCGATGCGCATCAGCTTACAGAGATGTCAGAACTCAAGCACCAGCAGGTCGTGGACATTCTTCACCACGCCCAAAGACAGCTTTTTATCGAGGAAACACCAAATCCTGAGGAGTTCGTCTTTGCTCACAGGATGGACCGTTCTATTTTTTATTCACTCATGAATGAAGATGAGCGCCACCAGCTTCATGCTCGTGCAGCAGAGATAGAACAGAAATTTTCTGCTGGTTCCCTCGAACGTGTCGTTGGAAAGCTGGCTTACCATTTCCAGAATGCTGGTCATTTGGATAAAGCAGCAAAGATGTTTTCTATCCTGAAAGACAAAATGGATGCAGTGTTTATCTCAAGAGGCGCCCAAAAAATCTTGAAAAAGAGGATACTTACAGCATCTATAGCCAAAGAATCTCCCCTTGAAGATGAGGACCTCTCCAAAGCCGTCGAGGCAGGGCGGGCTTTCAGGACCGCTCTGATTAATATACGCCTGTATCCGAAAGATCATGAGAATGTAAAGACCTCTGTGGAAAGGATCCTGCAACTTCTGGAACCATTTCTTGCTACCAAGACAGAAATTCTTTCAATCTCGGTAACGCCGGAGACGGTACTTTTTAACGGTCTGCCTCCGCCGGCGAAAGGGATTGATCAGCAATTGGCGGAAGACCTGTACGGAATTCTGAGCAGCTACGGACTGCAAGGAGTGTTATTCGTGCGAGGGATAACCCGGGATGAATTGGAGAGGTTTTTAGATTTACTCACCAAACCTCCTGAAGAAGTAGCTGGCCGGTGGGATACGCTTGTGCAAGAACTCGAATTATCACACATATTGCCCGATCGAAAAATGTTCGTGGCAGTAGGCGAGCGCAAAATAATACTCGACAAACAAGAGCTCCTTATCCAAAACATCTGGCAAGAAGGCAAAGGTGCTCCATCTCCCACTCCGAAAGATACTTCACCTATCCCCGATGAACAGATGAAGCAATTAAAAGATATGTTGGACGAGTTTTCAAGGGATAAACAAGAGTTGCTCTCGGCAGTTCAATCTGGGAGTGCTGGCAAGGAAGAATTCAAACATCTTATAGATCTTCTGAAGCAGACGGACATTTCAGGGGTAACCAAAACTTTGTTGGAGTCTGAAGGAGCCTCCCCTCGCGGTAAAGGGGTTACGCCTGAAGAAGCTCCTCCTGAAGAAGCTCCTCCTGGAGAAGCATCCGGAGAAGAAGATCCTGCCAGGCAATATAAATACGCCAATGTTATTCCAGATGTAAAGTATGTAGAGCAGATAAAACGGGATCTATCCATAGCTTTCGAGGACCTTAATTCTGAGGACATAAAAACTCAAGGGAAAGCAATGGCTTGGCTGGCAGAACAGAAACCAGATAAATTAGCTGAGGTCGCCTTGAGGAGAATCACATCTGACGTTCCGCTCAAAGCCCGCCGATTAGCGGCAGGCGCTATCCAGAAAGCTGGAAGAAATTCTGTGAAAGCATTTTTGGAAGAAATAAATCCTAATATTCCTGTTACTCAGCTTCTTAAATTAATCAATGTAGTCGACATGTTCGTCGACCACCCGAAGGTGATCCCCTTGCTACGCGATATAACTCTTTCAGGACCATCTGAAACAGTACAACCTGCACTAGAGGTCTTGGAGCAACTTCCTGGGAAAGAGGTCGACTCGGCTCTCCTCGATTTATTTGATTTAGCTGCGGGAAGCACAAAATTGCATCTCCTCTATCTACTTGCTAAACGCAAAATTCTGGATGCTGTGCCTGTGCTTTTGGATGTAATAGAGCCGAAGTGGATCTGGGAGAAAGAGACAAGAATTTCGTTTCAATCGAAGGCTTGCAGAACTCTGGGGCTAATCGGTTCGCCACAAACAGCAGAAAAACTTATTGCTGTTGCGACAAAGCCCAAGCCATGGGCATTTCTAAAAACAAAGCCTGAACCTATTAGGGCGGCTGCAACTTGGGCTCTGAGGAAATTACCTGGTAACGAGAGAATTAATACCGTTCTGGAAGTTCTGAAAAACGACAAGTCTCTTCGGGTAAGAAAGGCTGCCAGATCATAAAAAGCTCCTCAAGGGGGGTCCTAGCTTATCTTAATTTGTCTTATTTTACTCTTCTTGCGGCTGGTTAGATATTTGCTTTTTGCGTGAGAAAATGGGGCCAGGCCCCATTTATTAGCATTTATTCGCTGGGGCAAAAGCAACGTGTTTTTGAACCATATAGCCTGAGCCTTTCTTCAATGGTCGCTGCAACTGTTTCCCAAAACCCTTGCCCTGAACATAGCAACCAGTTATAACGGAAATGGAGATGCTTACACTTAATAAAAGGGGCTCGATATTTTTTTATTTTTCCAGTCGAATAATAATCAAGGTCAGATCTTTGTGGCTTAATGCTTTCCGGAATGTTCCTTTTAGTGTTGAATCTAAGTCGTCCGGGCCAGAAGTATACACACGTTTCACGCCACAGGCCAGAGCAATCTGTTCAATGTCTAAAGCTGGTACTTCTCGTCCCATGGCATCTCTCCCTACTCCAAGATTAACCTGGAATCCCGAGGTGGCAGTGGTTTTATTATCCAGGACGACCATCAGGATTTTGCTTTGGTTATGGACCGCATTACAGATGGCAGGAATAGTCGTATGGAAAAACGAAGAGTCGCCAAATAGAGCCACAACACGTTCATTAACTCCGGCTTTGCTCAAACCATCGGCTGTACTGACCGCAGAGCCTAAAGCGTATTTAGCATCAAGCCGGTCTGCTACCGTTACCAGACAGCCAGGATCCCCGATAAGCACTGGTTTTTGCCCTAAACTCTCTGCAGCTTCCTCCAGCTTGTCAAGGATTTTATCATAGTTACAGTCTGTACAATAATCCTTCTTTATTGGTTTTTCTTCATCCTCTTTCTCTTTCAAATATTTTCGCCCGGGAACAAACTCCGGGATATATTCAGTCAGGGCCCGCTGAATCTGCCAGCGAAATAATTCACCTTCCCTGCTTAAATGGTTACTCTGTTTTCCATATATTTTCGTAGGGGAGCCATTATCATGGGCAATAGCCTTGATATGGGTTTCCACATAAGGCTCGATCTCTTCAACAATCAGGACTTCATCACAATCCTGCAGAAACTCTGTAATGGTCCTTCTGGGTAAAGGATAAAGGATACCCAGTTTAAAAAGGCGAAATTTCCCAGGATGTTCATGGCCCAAAACATCGAGAAGTTTGGCATGAGCAAATCCGGCACCTACAATTCCCTTTACTCCTGCACCAGTCGCCCTGTTAAACGGAGAGCTGTCAGCCCACTCGCTCATGGCTTCAATTCTTTGATGTAGATCCCTGTGCTTTTTCACTGCATTCTTGGGGACAGGAACGAATCTAAAAGGTTCTCTGACAAGACCGAGATTGACTTCCCTGTAAGGCTCGTCAGAAACAGGGACGGATTCCTTCTGCTGGGTGAAGCTTCGAGTCTCCCGAATTATCACTGCCGTATTGAACTCTTCTGAAATATTAAAAGCTTCTCGCATCATAGCATAACCTTCAGCCGGACTTGATGGCTCCATCATCGGCATTTCCAGTAAAGTCGCCAGGGATCGTGAGTCCTGGTCATTTTGAGATCCGTATGCACCAGGATCATCCCCTAGAAGAATGACCAGCCCTCCATGGACCGGAGTCAGATTAAGAGCCATGAGCGGGTCTATCATCGCATTCATGCCCACGCTTTTTGTGCAGACTAAAGCACGGCGCCCTGCTATGGAAGCACCGATACCCATTTCCAGGGACACTTTCTCATTACTTGACCATTCCACATAGATTTTATTCTTTTTTACCAGGCTAACCATTGTCTCAACAGTCCCTGAACTCGGTGAGCCAGGATAGCTTGTCACAAGTTTTACGCCACTGGACAGGGCCCCAAAAGCCATGGCCTGGTCTCCATTAAGCGTTTTTAAACTCATAAGGATCCTCTTAAATTAAGATTTATAGCTGTATATCATTATACATCCTAATAGCTCAGTAAATTAGAAGAAAAATCACCATATTAATATTGATCAATTTTAAATTTTTATGTCAGAATTCTTTTTATCCACCCTGGTGGCTTTTCCTCTTCTTTGAACCCAGTAGAAGGCAAACGGGATTCCAGTAACGATAAAAATAAGATCCACGGCAGAATTCTGCCATTGATAAACGGTTCTGAGGACGATCAGGCCTATGATAAACAAGAGAGATAGAAGGGGAAGGAAAGGATAAAGCGGGACGCGGAAGAAGTTTGTGCCTCCTATGTGGTCTCTCCTCATTTTGAAAAGCGCCAGAGTGGAAAGCCCGTAAAAAATCAGGATTGTAAAGACCAAGCCGGTTGCAATTGCCTCGAATGTCCCGCGGATAATGAGAATGGCTCCCCCCCACAGGCAGTGAACGACAATCGCCCGGGAAGGAGTCCGGAATCGGGGATGGATGTGATCCAGCCATTTAAAGAAGAGCCCGTCTCTGGCCATGGCATAATAGGCCCGGGTCGCAGTCATCATGGTTCCGTTGATGCTCCCGCTTGCGGAAATTATCACAAGGATGGCGATGAGCGCAGCGCCGACAGGACCGATTAACACGGTCAGGACATCCGAAGCGACGATCGTGCTCTCCCTTATTCCCTCCATTCCAAGGATCCTGTGGTAGGTTAAATTTGTTAAGGCATAAAGCAGGATAACTAAACCAATTCCGATTACCAGGCTTAAAGGGATGACACGTCTTGGATTTTTCATTTCTCCGGCTGGGTACCCGATCCGTTCCCAGCCCGTGTGGGAAAAAATAATAAGCATCAGGGCAGCGACGACACTCCCCAAAGGGCTCAACAGCCCTTCTGGCGCTGCTCTGGTAGAAAGCAAGTTTTCATGTCCCTTGCTGAAGACAATACCGACGATAACGATGGATAACAGGGCCCCCACTTTCAGGATCGTGGAGAGTTTTTGGAAAACACTGGCCCTTTGAATTCCGATATAGTTCAGGGCGCCTAACAGAAAAATGACGGCGAGTGCGATGATGATCCGGCTGACTCTATCCAAGGCGACAAAATAGCCAAAGTAATCCGCTACGATCAGGGCCAGGCCTGCGGCTGCACTTGTCCGGATGATGAACAGCTGTGCCCACCCAAACATGAATCCGGCAAAGGGTCCGAAGCATCGGCTTATATATACATATTCTCCTCCCGTATTAGGCATTCGTGTTCCGAGCTCGGCGTAGATCAATCCGCTGGTAAACACAAAAACTCCGACCAGCAGCCAGAGAAGAATGATTGAGTCGAAGGAGGCAATGTAGCCGGCAATGATCTGAGGTGTGGAATAGATTCCGGCGCCTATTGTGATCCCGATCAGGATGGCGATCCCGTCAAAGACGCCCAGAGCCTTGCGGAGAGAAGGCCTTGAAGAGTTGGCCTCATTTGCCATCGTGCGTAACATATAGCACAGCAAAATTTAGCGGTCAAACGCTTTCGTTTCAGCTCTATAAAAAATTATTGAATAAAAGGAAAGGCTACTTTTTCTCCTTCCCATATTTTCATGCTAATAATAATCATTAAAAACTTGATAAGAATGGTAAATCCTGTAATACTTTTCCCTTGCTGACGCGATAGAGAACAGCTTTGTCTATTCTCGATTGATACAGGTAAGAAATGATGAATAGTCCCGATCATATAAAGCTTTCTGATATAAAAAAAGAGGCATTAGAGGCAGAAAAGAGAATAAGAGAACATATCAGAGAGACTCATGTTGAATATTCCCCCTTTCTCAGTCAATCAGGAGATTGTAATGTCTATCTCAAACTTGAAAACCTTCAGTTAAGCGGCTCGTTCAAGTTACGAGGAGTCATGAATAAGCTCCTTTCCCTGGCTGAAAAAGAGAGGAAAATTGGACTGGTTACAGCTTCATCCGGTAATCACGGCGCAGCGTTTGCCTATGCACTTAAAAAACTAGGATTGAAAGGAACAATCTTCATGCCCTCAATCTCAAATCAGGCAAAAATTGAAGGCCTTCGTTATTATGATGCAGAGTTAAAATTTCATGGAACAGACTGTGTCGAAACAGAAGTTTTTGCCAGGAATGCTGCAGGAAAAAATCACCTCCAGTATATCCCTCCCTATAATGACCTCAAGATAATCGGCGGCCAGGCCACAATCGGGATCGAACTGCGGAAGCAAATCGAAAATATAAATACCGTGCTTGTGCCGGTCGGCGGAGGAGGCTTGATATCAGGAATCGCAGGGTACCTAAAATCCATAGATAAAAATATAGAAATTATCGGCTGCCAGCCCGAAAACTCCGCAGTTATGTATGAATCCATTAAAGCTGGAAGAATTGTGGAGATGGAATCAAAGCCCACTCTTTCTGATGCATCTGCGGGCGGGATCGAGAAAGGCACTATTACTCTTGACATCTGTAAAAAATACGTTGATGATTTCATTCTTGTCACAGAGGAAGAAATAAAAGAAGGCATTAAACTTTTCTTAGAAAAACATAACATGCTCATAGAAGGTACAGCAGCCCTCCCAGCAGCCTCTTACCTTAAGACAATAGAAAAATTTAAAAATAAAAACGTCGTTTTAATTCTGAGCGGAGCGAGAATAAGCCTGGACCAACTGAAAGAAGTAATCAGCTAAGGAGACAAAAAATGACAGAAATTTTTACCCTCAGCCAAATTAAGGAGGCTTTAAAAGATATCGATCCAATTCAAGCGGTTGAAGAAGGATTTGTGGCTTATTCTCAAGGAAAAGTGGTTGTACCACCTGTAGGAGAGATGATTTTTAAGCGCCCTCCTGGAGATGTCCACATAAAATATGGCTATATCACCGGTGATGAATACTATATAATAAAAATTGCCTCCGGTTTCGATGAAAATATAAAGCTTAACCTCCCGACTTGTTTGGGCCTTATGCTTGTCTTCAAGCAGAAAACAGGAGAGCTGGCCTGCATCCTTCTCGATGAAGGTTATCTCACCAACGTCCGAACTGCTGCGGCGGGAGCAGTGGTTGCCAAATACCTTGCCCCGAGGAATGTGCGGCGGGTAGGAATTTTTGGCGCAGGCATCCAGGGCAAAATGCAGCTTGAATATTTAAAATCGACTGTTGATTGTGATGATGTCATCGTCTGGGGAATCAACCAGCAAGAACTTAATGACTATAAAAAGGCAGTGGAGCCGCTCGGCTGTAGCATTCAAACCACACAGGATGCCGAAGACATAGCCGCAACCTGTAATCTCATCGTAACAGCGACACCTTCAAAATCTCCCCTGCTTCGGGCTGATCAAATCAGGAAAGGAACACACATAACAGCCCTAGGCTCTGATACACCTGAGAAACAAGAGCTTGACTCTAAAATTCTCCAGATGGCTGATATAGTTGCGGCAGACAGCATCAGTCAGTGTCAAGCTCGAGGAGAAATTTTCCAAGCCTTAAAAGCTGACATGATCAAAAACGAAAACATCGTTGAATTAGGAAATATTATCGGAAACAGAGAGCTACAGAGGTCATCTGATGAACAGATTACAATTGCTGATTTGACCGGTGTTGCAGTTCAGGATATTCAAATTTCAAAGGCTGTCTATGAGATTCTAAGCCACGATGAATCATAAAAGTATTATGAGGTATATTAAAAGAAATTTCGTTAAGAGAGGTCACCATGAAAATTGAAATTTTTGAAATGGAGAGAGCCCAATCTTTATTGGAAAACAGAGTGAAGTATAACCTGACAGAAAGCGGCGTTCACCCTTATACTCTAGAAGAGTTCCTGAGAAGCGACGAGATTGAAAAATTGTTGTCTATACGGCTTGGTTACGGCCAGACAAACGGCTCTGATGAACTTAGAGAAGCTATCAGCCGCCTCTACCCAGGAACAGATCTTGATAATGTCCTGGTTACAAACGGCTCTGCAGAAGCAAATTTTATTACCATCTGGCAAAATTTAGAACCAGATGATGAGCTTATCCTTATGCTGCCCAACTATATGCAGATCTGGGGACTTGCCCGCTCTTTTGGTATTAAAGTCAGGCCCTTTCATCTAAGAGAAGAGCTTAAATGGGGGCCGGACCTGGATGAGTTGAAAGGTTTGATATCACCTCGAACAAAAATGATAGCTGTTTGCAATCCGAACAATCCTACAGGAGCTGTGCTGAGCGACAGTGAGATGAAAGAAATTGCTAGCCTCGCCGAAGAAACAGATGCGTGGATCTATTCTGATGAGGTATATCGAGGGGCAGAATTAGACGGAAAAGAAACGCCAACTTTCTGGGGCCTCTACGATAAAGTGATGATCAGCTGCGGACTCTCAAAAGCTTATGCTTTTCCAGGTTTGAGAATAGGCTGGCTGGTCGGACCCAAGAAAAAGATTGAAGATGCCTGGGCTTACCACGATTATACATCCATCTCGTCTGGAATTCTTAGTAATTGGATAGCATCTTTGGTATTGGAGCCTGAGCGAAGAAAAAAAGCTTTAGACCGCAACCGGAAAATTCTGAATGAAAATTTGGTTGTGCTTGAAGAGTGGATTCAAAAACACAAACCTCTTTTTGAGCTAATCCCTCCTCGAGCTGGAGGAGTGGCTTTTCTCAGGTATAATATGAAAATCAACTCAACAGAACTTGCCGATAAGTTCCTAAAAGAGAAGAGTGTTTTTGTCGTTGCCGGCGATTTTTTCGGAATGGATCACTATATACGCATTGGGATTGGCACAGAAAAAGATTACTTTAAGGCAGGATTAAAACTTATTGATGAAACATTAGAGGAAATCAGCGGAAATTCCTCTGTTTAAAGGATAATTTAGATATTTTTTCTAAACTTCCTATTTATAAATCTCTCCTGCTAAATTACCAGGAACAAGTGCGGGCTTGATGAATCAAGCCCCTACAAATCTATCCAGACAAAATAAATCGGTGGGTTTGATGACTCAAACCCCTACAATATGAAAATGCGCAGTTATATTCTTTATGTGTTTTCTTCCTTAAAATTGCGGGCTTGATAAATCAAGCCCCTACAAATTTTGCCTTTGCCTTCTCGTTTTTTTCTTCTTCTTCCTTTTTCTCTTTGGGGCGTTCGGACTTCCAGTCTATTCCACGGATATACTTTTGCATCCAGGCTATCTCTTCGACCATCCTTATCCGCTGGTGATGGGGCTCTCTGAACCCGTGAGGCTCCCTTGGGAATCTGAGAAAGCGCACTGTCTTTCCCATCTCATGAAGGTAAGTAAAATAGTTCATACTTTGACCGATAGTGCATGTCGTATCTCTTTCGCCGTGGAAAAGGATAACCGGAGTTTTAACATTTTCTATGTGAGTCAGCGAGGACATCTCCCTGTATCCCTGGAGATTATCCCAGGGTGTTCCTCCGATATACCAGAGCCTTACATCAAAGCTAAAACCCATACCATATTCCGAGATCCAATCTGAGACCATCGCCCCCAGCGAAGCAGCCTTAAACCGGTCTGTTTTGGTAAGAGCCCATCCGCCAAGAATACCTCCGTAGCTCCATCCGCGAACGCCCATCTTATCAGGATCAGCTATGCCTCGCTTTATAACTTCATCCACTCCAGTCATCAGGTCCCAATAATCGCCGCCACCTATATCTTTCATATTTCCTCGGAGGAATTCATCACCGTAGGCTGAGCTTCCGCGGACGTTGGGAGAAAGGGAAGCATAGCCCAGACCGGCCCAGATATGATAACTCGAGCTAAACCTGTTCGTAAAAACTCCGGCTGGTCCTCCGTGGATGTTCAAAATAAGGGGCAACTTCTTGCCTGACTTGTAATCAGGAGGCAGATAGAGCATCCCCTCTACCGGAAGCCCATCCTTGCTTTTCCATTGAATGACTTTCATAGATGCCAGAATCCTGTCTTTTATCCAGGGATTAGCAGAAGTTAATTTTTTCTCTTTAAAAGGACTTAGCTCCACTGTCCAAATATCAGGAGGTGTTTGATTATCGGAATAAACGCAGGCCGCCTTCCTTCTATCTGCGGAGAGAGAAGAAAACCTTAAAATACCTTGCTTCTTGGTTAGCTGTTCAACTTTTCCAGAGTTCACATCAAGGCGAAAAATATTGGATTTTGTACGAACAATACCATTAAAAACAATAGACTTCCCATCCGGGCTCCATCTGTAGCCCCGAATGTCTCCTCCAAATTTCCCAGATGCTAATCGATACTTCTTGGTCTTAACATCCATGATCCAGATTTTAGAGCTGGCCAGCTTCCAGGTCTTATCATCAGGAGCCGAGTAAGCAATCCTCTTCCCATCAGGTGCCCACAGAGGATTTCCTTCAGGTGCGCTGTTACTTGTGAGCTTTGTTATCTTTCCGTCTTCAATTGTAACCATCGCCATCTCACTCAGATCCGAGGTATTCCTACTGTTTTCGGTTCGATAGACATAGACAACTCTTTTACTATCAGGGGAGATATCAAATCCACCCACCATCATTTTTTCTTTGGTTATCTGTTTCTCCTTTTTTGATTTCAAACTGAAGTGCCAGAGATTCGACCAGTTGCCTCGACGGGATTGCCCATCAGGCCCTTCATAGACATAGACAACATCATCCCCCTGTTTAATTTTTTCTTTTTCCTCTTTGCTCTTTATATCATCGGCGAGAAAGATAATGTTCTGGCTATCAGCAGACCAGCGGAACGAGGACACTGCTCCTTTATGTTTTGTGATTTGTGCCGCTTCGCCGCCAGAGGTTCTCATCATCCATACCTGACGCTTCTCTTCTTTTCCCCTGAGAAATGCCAGATGCTTTCCATCGGGTGACCATCGAGGAGAAGAATCGCCCTCTGTGTTTGTGTATCTGAAGGCTTCTCCTCCCTCCGCTGAGACCAGCCATAAATACCTTTCTCGCTTGTTATCCTTCCATTTAAGCTCATCCTTAGAAAAAAGAATCCACTTCCCATCAGGTGATATCAGGGGATTAGATACGCTGACCATGTTGACTGCATCATCCACAGTAAAAGGCTTCTTTTCTCCTTCTGCATAGACAAAACAGAATAAAACCATGATTAAAAGAACGTGAGTAAAAAATCTGTGTT
>Ga0209986_10002043_pt1 | contig 18807 bp, 18 predicted proteins | sample BlataG_FD_183168 | JGI IMG/M metagenome (GOLD analysis project Ga0209986, IMG submission 183168) | Deep subsurface microbial communities from Black Sea to uncover new lineages of life (NeLLi) - Black_00105 metaG (SPAdes) (version 2) | ecosystem: Environmental > Aquatic > Marine > Oceanic >... | reverse complement strand
AGGCTGGAGGCCAGGGAATAGCGGATTTCGCTCGCCGTGTATCTCGGTGACCTCCGTGGCGCCCCCGCTCAGAATGCTACGGAAGTATCCCATCCCCGCCCCGTACATCGAATCCACCAGCACCTTCAGTCCGCTCTGGCGCAGCCTCTCCAGGTCAACCAACTCCCCGATATGATGAACATAGGGAGGGGAGGGGTCGAACCTCGCCACTATTCCCTCATTTAGTGCTTTATCCAGGGGCATCTGCTTCACCATACCACTGGCCTGGATCCGGGAGATATGCCTCTCCAGCTCGGCGATAACCTCTGGAGAGGCGCTGCAGGCGCTTTCCAGCTTGTACTTGAAACCATTCCATGCTGCCGGGTTGTGGCTTGCAGTGATCACGATCGCCCCACCAGCCTGTTTCACTAGGATGGCGTAACTAATTAGCGGTATGGGGGTAGCCTCTTGGCAAAGGTGAACCCTGATCCCATTGGCGGCAGCAACCTCGGCGGCGGCGGCAGCGAAATCCTCGGAGGCGAACCTGGTATCATAACCCACAATCAGGCCTCGAGGGGCAAGACCCGCACCATTAAGGTAATCGGCCACGCTCTGGGCACATATCCTCACGTTATCAAAGGTGAAATCATCGGCGATAACCCCTCGCCAGCCATCGGTGCCAAATCTAATGGGAGTGGCCAATCTAAACCCTTTCTCGCCAATAGTCTAGGAGGTCCTTCAGGGTCTTTTCGAAGGGGATTTGAGGCTGCCATCCGGTAGACTTACGGAACTTGGTGGCGTCGCAGATAAGTACCTTCGCATCGGAGGGACGAAGCCGAGCGGGATCCAACTTGACCTCGATGCTGGCATCGGTCATGCCCAGGAGCATATCAAGCATCTCCCTTACCTCCCTTGCCACACCGCTGCCGATATTATAAACCTCCCCGGGGGTGCCCTTTTCTACTACCAGCCAGTATGCCTTCACGAAGTCCCGTACATCAGACCAGTCTCGCTTGCTAGAAAGGTCGCCGGTATAGAGTACCGCATCTTTAAGCCCCTTCTCGATCTCAGCGATCTGCTTTGCCATGCTTGAGGTGACGAACACCTCCCCTCTCCTCGGTCCCTCGTGGTTGAACCCACGACTGACAATGGTCTTCAGGCCATAGCTCCTGAAGTATTGATAGGCGAGCATCTCCTGGGCTACCTTACTCACCCCGTAGGGGCTTAAGGGGCGAAGGGGATTGGACTCCGTCACCGGCAGCTCATTGGGCAGGACGTAGCCATACTCCTCAGAGGAGCCTGCGATATGTATTATCGGGTCGATACCCGCGGCCCGCACCGCCTCTAGGAGGTTAACCGTTCCAACGATATTTGTGTGGAGGGTTTCCGCAGGGGCAATCCATGAGACAGGGACATAGCTTTGGGCGGCAAGATGAAAGATGCGATCCGGTCTTACCATGGCGACCACTCGCTTCATGGAGAATGGATCAGTTATGTCCGCCTCCATGAGGTTAAGTTTCGATGAATTGATTTTATTGGGCAGCGTCGGCTCGAGGTCGCTGGCGATGATGTTTAGCCTCCCATCCTCTTTCAGCTTATCGAGGTTATCCATTCTGCTGCGCCAGCGAAATGAGCCATAGACCTCCAACCCTTCCCCTTGTAGCAGATATTCCGCAAGGTGACTGCCTGCCATCCCTGTAACACCGGTGATGAAGATGCGCACCTTTACCTCCTTGTAGGCTTGGGAGAGGAGTGAATTTCCTCAGGCCAAACCTTGGTGCCTTGGGCTATTCTTTGATTGCTCCCCACGATCACATTACTGCCCAGGACGCAACCCTCCCTAACCTGAGTTCGTTCTCCTATAACTACATTTTCCGCGATCACACAATTCTTGAGCGACACCCCCTGGCCGAGGTGGGTGTTCTGCCAAACTACTGACCTCTCAATAAGGCTATCCGCACCGACTCTGCAATCTTGGCCGATGGCGCAGGGCCCTTTTACCCGTGCCCTGGAACCAATAAAGCAATTTCTGCCAATAACCACCGGCCCCTCGAGCTCAGCATTAGGATGGATATCACTGCCCTCCTCAACCCATATCCCCGCTCCAGCACGCTCACCGGGAAAACTCCTGGTGATCCGTCCTGTGAGCAGATCATGGTGAAGCTTCAGGTATTTCTCGGGGGTGCCGATATCGATCCAATAGGCATCGGATTGGTAGCCGTATACCGGATCGCCACGCTCCAGAAGAAGAGGGAAGAGCCCTTGCTCAAAGGTGAAGCTCAATCCTTTGGGGATGTGGCTTAACACCTCAGGCGCAAGGATGTAAGCACCGGCATTGATCATATTAGTGGTCACCGAATCCCGTCGCGGTTTCTCGATAAAACATTGCACCCTTCCCTCAGCGTTGATCTCAACCACTCCATAGACGGTGGGATCCTCCACCGGGGTTAGGGCGATTGTGGCCTTTGATCCCTGCTGCCGGTGAAACTCCATCATCGCCGTAAGGTCGATGTCGGTGAATATATCGCCGTTAAAGACAAAGAAGGTTTCATCAAGATACTCCGCAACGTTTTTCACTGCCCCCGCTGTTCCCAGGGGAGGATCTTCCACTGCATAGGTTAGTTTTATTCCGAGGTTGCTGCCATCGCCAAAATAGCGCTGGGTGCGATCTGGAAGGTAACAGAGGGTCAGGATAATGTCATCGATGCCGTGCCCCTTAAGGTATTCAGTCATGTGCTCCAAGCATGGCCTGTTCGCAATAGGCACCATAGACTTGGGCGTATTAAAGGTGAGGGGGCGAAGCCTTGTCCCCTCACCGCCGACCAAGACCACCCCCTTCACCTTTTCACCTTTCTCCGCCGCATGCTCCCCGGTTTAGCCTTATTCATACTTTAGCCAGTTGTGAGTCGTGCGTCAACTCTAGGCTCGCCCTTTAAGCCCGGCCTCGGCCCTGAGCGTGGCTGCCTTATCGGTCTTTTCCCATGGGACATCGATGTCGGTGCGACCGAAATGACCGTAGCAGGCGGTCTGCCTATAGATGGGACGCCGTAACTGCATGGACTCAATGATGGCCCCTGGTCGAAGGTCGAAGTGCTTATGGATCAGGTCAATAATAACATCATCGGGAACCTTCCCGGTGCCGAAGGTCTCTATACAGATGGAGAGGGGGTGTGCTACTCCGATGGCATAAGAGACCTGGAGTTCGAGGCGATCGGCGAGACCCGCTGCCACCAGGTTCTTGGCGACATATCTTGCCGCATAGGCTGCGGAGCGATCCACTTTGGTGGGGTCCTTACCGGAGAAGGCTCCGCCGCCGTGTCTGGCAATACCACCGTAGGTATCGACCAGTATCTTACGCCCGGTGAGCCCGGAATCGCCCATTGGACCACCGGTCACGAAGCGACCGGTGGCGTTGACATAAAACTTCGTACCCTCGTCCAGCAGGCCTGGGGGAAGAACCGGCTTGATAACATGCTCTATGATATCTTGTTTGATGATGTCATGATTGGATTTGGGGTCGTGCTGGGCGGCGATGAGCACGGTATCTATCCGCCTGGGAACGCCTTTAGAATACTCCACCGTAACCTGTGATTTGCCGTCAGGACGCAGATAGTGCAGGGTGCCATCTTTCCGCACCTCGGCGAGGCGCTTGCATAGCTTATGGGCCAGGGAGATGGTAAGGGGCATGAGTTCGGGGGTCTCGTTGCAGGCAAAGCCCACCATCATTCCCTGGTCACCGGCGCCTAATATCTCGATCTCATCCTTTCCGTTCTCTTCTCTGGTCTCCAGCGCTTTGTCTACCCCCATGGCGATGTCCTTTGACTGCTCCTTGATGGAGACCATCACACCGCAGGTTTCGCAGTCAAATCCGTACTTGGCGCGTGTATAGCCCACGTCACGCAACACCTTGCGCACGATTTCCTGTATTTCTACATAGCAGTCGGTGGTAATCTCTCCCAAGACGATAACTAAGCCGGTGGTCACGGCGGTCTCGCAAGCCACCCTCGCCATCGGGTCGCAGGTCAGGATTTCGTCAAGTACAGCATCGGATATCTGGTCACAGAGCTTGTCGGGATGGCCTTCGGTAACCGACTCAGAAGTGAGAAACAGCGAGGGCGCAGTCATGAAAGTTGTCATTTTGTCTCCTTTCTTGTTTATGTTCCTGCTTCCCAGCTATCCAGGTATTTGCTCTGCTCCTCTGTAAGCGTGTCAATGGTGATACCCATGGAGGCCAGCTTTAGCCTGCCTACCTCCTTGTCGATATCCTTGGGCACGGAGTAAACCCTGGGCTTGGCCTTTCTTCCCTTCACCATGTACTCCACGCAAAGCGCCTGATTGGCGAAGCTCATGTCCATCACGCTTGCTGGATGCCCCTCAGCGGCGGCGAGGTTGATCAGCCTACCCTCGGCAAGAAGGAAGATTCGCCGATCATCGGGCAAGGTGTATTCATCGACGTAGGGGCGAAGGCGGCGCTTAGCTTTTGCCATCTCCTCTAAGGCGGGGATGTTGATCTCAACATTGAAATGCCCGCTGTTGGCCACGATCGCCCCATCCTTCATCGCGGAGAAGTGTGTCTTGTCGAGGACGCTGGTGTCCCCGGTGACGGTGATGAATATGTCCCCGATCTTCGCTGCCTCCGCGATGGGCATCACCGGGTAGCCATCCATGACTGCCTCCAGAGCCGGGATGGGCTCGATCTCGGTCACGATGACATGGGCTCCCAGACCACGTGCCCTCATCGCTACTCCCCTGCCGCACCAGCCATAGCCACAGACCACCACCCTCTTTCCGGCCCACAGGATATTAGTGGCTCGGGTAATGCCGTCGATGGTGCTCTGTCCGGTGCCATAGCGGTTATCAAAGAAGTGCTTCGAATCCGCCTCGTTCACAGCTATGATGGGGTAGAGGAGCTTCCCTTGCTGAGCCAGGCTCCTCAACCGGATACACCCGGTGGTAGTCTCTTCAGTGCCTCCGATAATATTGCTGACGAGTTCTTGGCGATCTTTATGAATGGTGCTCACCAGGTCAGCGCCATCGTCCAGGGTGATATGGGGGCCATGTTCCAGGGCAGCATGAATATGCTTATAGTAGGTTTCGTTGTCCTCCCCCTTTATGGCATAGACCGGGATGCCATACTCTGCTACCAGGGCAGCAGCGGCATCGTCCTGGGTAGAGAGGGGATTTGAGGCGCAAAACACCGGTTCGGCGCCTCCCTCCTTGAAGACCAGCGCTAGATTTGCCGTCTCAGTGGTTATATGCAGGCAGGCGGCGAGGCGCACCCCTTTGAGGGGTTTCTCGCGGGCGAAGCGCTCCCGAATTAGCTTGAGTACAGGCATCTCCCTGGCGGCCCACTCAATGCGCAATAACCCTGCTGAGGATAGGGAAGGGTCATTGATGTCAGCTTTCATAAATCATTCTCCTTATCATTAAAATGGGTGAAAATTTTGAGCTCTTGGTATCTATGGCTGATATCAGCCATCCTCAGAGAGCGAAGGCCATCGATACTAAATTCAGCGATGGTAAAGCTGGCTACAGCGGCGCCGTGGATGATGGCTTGCCTCAGGGCTTGTGGGGTGATCTCTTTAGCCCGGTCTAGGTAGCCGAGGAAGCCCCCGGCAAAGCTATCCCCGGCCCCGGTGGGGTCCTTGACCTGGTCTACGGGATAGGCTGGGGCGATAAAGTAGTCATTGTCGCCGATCATGATCGCTCCGTGTTCCCCTCTCTTTACGATCACCGCTTTGGGCCCCAGCTTGAGGATACTCCTGGCGGCAGCGACAATGTTATGGCTTCGGGCGAGCAGGCGCACCTCGGACTCGTCTATGATGACAACGTCCACAGCGCTCATCGCGCGGCACAGGGATTCACTCTTGCCCCGAATCCAGAAGTTCATGGTATCGACCACCTTCAACTGGGCCCCGCTGACTTGGTTCAATACTTCGCACTGGAGATCAGGGTCGATATTGGCCAGAAAGACAAGATCGCTGTTGTCGTATCCCGTGGGCAGGGTAGGGTGAAAATCGGCGAAGACATTGAGCCTGGTGTCCAGGGTTTCGGTGATATGTTGCTCATAGTCGTAGCGGCCGACCCAGCGAAAGGTCTGACCCTCGACCACCTCCAGCCCCCTGGTATCGACCCCGCGCTCGGTGAGGAACTGGATATGCTCGGTAGGGAAGTCGGTGCCCACCACTGCGACCAGGTTTATCTTGGTATAGAGACTGGCGGCGGTGGCGAAGTAGACCGCGGAGCCGCCAAGCACCTCGGTGACACTGCCAAAGGGCGTCTCCACCGAGTCCAGAGCTACCGATCCCACGACCAGCACACTCAACCGGTTACCCCTCTCACTCCTTCTTTGCCTCCGATTTCATCAGTTCTGTGTTCATATTAACTATCATTTATCGGCGAATCCAGCCACTGGAGCACCTGCTCCAGAACCTCCTGATGATTCGTTCTGGTAACCGTGATGGTAACCACGTTGGGGTGTCGCTTTATCTGGTCGGCCCAGGGGTGTGAGGAGAGCATTATCGTGCCCAGTACCCTCTTCTCGCTATTTATTGCAGCTAAGACCGCTTCCTTGAAATAGGGTGAAAAAAGTTCCATCTTTCCAATCTCGTCGATCACCACCAGATTGCGCTCCCGTGTCGCTTCTCTGATTGCGGCGACGCCCACCCTATCCAATCCTTCGATGTCCACGCCATACTTGCTAACCCGATATGGACTTTTAATACCGATATGGGCCAGGATGGCGCTTTGCCCGTCCAGGGTGACGATCCTGAAGCCTTGCCTTACCCCGCCCGCTCTTATCTCCTCGGTGAAAAATCCCCCTGCCATTGCCTGTACGCCTTGCGGACTCCGATACTTCGTTCGGAGGGACTTGTCTAGCGCTTGCTTAATAATAGTGGTCTTGCCCACGCCAGGGCCACCGGTGAGAAGGTAGGCCTTTCTCATGCGCCCCTCTCTGCCCTCCTCTTCTCCTTCACCTTCTTCATTCTCTTGCGATGCTTTAGCTGTGCGACCCTCTTCCTCTTGTTCATGTCACCTCTCAGGAACTTGACTCAACGTTTCGAGTATTAATTGACTACTGACTCCATAAGCTTAGCCGGTATATCAAGCTGGGCGGGACAAACCTCTACACAGGACGCGAACTCATCGCAGAGCGTCACCGGGGCCTCGCTGCTTGCCGCTGCTGAAGACCTCCACAAATTTAGCGAAGGAGCGATCGTAGGTTCTCTCAACCTCCGGCGGGAAGAGGCAGCCAGGCAGCTCGCCAAGATTTTTATGGTAGCGGATGCAATCACAGCACTTCCCCTTACGCTCGCAGGGCTCGTAGGTACATATGCATCTCTCTTTGTTGGCATCGATGCTACATTCCAAATAATTCGCTCCCTTCATTCCTCTTAGACATGTCGCTTTCTAAATTCTTTGGAAACACCAGCCAGGAGTTCTAGGGCCCATGCTGCTGCCTCCTCAGAGAGCGACCCCAGGCCGCAGGAGGGGGTAACCAGACACTGCTCTGTCAGCAGGCGGAAACTGACCCCTTTCCGATTAAGTGCTCCTATGGCCTCCTCCAGGCGGTCGATAAGGCTTTTTACTATCTCCCCTTTCAGGTCTTGTTCATCGTGGGGCACGATGCCCCAGGCGATCACGCCACCGCGCTCTAGAAATGCTTTCACCTCTTCAGGATAGAGGACAATGGTGTAGCTATAATTATAGGCATCGAAGCTCAGAATGTCGAGGGGTGTGGAAAGCAATATTGACCAATCGGTATTGCCGCAGCAGTGGATCCCCTTTAGCCCGCTGATGCCAGAAAAGACCTCCTCCAAAAGGCTTGTTACCTGCTCCCGAGTGAGTGAGACAAAGGCGGAGCCAATGGAGGCCATATAGGGCTCATCGACGAAGATGATGGTGTTGGGCGAGATAGCCTTAAGCTCCCGCTCCTGCCAGGCCGCCTTTAGATGGAGGTGCTTGGCCAGGGCATCGGCAAGGGTATCGTCATAGAGGACGGGGCGACGGTTCTCATCGGTCACCGTCAGTCCCCAGGTAACCGGCCCGGTCACCTGTCCCTTGGTGGCAAAGGGCGCCCCAAGCTCCATTTTGAGGAATTCGTGAAGCCCTGCGGCATGGTCAGGGCTTATGGCGTATTTTTCGACCTTGTTCTCTAGATAATAGGCATAGAGCTGCTCAAGGGGCTTCTCCAGGTCTTTGGCGCAATCGACATAAATTCGATCCCCTTCGATGACCACGCCGGGGAATCCATCGCTGAACTGGGCATACATGTTCTCCAGGAAGGAGCGTTTGGGCAACTGGGGCCAGGCAGGTATTTCAGGTAAGAACCTAGCCACCAGTGAACAGGCCTCTTTGGGGTCGGTGTGAGGCATGCTTCCCACCGCAGTAGCTAGTCCGCTGAGCTCGAATCGGGGCAGTTTTTCGCTCCTCCCTAAGAAATTCTCCCACAGCTATAGTCCTTACTCCGTTAATAGGAGCTATTACTGGGGCCACCACTACTTAATATACTTTCCAATCAGAAGTTCTAGATCTTTTTTCATCCGCTCAGGAATCTTCTGCGGAGCGGTGATTATTGCATTCTTAAGCGCTTCGGCACATCCGCATTCCCGCTCCTCTGGTATACGTGCCGCGACAAGTCCAATAATTTTCTTTGCCGTGTCGGCATTACGCAGCAGGTTGGCGAGTGCCATGTCGATGGTTACTGAATCCTCGGTTTCATGCCAGGTATCGTAGTCTGTGATGCAGGCCAGGGTAGCATAGCATATTTCGGCCTCCCTTGCCAGCTTTGCTTCCGGTAATGCTGTCATCCCGATGATACCTGCCCCCCAGGAGCGATAGAGGTTCGATTCCGCCTTTGTGGAGAAAAGTGGCCCCTCCATCACGATATAGGTACCCTCCTGGTGGACATTGGCTCCCACATCGAGGGCTGCCTGATAGAGTATATTGCTAAGTATCGGGCAGAATGGCTCGGCGAAGGTGACATGAGCGACCAGCCCCTCGCCGAAGAAGCTGTTCACCCGGCTTTTAGTGCGATCGATAAGCTGGTCGGGTATGACAATGTCCAGGGGATGGATACCCTCTTTCAAGCTTCCTACCGCATTGACAGAGATGATCCACTCCACGCCCAGCGACTTCAGGGCATAGATATTGGCCCGAGCTGGGATCTCGCTGGGGCTGATATGGTGCCCCCTGCCATGGCGGGGGAGGAAGGCGAGGCTCTTCCCTTCCAGTTCGCCGATAATAATAGCATCACTGGGCTCTCCAAAAGGGGTCTTTGGCCTCACCTCCTCGATATTGGTCATCCCCTCGATCTGATAAAGGCCGCTTCCCCCAATAACCCCTATCTTTGCTTCTTTTTTCAAACTATTAACTCCCCTCTTAATAAAGTGGTAAATCTAAATTATCGTCCTTTTGTCCTTTGCTTCACCAATCGAGATTCCCAAGCCATTTTCTGTGATGCTACAGTAGCGTCGTGACTCCCGTCACGACGCTGAATTTCCCTAATCAACTCGCACCACTTATACTGTCCCCTCTCCTGTATTAGCCCTTTCCTGACTGGATTATTCAGAATATACTCGGATACATCTGCCACATTATCCTCTTTCCTTAGTATGTGTTCGTAAAAACCTCTTTGCCATAATTTTATATTCGTTGCCACTGGAGTGGCAACGCTACAATATGATTTGAATCCTCTTACGAATCCTCTCAAATCTCTAGGGTTATCGCTTGCTTGAACTAATATGTGCAAATGGTCTGGCATAAGGCAATAAGCAATCAAATCGTATCCATAAAGCCTGGCTGACTCCTTAAGGGTATTTATGACCTTTTCGTTTATGGAAGGTTTGGTAAAGGTGTTCTCTTTTCGGTTAGTGCCGATGGTTATGTAGTAGATAACTCCTGGGGATTCGTAGTCGAAGTCTTTTAGTCTGAGAGAACGAGACTTCCCCCAGGTTTTGTAGGGTGGTACGTGGTTTGTATCTCCCTTTGCTTGCGACACTGTGTCGGATACTATTAAATCCTCCTCTTTAAGACATTCGTTATTCTATATTAAATATGCTTTGCTTTAGGAATCGAGCTTCCTCAACCTCTCTACGTAAGGCTCGCGCACTATGCCCCGCTCGGTAATTATAGCAGATATGTAGCGATGGGGGGTGATATCGAAGGCGGGGTTTGCCACTCTAACTCCCTCCGGGGCGATGGGAACCCCTCTAATGTGGGTCACCTCTGCTGCGTTTCTCTCCTCGATGGGGATCTCATCCCCCGATGCCAAAGATATGTCGATGGTGCTTGTCGGCGCGGCGACATAGAAAGGAACGCTATTTTCCATCGCCAGCACCGCCAGATTATAGGTGCCGATCTTGTTGGCGACATCGCCATTTGAGGCAATCCTGTCAGCGCCTACGATGACGCAATCGATGCCTCCTCTGGATAGGAAATGGCCCGTCATGGTGTCGGCGATTAGGGTGAAAGGGATGTTATACTTGATTAGCTCCCACGCGGTGAGGCGCGCTCCCTGGAGAAGGGGACGCGTCTCGCCAACGAAGACGTGGATCTTTTTACCACTCTCCCATGCCGCCCTGATCACCCCCAGCGCAGTGCCATAGCCCGCTGCCAGTGCCCCGGTGTTGCAGTGGGTCATTATAGTGAAACCATCTTTTATCAGCTCGGCGCCATAGGAGCTAAGTTTTCGCTCCGCCGCCTCGTCCTCGGCATCCAGCCTTTGAGCCTCAGCGATAAGTGCCGCCTTTATCTGGGCAACGCCCTCGCCAGCTTTGGCCACCCGGTTCATCCTCTCCAGTGCCCAGAATAGGTTGACTGCGGTGGGTCTGGTAGCGGACAGCGCCTCCGAGATGGGGCGGAGTTTGGCGATGAATTCCTTTTTCGAGGCTGCCTCAATCCCTTGAGCCCCAAGCGCCAGCCCATAGGCGGCGGCGATGCCGATGGCAGGTGCGCCGCGTATTTGCATCTTTTTAATCGCCTGCGCTACCTGGCGATAATCGTCAATCTCAATGAAGACCTCCTCCCAGGGGAGCTTGGTCTGGTCGATTATTCGGACCTTGCCTGAGATCCAATCTATGGCCTTCATTATATTGTCATCTTCCTTCTGAATAGTAAGATGCCGGCGGCGAAGATAATAACTGTCCAGATAACGAGGAATAAGAAGTCAGAGGTGACTGCCTCAAATCCTGTTCCTCGGCTGAGTATGCTCCTTGAGGCCTCGATTGCGTGGGAGAAGGGGAAAGCATGGGTAATGCTCTGGAGCCAGGAGGGCATGAACTCTATGGAGAACCAGCACCCAGAAAGCATTGCCAGAGGCATGGCGATAAGCCAGGAGAGTGGATCGGCCTGATTTTCGCTCTTGGTGAGCGAGGATATGATCATACCAATGCCAATGCAGCACAAAGCGGTAAGTGCGAAGACGAGAAAGACCAATCCTGCGCTGCCAACTATATCCAGCCCGAAGAGGACTGCCACCACCATGAAGATTATTATCTGAGCAATGCCAACTGCAAACAGGCATATAGAATACGCTGATATAAACTCCCAGGGCCTTGTGGGCGTGGTCAGCAGTCGGGCTAGGACTCCCTTCTCCTTGTCTCTAACCATCATCCTGGCTGAGGTCGGTATCAATATCAAAAGACCGAATATTATTATCCCCGGCGCTATGAAATCGATATAGGTGATTTCGCTTTCTATGTGTATGGGGCTGGCGTTAAGGGTTACCGGCACCTCTATCCGGGCAAAGGAGCGGGTGACGGCATCGATCATGGAAATGACCTGCTCTTTCACTATCAAGTCGCTCTCATCATAGGTTATGTCCAAGACGATGTTTTCTTTCTCGCCCTGCCAGTTCTGGTATACCTGTTCGCCGAATCCTTGAGGGATGGTGATATAGGCCCTTAAGTCGCCGGCCTTCAGGTCCTCCAGGGCTTGGGATGAGTCATCATAAGGGGTGATTTCAAAAGCCGTGGCCAGTGCCTCATCGACAAAGGCTTGGGAAATCTCACTCTGGTCCTGATCAACCACACCGAGGCAATAGGTAGGGGTTGTCTCGCCACTAAAAATAACGCCAAAAAGCAGCATAAACACTAGAGGAAACCCCAAGAGGAATCCCAGGCTCAACGGGTCTCTATAGGTCTCCTTTAGATTCCTTTTGAAAAGTTCCAGGAATCTCACTCCCGCAGCTCCTTCCCGGTGATCTGGAGAAAGACGTCTTCAAGGGTGGGCTGCTCCAACGCAGCGGAGCGGACTACGATACCCTGGGAGTGGAGATAATCCGTAATTTCCCTGAAATTCAGGTCTTTCCCCCATACCCTCAAATCGCCGCTGGCACTATCCACCTCGGCGTATCTATCCTTAGTCCTCAGTCCATCGATGGCTTCTGCCGACAGGTTCTCGGCTGAGATAATCATGGTGTTTGTATCCGAGATCTTCCTTTTGAGTTCATCAGGGGTGCCCAGGGCCACGATCTTCCCCTCGTCTATTATCCCGACCCTGTCGGACAGAACATCGGCCTCCTCCAGATAGTGGGTGGTTAAGAGGATGGTTATCTTCCCCTTAAGCTCTGCTATGTAGTCCCAGATGGCCCTTCTCGACTGAGGGTCGAGCCCCAGGGTGGGCTCATCCAAGAACAGGATCTCGGGGCCGTGGACCAGGGCCATTATCAGGTTAAGCCTTCTCTTCATCCCCCCTGAGAACTTCCCCACCCGGTCCTTAGCCCTCTCCGTGAGGCCCACGGTCTCAAGTAGCTCCTCCGATCTTTGCTTCAACTCCTTTGAGCCAATGCCGTGAACGCGGCCGATGAGGCTGAGGTTTTCCCATGAGTTGAGGTGCTCGGATAGCACCGTATCCTGGGGCGATACCCCGATGAGCTCTTTTACCCGAAAGGGCTCTTTCATAATGTCGTAGCCCATTATGGAGGCGGTACCGCTTGTCGGCTTGAGGAGGCAGCAAAGCATATTGATAGTAGTGGTCTTGCCAGCGCCGTTGGGGCCTAGGAGGGAGAAGAGTTCGCCTCTTCTAATCTCTAGATCAATGCTGTCTACTGCCATCAGGCTGTTAAACCTCTTGGTGAGGGCAAATATCTGGATAGCCAAAGGATTATTATTCAGCCTGCTCATGTTGCCCCTTTTCGAAGTTGAGAAGCTTGCCATGCTGATCTCTCAAGGAGAAAAGGCCACCCTTCTCTGCAATTTCTAAGACATCCTCTACTTTTATGTGCTCAGCTAAAATTGAGAGCAGGCCGGTTGCCTTCATAACTCTATGTAGCTCTTTCAACAACGCTCTTTTATCTTTTATACTGCGAATCACGTCATACAACAGAACTACATCTATGCTTTCATCGGGTAGCCCGGTATCCCTATCTGAAAGGATTGTGGCGATATTGGTCAAGCCTTCCTTATTTGCCTTTTTCTCAACCGTTCTGATGGCCAGGGGGTGGATATCCAGAGCATATATTCTACCCTTTTCACCAACCATCCTGGCAGCAGGGATAACATAACTTCCCGAACCGCAGCCAAAGTCCAGTAAGGTTTGTCCCTTCTTAATGCCGACTTTCTCTAGCAGATTTCCCGGGTTCCTAAACCTATCCCTTATCCTGAAAAAGAAAGACATCATCTTAAAGTCGATGTCGGACCTCGGTTTGTCTTTTCGCTCATTCATTTCCCTCCCCCCTTTCATTCCAGGAGCTTAAACTCTATCACATCCACCATTCCCAGGTCGGTGAGCCTCAGCTCAGGGATCACGGGCAGGGCGAGAAAGGAGAGGGTGGCAAAGGGAGAGGCAAGCGTCGCCCCCAGTTCTGCGGCGATTTTTTCGAGCTTCTCCAGCTTATTGACCACAGTTTCAAGAGGTTCGTCTGATAGCAGGCCGGCGATAGGCAAGGGGAGTTCGTCTAAAACCTTGCCGTCAGCGGCGATTACTAGCCCGCCACCCAGCCTCTGCACCTCCTTGATGGCAGTGTATATATCGTTATCCTCTGTGCCCACAGCAATGATGTTATGGGAATCGTGGGCGATAGATGAGGCCAACGCTCCCCTCTTCAGACCAACGCCCTTCACCAGCCCCAGGCCGATGTTACCGGTGGCTTTATGCCTTTCTATGACCACTAGCTTGAGGACGTCCCGCTCAGTATCTGGTACCACAAACCCGCTGGCAACCTTCGCCTTTTCTTCGACCTTTTTGGTGATTATCTGGTTGGGTACGATCTCTATAATGTGGGAGGTTCCTTTGGGTGCAGGCATCTTTAGCGCTTCTATATCGAAGGGCTTAACATTCATGGTATGGGTCATTGCTTTGTTCTCTGGCAACACGGGCGAAAAAAGCGGACGGCCATCCCTGGCTACCAGCTTTCCGCGGTACAACACCATCTCCGCCTCGAATGCAGCGATGTCACCGGTTACCACAAGATTGGCAAGATAGCCCGGTGCAATCGCCCCCAGGCAGGGGAGCCTGAAGTAATCAGCGCTATTTATAGTGGCCATCTGGATGGCGCGTACCGGGTCGAGCCCCAGTTTAATTGCCTTCCTTACCACGGCATCGATGTCGCCATCGCGCAACAGGTCGACACAGCTTCGGTCGTCGACTACGAAAAGGCATCTTTTATAGGTCTTATCGGTAACCAGGGGAAGGAGCGCCTCCAGGTTCTTTTCTGAAGATCCCTCTCGAATCATCACATACATGCCCCGCTGGAGCTTCTCCCTTGCCTCCTCGAGTGAGGTGGATTCATGGTCGGAAACGATGCCACAAGCGATATAGGCATTGAGGTTCTTCCTATTAAGTCCTGGGGCATGACCATCGACTATTTTGCCCTGTGACGCGGCTATTTTCGCTAATATCTCCGCATCGGCTGCAAGCACGCCGGGGAAGTTCATCACCTCACCCAACCCGATGGTATACTCCCACGATAGGGCAGAGGCAATATCCTCCACCGTCACCTGGGCCCCCGAGGTCTCCAGCGAGGTTGCGGGAACACAGGAGGGCACCATGAAATAGAGCTCAAGGGGCAAGGACCGGGCACAACTCATCATATATTTTACCCCCTCAAGCCCCTTCACATTGGCAATTTCGTGGAAGTCGGTTACTATGGCAGAGACACCACGGGGCACCACCGCCTGAGCATAACGGGGGATATGGAGCATGGAGCTTTCGGGATGGACATGACCGTCTATCAGGCCCGGGGAGAGGTATTTACCTGTGAGGTCGATAACCTCTTTGCCAAGTTGATAATCGCCGACCCCGGCGATCTTTTCACCATATATAGCAACATTTCCCTCCTCGATCTCACCACTCAGGGTGTTCACTATCTTAGCATGGGCCAGGATCACGTCTGCGGGGGCCTCCCCTCTCGCTACCGAGATCAAGCTTTTCACACTAATCTAGTCCTCCACGACACAAAGATGGGGTAGATGGCGAAACCGCTCATTGTAGTCCAGGCCATAACCTACCACGAACCTGTTAGGGATGGTGAAACCTCGGTAGTCAATGGGTACGGAGATTCTTCTTCTAGAGGGCTTGTCGAAGAGAGCGCATAGTTTCAGGGAAGAGGGCTTCCTCTTTTTTAGATAATCGAGGAAATAGCCCACGGTGAGCCCGGTATCCACGATATCCTCGATAACTAAGACATCCCTCCCTTTAACTGGGCAGCGCAGCCCCTGTACAACCTTGATCTCACCCGAGGTTACCCTTGCCGAGCCATAGCTCGAGAGGCTGACGAAGTCTACCTCGGCGAGGATATCTAGAAGGCGAATGAGATCGGCCATGAAAATGAAGGAGCCCTTGAGTATACCCAAAAGAAGGGGGTGCTTCCCCTGATAGTCCCTGCTGATCTCTTGGGCTAGCCTGGCGACCTCTTTTGCTATCTCCTCCTTAGTAATTAGAATTTCGGGTTTCAGGGGAGCGGTCATAGCTCTATTTCCTTGAGACCCTCAGCTACGATCAACTTAGGCTCAGTTAAAGCTTGGACCTCCTCAGCTGTCCAACCAGGGGCTACCTCCCTTAGTAGAAGCCCCTTTGGTGCAACCTCGATCACAGCCAGGTCAGTTATTATTAGGTCTACACACTCCTTGGCGGTGAGGGGATAGTTGCATTCCTTCACTATCTTAGGCTTTCCCTCCTTGGTGGTATGCTCCATGGCGATGATCACCCTTTTCGCCCCCACGGCCAGGTCCATTCCCCCACCTATGGTGCCGCCAAGGGCGTCAGTGCCGGCGTTCCAATTAGCCAGGTCTCCTTTCTCAGAAACCTCGAGTGCTCCCAGAATGGTTATCAGACGACCGCTACTTATCATTACAAAAGAAGTGACAACGTCAAAAACAGCCATGCCAGGCGCTGGGGTCAAGAACCTGCCACCGGCATCGACATAGTACAACTCTGCCTTTTCTATCTCGTCCTGCATTACCAGGGGTCCGTAGCCCAGAAGACCGTTCTCTGACTGAAAGATGACGCCCTCGGGTATATAGAGAGCACAAAGACTCGGTAGCCCACGTCCCAGGTTGGCGTAATCACCGTCCTTCAGTTCCTTTGCTGCCCTCATCGCTATGGTGTTTCTATCAAGTCTCTGCTTCATCTAACTTACCTCCATTGCATCGTATCTCAGACTGCGTCTACCTGAACAACATCTTGCGCGCGATCTCGATCTCAGCTAATCTGTATACCAACTCCTTACTCCTCTTAGCGGTGCCGTACCCCTCTTCAGGTATCTGTACAATGCGGTCAACAAATATCCCCGGGGTCACCACGTGCTCGGGGTCGATCTCCCCCGCCTCCACTATTTCGTTTGCCTCAACTATGGTGACCTTGGCCGCCATTGCCATCACCGGTTGGTTCACCCTAAAAGTGCCCCGGTAGACCAAATTTCCCAGCTTATCTGCCTTTTGGGCTATGATGAAGGCATAGTCTGGTCTTATCGGCTTCTCCAGGATATACTCCTTGCCGTCGATAACCCTCTTCTCCTTCCCTTCCTCCAGAATGGTTCCCACGCCAACAGGGTTATAGATCCCACCCAGGCCGGCGGCACCTGCATAGAGCCTCGAAGCCAGGACACCGTGGCTGGTGAGCTCCACCTCCAGCCCCTTTTCCACGTATTCTTTCACGAAAGCCCCGGCACCCAATTGCGGTATGCCTACCACAGCGGTTATCAGCCTCTTTAGTTGGGGAAGCAGGGCTGAAGAGAAGAGAGCTTCCTCCTCACTGAAAAGCGTGGGTATGAAGTTGTGGGTAATAAGGGTAAGGCCTTTAACTCCCTTCCTCCTGAGTGCTGCGACTAGGTTCTGAGCGGTGCCTGGAGCTCCCCAAGATTCTATGGCGATAGAAGCGCCATCGGGTATATCCGCTACCGCCTCATCGAAACTGGCAAATACCTTGTTTTTCATGCCTATCCCCCCCCCTTTGGATTTTCAATCCTGTTGCAGCTCTACCCTCTTATGGGTGGGGCAAAGCTCCTCGGCGTATGATGGCGGAAAAATACTTCTGCTGCCATTATATTTCTGGGCTTGGCCTTTGTCTAGCCTTTACATTAGGGAGCCAGCGCCCCGCTGCCACAGCGGGAATTCCTAGCCGTCCTCATTCAAGCGGCGACTGCTTGGGGATGACGACTACATGGGGCGACTTGGTTAAGGGGTGCTGTGTTACATGGACCGAGGTGGCGAAGACCTCTTTTATGGTTTCCACGGTGAGCAATTTTTCGGGGGTGCCATCAGCGAAGATGCGCCCCTCTTTAAGTAGAAGGAGTCTGTCGAAGTAAAGGGCAGCCAGGTTAAGGTCATGCATCGCCCCGATGACAGTGACCCCCTGCTCTCGGTTGAGGCATTTCACCAGATCAAGGATCTCCACCTGATGGTTGATGTCCAGGTGCGCTGTAGGCTCATCTAAGAGAAGTACTTTGGGCTCCTGAGCCAGGGCCATGGCGAGGATCGCCTTTTGACGCTCCCCGCCGCTGAGTTCATTGAAGAAACGCTCCTTTAGCGCTGCGATGCCAATGCGCTCTATGGCTTGCTGTACCACGCGATGGTCCTGCTCCCCCTCATCAGAGAAGAGGCTAAGGAATGGGGTTCTTCCCAAGAGCACCACCTCCCTAACGGTAAAGGCAAAGGGCATACTGAACTGCTGGGGCACCACAGCGACGCGTTGTGCCACCTGCCTCCGTTTCATCCTGCTTAATACAGAGCCGTCCAAATGGATATCCCCAGCTGTGGGTCGCAGCACGCCGCTCAAGAGCTTGATCAGGGTGGTCTTCCCTGAGCCATTGGGTCCCAGGAGAGCTACCATCTCACCCTCCTGGACCAATAGGTCGATATGGTGTAACACAGGGGTGTCACCGTAGGAAAAAGACACCTGCTTAAGGTTGATCATTAAAAGGCGTACTCCCTTCTGGTGCGTCTCAAGAGGTAGATGAAGAATGGGGCACCGATGATGGCGGTAATAATCCCTATAGGGATCTCACTGGGGGCAAGCACGGTACGGGCGAACAGGTCGGCGAGGACGATGAAGGCAGCGCCAGAAAGCGCTGCTGCGGGCAACAGGAGGCGATGGTCAGGCCCCAGCACCAGCCTCACCGCGTGGGGAACCACCAGACCAACAAAGCCTATAAGCCCGCTTATAGACACCGCCGCTGCTGTTAGCAAAGAGCCCAGGGCAAGAACGATGATCTTGTCCCGCTCCACATCGATTCCCAGGTATGCTGCGCCCTCCTCCCCTAAGGAGAGGGCATTAAGGCGAAAGGCCAGGAAGCGAGCAGCCACAATAGCCCCAATGATGAGCGGGGCAACGATGATGATTTGGTTCCAACCGCTTACTGAGATGCTCCCCATGAGGAAGGAGTAGACG
>Ga0209986_10002040_pt1 | contig 18841 bp, 17 predicted proteins | sample BlataG_FD_183168 | JGI IMG/M metagenome (GOLD analysis project Ga0209986, IMG submission 183168) | Deep subsurface microbial communities from Black Sea to uncover new lineages of life (NeLLi) - Black_00105 metaG (SPAdes) (version 2) | ecosystem: Environmental > Aquatic > Marine > Oceanic >... | reverse complement strand
CACAATTACCAGTACCTTTAATCCACAATGAACAGCGGCGATGACCTCATTAACCGTTGACATTCCTACTGCATCACCACCTATAAACCTTAAAAATCTTGTCTCAGCAGGTGTTTCAAGGCTTGGTCCAGTTATGCCTACATAGATGCCCTGATTTAAAGTAATCCTTTCTTCTATTGCCTTTACCCTGGATAATGCTATAAGGCCCTTGTCATAGGCAGAGGTCATATCAGGAAACCTCGGTCCCAATTCATCAATATTTTTTCCCATAAGGGGATTTTCTCCGGTTAGATTGATATGATCGGTGACAAGCATTAATTCTCCTGGTTTAAACAGGGGATTGAGACCTCCTGCTGCACTTAATACAAAAAGGTATTTCAATCCTAAATGTGCCATAACCCGGACCGGAAATGCAATCTCATTAACGGTATATCCCTCGTAGATATGAAATCTTCCCTGCATGGCAAGAAGAGACTTCTCTCCCATAATCCCAGATACAAGGATACCGGCGTGGCCTGAAACAGTTGATTTTGGGAAATGAGGAATCTGCTCATAGGGAATATTATTTTCAATTTCCATCATATCAGTTAGGTTTCCAAGACCAGTACCTGTGATCATCCCTATGAGAGGTTGATTTGTTATCCTCTCGCGTATAAAATTGGCTGCCTCAGTTATCTTTTTAAACATATCAATGTCTCCAATAATTCCTTAAAAAATTGGTAACGTTCAAAAGTTGTGGCATTGATAGTTAATAGGGTAATGACTGTTTCTGAAAGGCGATATCTCAAAAAAAATTCCACTCTGTTCTGCAGTGGTCAAATATTTGGGGTTTGCTCCACAAAGCCCCTTGGTATTTGCAAATAGTCTGTTAAAGCCCAAATATTTGACTACCTTCATCTGATCCCTATAGATATCGCCTTGAAGAAAGTGTCATTACCATAGATAGTATTAAATGTTTATCATGTGGCCTAATAAACAATGAGGCCTCAACTTTTGAACGTTACTAAAAAATTAGATTAGATTAATAATAAAGTCAACATAGTTTGCCAATTTTATCCTTGACCCCTCTTTAATAGATTTTTAATATGCATACATAATTTGCTAATAAAAAAGTAACCTAAAGTTAAAAGTGTGGATTGACCCGGACAAATCGGAATTAAGGAATTTTTTAATTCCTCAATCCCTACATTTACAAATTCGCTTATTAGTGAGGATTATTAATGTCTTCCATGATTGATGATCTTTTAAACCCCGAATTTCTTCCAGATAAAACAGAAATGGTCTCACTAATTCAGACTCACATCTCGATAGTTTTTCTTGCAGATGGATTTGTATACAAAATAAAAAAACCTGTCAATTTTGGATTCTTAGACTTTTCAACCCTGAAAAAACGACACTATTACTGTCATCAAGAGATTATACTTAACCGGCGATTATCAAAGGATATATATATAGATGTATTACCAATATTCTATGATGGCCAAAACTACAGAATGGGAATAGGGAAGGGAAGGATTGTTGAATATGCAGTTAAAATGAAAAGGCTCCCTGATGAAATGCTTATGAAATCAGTGTTTTTTCGGGGAGAATTAAAGGGCGAGCATTTAAAAAAGGTTGCTCAGGTTCTTGCAAGATTCCATCAAAAAGCCAGTAATTCCATGAATATTAATAAATTTGGCGAGCCAGAAATATTCAAGATTAATACCGATGAAAATTTTGCACAGATCCAGAAATATATTGGAACGACAATTCAAAAAAGAGATTTTAATACTCTCAAACAATGGACTGAAAATTTTTACCATTCGAACAGGCCTCTTTTCATGAACAGGATAAAGAGTAAAAAGATACGGGACTGCCATGGGGACCTTCATATGGAGCATATTTGCCTTACAGAAAACCTTCCAATATTTGATTGCATTGAATTTAACAACAGATTTAGGTATACTGATACTATAGCTGATATTGCTTTCCTGCTTATGGATTTGGAATATTTTGAAGGAAACAGTCTTTCTGAAAACCTTTGGGATTTCTATAAGAAAATAGCAAATGAACACGATGTGAATTCCTTGCTTGCCTTTTATAAGATCTATCGGGCAATTGTGAGAGGGAAGGTAAATAGTTTTCAGCTCGATGATGAAAATATAGGGATGGAAAAGAAAAAAGAAGCTATAGAAATATCAAGAAAATATTTCAAACTTGCCAAATCATATATAGAATAAGGTAATTATGAAGGAAAATTTTGTAGGTTTCATGAAAAAGGAACTGCAACCTGAAACAGTAGTGATCGCATGTGGGCTTCCTGCCTCATACAAAACGGAAACCACAGAAGTTATAGCCAAAATTAAAGGCTATAAGATAATAAGGACGGACCTGATAAGGCTTGAAGTGCTAAAAAATGAGGACATATTTGATGAAAAAGTCGCGTCCAATATGAAAAAAAGGGAACTTGTTTACGATGAAATGTTTTCTCTTGCAGATGAGCTTGCAGGCAAAGGTGAAGGAATCATTCTGGATGCAACCTTTATTACCCAGGAACTGAGAAGAAGGGCTGCCGAGGTGGCTGCAAGACATAACAGGGTCTTTGTTATTCAACAGACCCAATGCCCCCAGCAGGTTTCCTTTAAAAGGATATCGCAGAGAACCAAGGAAAATTATGAGTCAAATGCCTTAACTATTCAGGCCTACATAAATAATAAAAAAAATTTCCAGCCACTTGATCTGGATGATTTGAAAAGCCTCTATCCTTCTCTACATATTTTACATCTTCTGATTGACACGACTTCGGATTTGGTTGATGAATGGAGAGTAATTGGCAAGGTAACCCAGTAAGTGGGCTAAATTTAGAACTGGCTAATTAATGCCTAGCAGGCGGCTTCACTCAGATGCTGGTTGCACGCATATTTTGTCAAATATTAAAAATCAAGAATATAATAACAAATTGTCAATGCAAATGGAAAAGATACCTAAATCGGTCGGGATAATTTTCAAGCACGATTTTGAGCCTGCAAAAAGGGAGTGTCAACGATTAAAGGATTGGTTTATGGAAAGAGGAATAAAGGTATACACAGAAGAGATGACATCGAGTCCAGCCTTAAACCAATACCTTGAGGAAGAAACAGTTATACCAGATACAGCCGACTGGGTTGTTGTATTAGGTGGAGATGGAACATTACTGGGAGCCGCCAGAAAGATTGGACGATATGGTCTGCCTATTTTGGGTATCAATCTTGGAGGATTAGGTTTTTTAACAGAGATTCCATTAAAAAGGCTTTATGAGGACATAGAAAAGCTTATAACTGGGGAGATAGCTGTTGAAGCAAGGCTCATGTTACAGGCTAGCATTTTAAGAAATAATGAAGAAAAATGTCGTTTTTCAGTCTTAAATGATGTGGTTATCAACAAAGGTGCATTAGCCAGAATTATTGATCTTAGGGTATCTATTGATGGTCGTTTTTTAACGACCTTTAGAGCAGATGGGTTGATAATATCTACTCCTACCGGCTCAACAGGTTATAATCTTTCTGCTGGAGGTCCGATAATCTACCCGGATTTAGATGCATTGATATTAGCTCCAATATGCCCATTTACATTGACACATAGGCCTATTATATTGTCTGATAAATCAATAATTGAGATAGAAATGGGAGAAAATAGCGAGCAAGTTACCCTTACTTTTGATGGTCAAGTTGGCTTTGATCTTATAAATAAGGACAGGGTTGTTATCTCTAAGTCAGAAAAAAAGCTGAAACTAATTAAATCCCCTGGTCAGGACTATTTTGACATTTTAAGAACAAAACTGAAATGGGGTGAATCGTCTTACAATGAGACAAACCGGTAAGTATCTATTATCTATAGATAGAAAGGAAATATGTTATTTGCAATGGATAATAGAATCCTACAATGGTATGGCATCTATGAGAACTATTAATCCAGCAAATGGTGAGATTGAAATCTCTATAGCACCTGGGTGTAAGGAAGATATTGTTTCACTTATAGAATCTTTAAAAGAAGAGGGAAGTATCCATGTTAACAAAGAAAAATTTTATTGACAGGGTAAACTTTGCTCTGGGGTAGGCACGGAGGTGCCACTTGGACCAATTATTTTATATAAAAACCTTTGGGTGTCAGATGAATGTGCATGATTCTGACACTATCAGCCAGATCCTTCTAAATAAAGGTTATAAACAAACAGATAGCATCAAAGACGCTCATATTGTCTTGATTAATACCTGTACGGTCAGAAATAAAGCTGAACAAAAGGCATTAACCCTTATTGGTCGCGTAGCTTCTTTAAAGAGAAAAAGGCCAGATATGATTTCTGGCATCATTGGATGTGTAGCCCAAGAAAAAGGAACAAATCTCCTAAAACACTTTCCCTCTGTTGATTTGGTCTTGGGACCACGAAATATTTACCGCATAGATGATTTTCTTGCTAAAATCAAAGAAGGAAGAGGGAGGACTTCCTCACTTGATTTAACGTGGGAACCAGCCTCATTTCCAAATTTTAACGGCTACCTAAAAGGAAGGGTTACAAGTTTTGTAAAAATAATGGAGGGATGTGATAATTTTTGTTCTTATTGCATTGTCCCTTTTGTAAGGGGCAGGGAGACAAGCCTTCCAGCAAAAGAAATAATTAATAAGTCTAACTATTTGATTAGTCAAGGCATACAGGAGATTACCCTTATAGGACAAAATGTAAATTCCTACAATACCAAAAACGGGGCCTTGCCGACGTTTCCTGGTTTACTTAAGAAGCTGAATAGTATAGCAGGTTTACAAAGACTGCGCTTCACAACCTCTCATCCAAAAGATCTATCCGATGAACTCATAGATTCTTTCGGAGAATTAAAGAGCCTTTGTCTACATATTCACCTGCCAGTTCAATCAGGCTCAGATAATATACTTAGGCTTATGAACAGAGGATACACAAGAGATAAATATATTTCTTTAATAGAGCGCATAAAAAAAACAAGGCCTGATATAACCATTACAAGCGATTTGATTGTTGGTTTTCCAGGCGAAACTGAAAAGGATTTTGAAGATAGCCTGCAATTAATTGAAAGAATAGAGTTTGATAATCTTTTCTCCTTTAAATATTCAGAAAGGCCCAGAACCAAGGCATTGCAGTTGCCAGGAAAATTAGGGGAAAAAGAAAAACAAAAACGCCTATCTGTATTGCAGGAAAGGCAAAGAGAAATAACCTTATCGAAAAACAGGCTGTTGGAGGGAACGATTCAAGAAATATTAGTAGAAGGCCTTAGCAAAAAAAGAGACGGTCAGCTAACTGGAAGGACATTAGGAAATAAGGTTGTCAATTTTTTTGCGGTTAAAAATCTTAAAGGGCATTTGGTTAGGGTAAAGATTGTTAAAGGTTTTCAAAATTCATTACTTGGAGAGTTAGTTGACAAATGTAATTAGAAGATATATTAGGGTATGTAATCATGAAACAAGAGTATTCTAAAGAATATCTTATGATTGTTGATGATGAGATAGAGGTAGGACAAGTTGTAACAGAATTGCTTTCAAGCTTAGGATTTAATGCTGATTCAGAGAGCAGTGGAAAAAATGCGTTACAGCAAATTAGAAATGGAAAATACACCTTTTTAATCACTGATATAAATATGCCAGAGCTTAATGGCATTGAACTCATAAAGAAGGTGAAAGAAGAAAAGCCTGATATAAGTATAATTGCTATGACTGGTTTCGATAAAGACTATGCGTATATGGATGTTATTAATGCTGGTGCAAATGATTTTATTACCAAGCCCTTTAAGATTGATGAAATAGAGGCCAAGATAAGCAGGGTTTTGATAGAGAAGAGGATTAGAGATGAATTAGCCAAATTATCAATAACTGATAACCTCACCGGACTTTTTAATCAAAGACACTTTCATAATAAACTAAAAGAGGAGGTGAATAGGGCAAACCGCCAGAACCATCCCTTATCCCTCATCCTGTTGGATCTTGATAAATTCAAAGATTATAACGATACATATGGTCATCTTGCAGGTGATAAGATGTTGGCTGAATCTGGAAAGATAATCCTTTCAAACATTAGAGGGAACGTAGACACCGCGTTTAGATATGGGGGTGACGAATTCGCAATTATCCTTGTTGAGGCAGATAAAGAAATTGTTATCAATACAAGTAAAAGGCTAAAAAAAGGATTTAGAGAAAGTGATGGCGTTACAGCAAGTGTAGGTTTTGCAACATATCAAAAAGAAATGGATGTAAACGATTTAATTACATTAGCAGATAAAGATCTTTATAAATCAAAGAGTAGGAATAATTCTTAATAATATTAAAAAATATAATGTCTGATAATATATATTATGTAAACTTAATTACAAATATTAAATTTTTCCTTCCCTATTTACCATTATTTTAAACATTTTAAATTTTTGGAGGTTTTTATTTTTATGAGCAGCGTAGTTAAAAAAAGAAGAAAAAAGATAAGGAAACATAAATACCGGAAGCTATTGAAATCTATGCGTCATAAAAATAAACGATAGTCTTTCGTTTTTTTTAAAAAAAATGAAGGGAGACTTAAAACAAAGTCTCCTTTTTTGTGCGCATATGTAAAAATTTTTATGAATACCATCCGCCACCAGTTTTTTTACCTAATTTACCAGCCCTCAGCATTGTTTTTAATAAATTTGGTGCGACCCATTTGTTTTCTTTGTTTAACTCATTAAAGAAATATTGCGTGACAAAGTATGCGATATCAATTCCTGTCAAATCCATTAATTCGAATGGACCCATAGGATAATTGAGACCATTCTTTACTGCCTTATCAACATCCTCAATAGAAGCGATACCTTCCTCAACAATCTTGATAGCCTCGATCATATGTGGAATCATTATTCTATTAACGATAAAACCTGGCGAATCCTTTTTGACTTCTACAGTTGTTTTACCCATTTTCTGTGATAATTCTGTAGTAGTTTTTATAGTCTCATCACTTGTTGAATACCCTCTAATTATTTCCACGAGCCTCATTATTGGAACGGGATTAAAAAAATGCATTCCACAAACCTTATCAGGCCTTTTAGTGCTTGCAGCTATTTCTGTAATTGACATAGATGATGTATTACTAGCCAGAATAACATCAGGTTTACATAATTCATCTAATTCCCTGAAGACGCTCTTTTTTAGATCTAAATCTTCAATAACTGCTTCTACAACAAAGTCAACGTCCTTAAGGTCATCCATATCTATGGTGCCTTTTATCCGGCCAATAATGGTGTCTTTTTCACTTGCATCTATCTTTCCTTTTTCTACACTTTTTGAAAGAAACCTCTCTATATTGTTCATTCCTCCTTCTACAAATCTCATTTCTATGTCTCTCATGACAACATCATAGCCAATTTGGGCTGCAACCTGAGCAATGCCATTTCCCATAGCTCCTGCTCCAACAACACCTATTTTTTTTATCCCCATAGCTCCTCCTTTTTAAAAATTTATAAATAATTGTTAATGTATTATAATAATACTCCAATGTAACATATTTAAATTTCTAAATAAATTCTATTATGGTAAAAAGCGATGCAGAATTTTTTAGAGTAAAATGAGTAAATGACGTTATAGCGATAGAAATTTTAACAATCGATCTGCTTCTAACATATTCAGAAATAGATAACAAGGATCTAAGTGAACTAACGTTACTAAAATACTTAAACTTTACAAGCTAATCTTCGCGCAAAAGGATTATTAGCCATGCTATTCATACTTTAGCTCACTTTAGGCAATTTTACACGCTAGACCTACGGAGGCTTAAATTTCAGATGCTTATCAATTGGGCATTAACAACCTGACCCTGTTGTCAAGATAGCCAGAAAGAGTAGATGAATTTTTTGGAGACCATCCCAGCGATTGTTCCCACACATCATCACTTTCCATGCAGAGATAAATTCCCAGATTATCATACCATTTTTTTAATCTTTCTGATAAGTTAGCATACATCTTTACCCTGATGGGCTTGAAATATCTCTGTTTACCATCTAAGCCGGTAACAAATTCTCCATTAAATATATTTGTACCTGGAAATCTTCTTAAAATACGCCACTTGAGATCCGGCATATACCTAAAAGAACCAATACTTATCCAGATAATAGAGGCTGGATCAATATATTTCTCTAGAAGTTGGATAATCTCTTCATATTCGTTTTCCCATCCTGGATAATTTATCAGGGGATCAAAATGAAAGGCTATTATAAACCCTGCTTTTTGGCATTCCTGTGCGGAAATTATTCTTTCTTTTAGGCTTGCTGTCTTTCCCTCTTCATTGGCTATAATTCGAGAGGTATTTAAAGACCATGCGACAATTATCCTTTTTCTGTATCTAGTGTTAATGATTTCTTTAATAAAAGAAGTTTTGGTCTTGAGCTCTAGTATGCAATTCTTTCTGAAAGAAAAAAAAGGAAGTAAAAAATCAGTCCATCCTGTAATATAATTAAGGGAGAGGCTATCGGTAAACTCTCCAGTCCCAATCCTGAATATCCTATCTGGGTGGTTATCGATAAATTCACCTATCACATTAAGTTTATCCTCTAAATTTGTAAAAAGCCTTAATGATGGTTGATTAACGTAGGATTGGAGAAAACAGTAACTGCACTCCATAGGGCAGTTAATACCTACATTGAGGATCTGGTAACCGCAGCAAATATATCTCCTTGTACCCGGACATGGCTTTAGAAATTCACCCTTATAATGGATGAGTCTCAGCGAGTTTTTATCCATCTCTTCAATATCTTCTCTTAAAGCCAAATCATTTGATTCTACAATCTCTATTGGTATATTATGGAGTTTTTCAATTATCCTTTTGGAAAGGGAGTCGTTTTCAGCCCCTCTTTCAATTAAAACACGCCTGATTTCAAATTGATTCATCTGTGCTTTATAAATGCTTTATCGTTAAATCCGAAATCCGAAATACTATATGCCTTTCCAGAAATCGGTGATTCGTTCTAATTCAGGTAAGTTATATAAATTATCTAACTTCCCTTTAAGGTCTTCGCCTTTTCTAAAAACTATTTCAAGTCTGTAATCAATCCCCTCAAAAAAAGATGGAGGAATTATTTTAACTCCTAAGGGAAGAGAAAGATTAGAAATACCCTTGTTAAATAATTTTTCAGCATGAGAAAGGGATGGAAATCGCATGAATTTTAGTCTCTTAATTATGGCTTTTACCTTCTGTGGTTTATTCATCGTATTATTTTGTAAAACCCCTTGAATGTCTTTTGAATCGATAATATCTTTAATTGATCGCCCTTCCCTGCTTGCAATTTCTTTAATCCATTGGATGGTCTCCCATTGTTGATTAAAGCTCCATTTTAAAGACGTAAATAGATCATTAATCTCGAGCCGATCATTTTTCCCAATATTTCGCATTAATCCAGCCACCTTTATTGGTAACCTCTCCATAGCTACCGAAACCTTTATCCTCTCTTCTAATTCGTTTAAACCTAAAAACAATTCAAATTGGTGTTTGTTTGAGGGGATACCCAGGATAGGCATGAAATTGGTTACTATATCTTCTGTGCTAGTGAAACGGGTTAGTCTTTGCAAAATCATCCCTTTTTCAATATTATTCAATTGACGATGAATGAGATTATCATTTAAATTAAATAAAAGCGCATTAAACAGGGAGAAAGCATCAGGCAATGTGTTGCATACTATATTGTGCCACCCCAATTCTTTTACAGCCATGAGCCTTTGATAACCAGCAACCACCATGAAATGATTATCCGGACTTTTGAGCAGATATGGTGGATTTATAACACCAAATTTTTCAATAGATGCCTTAAGTGGTTCCAGGTTGAAATTAAAGCTCATACAGAATGGGCCTGGTTTTAAATCAATATCTGAAACGGTTACATTTACAAGGCTGCTTTTTAATAGTTTTTTTTCAGTCATACTTACCTCTAAAAAGGTTTTTTTAGTAAAACAATCAGAACGGATTGCATTTAAACATAATTTTCAACAAGGAGACAATGGTGAAAACAGTGAAGAGCGTATTTTTCTTGGTAATAATACCAATAATCTATTCATTTTTATTCCTCTCTATCAGTTATAGTGAAGAGCTTGGAAAAGAATCTAATGAATGGGAGAAGTTAAAAAGGGCAACTGAAGAAACATGGCGAAAGAATGTTCTGGGGATAGAAAGGGAATGGGATGAAACAGAAGCACAGCAGAGACGTGAATTGCAAGAGTTGAAAAGGAGAATAGACGTCCTCTGGGGAGAGGCAGGAGTTACTTCTACTGAAAAGAACTGGGTTGATTATGATGAAAATTTCTCAGTAAGGAGTAATGTTGATTTTAAAAATGGGACAATGGAGATTGAGGCCTTAGTCCCCTTAAATCTGTCAAATCCCTATGATAGGGCCAAGCAATCGATTTCAAACAAGATTGCGACTTCCTTTATGACAAAAGGAATTGAGCAAGAGGGTATATTAACGAACCAGCTGAAAACAGCAAAGGGTTTATATGTCACTAATAAAAACCTTAAAAATTATATTCATGCTGATCTCTTTCCTAAGATAAATAAAGTTCCGACATCAATAACTGGTAATGATGGTAAAACAAGACTAAGGTTTAGCGCACGGTTATCTCTTGTACCAGGTCATCTCAGGATAAGAGCAGAAAAATATAGAAATCCTGTCTTGGTAAATGCAACCCGCTTTTCTCTTAACCCACAATTAATTATGGCGGTAATTCACACAGAATCTTATTTTAATCCTTTTGCCAGATCACATGCCGGGGCCTACGGTTTAATGCAGCTCATTCCGCGATATGCAGGCAGGGAGGCGTACAAGTTTGTCTATAGACAGGATAGAATCATTACACCACCCTACCTTTACCAGCCTATAAATAATATCAATCTTGGCTCAGCGTATCTTTTTCTCCTTTACAACAAACATTTCGCAGATATTCAAGGAAAGGATAAACGTCTCTTGCTAACAATATGTAGCTATAATTGGGGGCCAACTGCCATCAGACGAAAGATTGTTCAGAGATATCAGGTCTCTTTCATGACAAGTGATAAACTCTACAGATTACTCAGATACAGAACACCTCAAGAGACCAGTGACTATCTCAAAAGGGTTACAGAAAGATCAAATACTTATAGTAATTTTTTTTAAAGCTTCATGGACTCTTTCCAGGATAAAGCTAAGCCAGCTAAAATCTCTTTTAATATTTACAAAAATTAAATTTCTTCAAATTTTTCTTGACATATTTATATATTGTCGACAAAATTTGTTTCGACAAGAGGAGATAAAATGCGTTTATTAGAATATGAATCAAAAGAAATCTTGGCAAAAAGAGGCATACCAATACCTTCCGGGGTTATAATTTCCAGTCATGGACATGCCTCCCTCCCCTCTCCGGCCATAATTAAGGCTCAGATTCCAATAGGAGGCCGTCAAAAGGCAGGAGGGATTGTGGAAGCCCTGGATCAAAAGGAGTCTAAATCCAAGCTAGAGCAAATGCTTTTTAGTAACGTTCGAGGCTTCCGTGTGAATAAGGTCTTAGTAGAAGAAAAACTGGGTATTGCCCAGGAATTTTATTTAGGGATAACATATGACACAATAGCTAAAGAGCCGATCGCAATCTTTTCTGCCGAAGGTGGGGTTGATATTGAGGAGTTGGCCCTGCAAAAGCCGGAAAAGGTGCAGAAAAGACATTTTTCAGTTAGAACCGGGCTGCCAGAATATAAGGCCCGTGAGATGATTTCTTTAACCGGGATTAACGGAAAAACATTATTAGGTTTATCCAATATCTTTTCTCTCTTAGCAAACATTTTTTTGGAAAATGATGCCACTATTGCGGAAATAAATCCCTTAGCCCAAACCACAGATGGAAAGAGAGTGGCTTTAGACTGTCATTTAGAAATAGACGATGATGCCCTATTCAGAAATAGAAAAATTGCAGAGAAGGAGAAAGATCCAGATAGAATCACAGGAAAACAAAAACAAAGCGATTTTGAAAAAAAGGCGGTCGGGATTGATAATCTGGACCAAAAAGGGGTAGCCGGAAGACTGATCGAATTCGATGGAGATTTAGGTCTAATTATTGGTGGTGGAGGGGCTTCTCTTACTGCATTTGACGCCGTTCAAAGACACGGTGGGCACCCTGCAAACTACTGCGAGATTGGGGGTAACCCTTCGGTGTTAAAAACAAAGGAGCTTACCAAACATATACTCTCGAAACCGGGCGTAGAAAAAATTGCCGTGATCATGAATGTCGTAAGTAATACCCGGGTCGATCTAATGGCCAGGGGCGTGATAAAGGGTATTTTAGAGGCTGGAAAAAACCCCTCAGAAACACTGGTTGTATTCAGAATCCCCGGTGCCTGGGAAGAGGAAGGGTTTAAAATTCTCTCCAAATATGGTGTGGATTACTGTGACAGGACCATCTCCATTGATGAAGCTGCTCGAAAGGGCGTTGAAAAGTTAAAGAGAGGCTAAGATGGCTATATTAGCTGACGAAAATACAAAAATTATTGTCCAGGGTATTACAGGCAGAGAAGCTGTCACCTTTACTAAAGATATGATTGATTATGGATCAAAAGTTGTCGCCGGTGTTACTCCAGGCAAGGGTGGTCAGGCTGTTTACGGAGTGCCTGTCTTCAACACAGTTTATGAAACCCTAAAAGAACATCCTGCAGATGCCAGTGTTATCTCTGTACCACCGGCAATGATAAAGGGAGCTGCTCTTGAGGCCTTATCTAATGGTATAAAATTGTTGGTTATAGTTGCAGAAAGAGTGCCTCGAAGAGATACTATTGAAGTTTTGGAAGTTGCCAGGGCAGATGGGGCTGTAGTTATTGGACCCAACACCCTTGGCATGATTAACCCCCACACCGTAAAGATTGGTATGGCCGGCGGACCGGTGGAAAATGTAAAGAGTGCCTATATGCCTGGGCCTGTAGGTATTGCATCCCGAAGTGGGGGTATGACTACAGAGATTGCCAACCTTTTAACTACTCATAGGATAGGGCAAAGTACGTGTGTTAGTATTGGAGGAGACACTGTGGTAGGCTCTAATTTCCTTGATCTTGTTCCTCTTTTTGACAAAGATCCAGATACAAAAGCCATTGTTCTTTTTTGTGAACCAGGAGGTGTCATAGAGGAAAGGCTTTCCGACCTGGTAGTGTCAGAACAGATCAAAACCCCTATTGTGGCCTTTATTGCCGGTCGTTTTGTAGATAAGATGCCAGGGGTCAGATTTGGACATGCTGCCACCATCGTTGAAGGAAAAAAAGGGACCGTTGCTGGCAAGATCGAGCAGTTTCAAAAGGCCGGAATCCATGTGGCAGAGGGACTAGATGATATTGTCTCCATTCTTAAAACCTTTCTTTGAGAGGTGAGTTATGCCAATACCTATTATAAGAACAGCTCTCTTTGTCCCAGGTAATAAGCCTGACCGTATAGAAAAGGCCTTCAATACAGAGGCCGATGTTATTATTATTGACCTGGAAGATGCGGTCCCCCTTTCGGAAAAGGAGACTAGTCGATCCAAGATCAGAGAAAAGGTGACCCAATACGCAGACAGGATGATGCTTATTCGGATCAATGCCTTGGGATCCCCATTTATCAAAGATGATTTGGAGGAAGCTGTTGTAGAAGGCGTTAACGGGATTATACTCCCCAAGGTTGAAAAGCCTGATGACATTCATGAGATCAACAGCCTCCTCTGTGCGGTAGAAAAAAAGAGAGCCATCCCTGACGGCTCCATTCGCCTCTTTCCCCTGATTGAGTCAGCTGCTGCCGTGCAACACGTTTATGAAATTCTATCTATCAAAACAAAACCAGAGAGAATCTATACCGCAGCGTTTGGTGCTGCAGATTACACCCTTGATATGGGCATAGAAATGACCACGCAGGGAACTGAACTTTTTTATGCCCGGTCCAGGATCTCTATTGCTTGTAGGGCTGCGGAAATTGCCCCCCCGATAGACACTCCTTTTATGATTGATCTCAATGACATAGAGGCCTTGATCTCTGACGCTAAGCGGGCAAAGGAATTGGGGTTTCAGGGAAAACTGGTCATTCACCCTAAACAGATTGAGCCTTGCAATCGTGTATTCTCCCCTACCCCGGAGGAGATAGTCAGGGCAGAAAATATCATTCAAGTGTTTGAAGAGGCTGAAGATGCCGGTACAGCAGCGATCCAGGTGGAGGGAAAGTTTATCGATTATGCAGTGGTAAAAAAGTCCAGAGACATTCTGGCATTAGCCGCTGCCATTAGCAAAAAGGGGTGATATGGAGCCTATTATGAGTGAATTTATAAAACTCGACATAGATATTGACAGGTGCTCTGGCATTAAAAAATGTGGGGAGTGTATTAGTGTCTGCCCTGTTAATATTTTCATATCAAATGGTGATTATCCGAAAATAGTAGACGCTAATGAGGATGAATGTACCCTCTGTAACCTCTGTCTTCAAGGTTGCGAGGTGGATGCAATAACCATACATAAATTATACGAGGAATAGCTTCATATATAATGACATCACTTACAATATCTCAAAAACTGGCTCAATTTTTCTGCGCCCTTAGGTACGAGGATCTGATGCATGACCTGGCCTACAAACTCAAAACCTTTTTCTTAGATTGGCTAGCCTCGGCCTTTGCCGGTCTCTCTCAACCGCCTACTCAAATGATGCTCTCACTCGCAAACGATATGAAGGGAGCTGAAGAGGCAACCATTATTCCAAATAATAGTAGGCACTTACCCCTGGTGGCTGCCTTAGTCAACGGTGCCTCTTCTCATGTAATGGAAATGGATGATCTGCATAGGCAATCTATCTTTCACCCAGCAGCGTCAATCCTACCGGCCGTTTTTGCGGCGGCAGAAAAAGGGCATGTCTCTGGACGTAATCTTATTCTGGGTATTCTCGCCGGATATGAAACAGGAATAAGAGCAGCCTTAGCCGCTGGTAAGAGCCATTATGAGTTCTGGCATACGACGGCAACCTGCGGTACCTTTGGTGCAGCAGCCGGAGCAGGAAAGGTCCTTGAATTAGGGCCAGAGCAGTTCGTATGGGCTCTCGGTTCTGCAGGAACCCAGAGTTCAGGACTCTGGGAATTTTTAACAGAAGGGGCCATGAGTAAACAGCTTCACCCGGGAAAGTCATCCATGAATGGTCTCCTGGCTGCGCTATTAGCACAAAAGGGGTTTACCGGTACCAGTCGCATCTTTGAGGGGGAAAAGGGCTTCCTCAAGGCAACATCCAGTGATTATGATCTTAATATCTTGACCGATGGCTTAGGTGAGACCTTCCATACAGCAAGGAATTCCTTAAAATACTATGCATCCTGCGGTCATACACATTCTGCTATTGATGCGACCCTCAGCGCCTGGAGAGGAGCAAATATGGATGTGACTGCCATACGCTCCGTAACGGTCTATGTATATCAAGGGGCCCTCGATTTACTGGAAAATGTAAAGGCACACACACCCTATCTTGCAAAATTCAATCTACCTTTCTGTGTTGCAACGGCACTTAATTTTGGACATGTTGACCTGGATGATTTTACAACCGATAGACTCACTCACTCCGAAATACTGCGCCTTATGGGTGCTATCTCTGTCAAAGGTGATCCAGAACTTACTCGACTGTATCCTCAAAAATGGCCCACCAGAGTGGAAATAGAACTGACAAATGGAAGAAGATATAGTGGATATTGCGAATATCCTAAAGGTGACCCGGAGAATCCCATTTCTGAAAAGGAACTGATTGAGAAGTTCAACAAACTCTGCGCAGATATAATAACAAAGGATGAACAAGATAGAATCATAGATTTAGCCTTGAACCTTGAAAAGATAGATGATGTAAGGAATATATTTCAGGGTTAAGTTTTGTGGCTTTTTTTGATGCCAATGAGAACAACACAAATTAAGCAAAAAAACCCAGCCATTCCTTTTCCCTCTGATCCAACAAGAGACCAAAGGGGTTTTAGGTCTGTCACCTTAGTTGATCAGATTGCCAAGGCACTAAGAGATGACATACTGACTGGTAGCATCAAAGGAGGCGACCAACTCCTTGAAGATCAATTAAAAAATGAGTTTGGTATTAGTCGTACCCCTCTAAGGGAAGCCTTTAGAGTTCTGGAGAAAGAAGGCCTTGTTGAGATTCTGCCCCGGAAAGGCACCTTTGTAAAAAGAATCAGCAGACAAGACATTGAAGAAAATTTTCCTGTACGAGCTATCTTGGAGGGACTGGCAGCCCGTTTGGCTTACACAAATTACACTCAACAAGATATCCATGAAATGGAGGAGATCTTTGATCATATGAAGGAGGCGGCTCAAAGAAAGGATTTCATTGACTATTTAAAGCACCATATTACCTTTCATGAAATCTTTATCAATGCCTCTAAGAATGAAACCTTGATTGCCCTTCTCCACAATCTACGTATGCATACATTGTGGCATCGTTATACGTATCACTATTATAAAGAGGATTTTAGAAATTCGTTAAAAATTCATCGTCAAATCATGGGCCTATTTAAAGAGAAAAAGGCCTCACAAGAAGAGATAGAGAAGGTAGTTCGTAAGCACATTGAGGTATACCTCGGGCCTTTTCTAGACGCCATGGAGAAACTCGAAGGGGAAATATCAGAATGAAAAACTCTATATGGAAATAGATCCTTCTCATGCTGGGGTTTTGAGTTGAGTATAGAAAAAAATTTTGAGGGCTCAGTCTTGGCTTTCTTAAGTCGTATACCTCTCTTGTCCTCTTACGCCAGTACCAGGGGATGGCCTTTTATCATTGCCTGGTGCCATCGAATCGCGGGACTCGTGCTGGTTGGCTACCTATGGTTCCACATCTATACCCTTTTATCCCTCTCTTCTCCCTCCCGCTACGATGCCACGATGAAATTCTACGGATTCTTCCTCTTTAGGATTCTTGAGTGGGCCTTAGCGATCCCGGTCATCTTCCATGCCTTCAATGGTGGAAGGCTGATCCTGTACGAAAGCTTTGAGAGAAGGGATGATGAATCCATGAATCGCTGGCTGCTGTGGCTTTCCATTCTCTATGTAGCGCTCTTAGGGGCTTTGATGCTGATGGGTAATCAGAGTGTATCCGCAGTCTTCTTCTGGTTGACCATGTCTGTTGCCGGTTTGACCCTGGCTTATGGGGTTGCATCAAAGGTCTGGACAATTCAGCATTCGTTGCTGTGGAAGCTCCAGAGGATCACCGGCGCCTACTTGTTGATCCTGATTCCGGCCCATATGCTGTTTATGCATTTAAACTACGCAATGGCTCACGAGGCGAACACCGTGGCCATGAGAATGCAAAACTATTTTATCAAGGCGATGGACATCAGCTTGGTGCTCGTGGTCCTGTACCATGCCGGATATGGCTTGGTGTCCTTGACAGGAGACTACCTTGAATCTCGAACCCTTCGGATGGGGTTGGCAGGTTTGGTTTTCCTGGTCATGTTGTTGTTTGCGGCGGTTGGGATAAGGCTGACTCTTGTCATTTAACAGGTTTAGGGAGCTGAGATGGGAAACACACTTCGGATTGGTTCAACGATCCATTGCGATGTCCTCATTGTCGGAGCTGGGGGGGCGGGCCTTCGTTGTGCTGCGGAGATTTTCGAGCAGAAACCCGGAACCCGCATTATGGCCTTGACAAAGGTCTCCCACCCTCAAAGATCCCATACTGTAACTGCCCAGGGTGGCATGGCGGCTGTAGACCCCGGGGACCCCATAGACAAGCCCATTTACCACATGTTCGACACCTGGAAGGGTTCTGATTGCACAGCGGATCAAAATATCATAAAGAAAATCGTTGATGCCTCATGGGAACAAATCGCATGGCTGGAAAATCATGGTATGCATTTTACCCGGGACGAGAAGGGGGGACTCAGCAAGAGGACCTTTGGCGGCATGACCATGAATTTTGGAGAGTCCCCTGCATTTCGGGCGGTTTTCGAAGCAGATCGAACCGGCAAGGGTATTATGGATACCGTGTGGGGAGAGGCCATGAAAGGGGGTATCTCCTTCTTAAATCAGAGCATTGCCACAGAACTCATGTTCAATGGTGATCGATGCGTAGGCGCTATTGTTTTCAGGGAAAAAGAGGGAGAATTTGTGGCTATTCTATCAAAGGCCACGGTCTTTGCCACGGGCGGCAATGGCCAGGTTTTCAGAATCACTACAAATTGCCGACAGAACACAGGAGACGGGCTCGCTCTCATTCTGCGAGAAGGACTTCCTATCATGGATCCAGAGGCCATCCAGTTTCACCCCACAGGGATCGTTGGTCCCGGTATCCTGGCCAGCGAGACCTTGCGATCGGTGGGCGGTATTCTGCGCAACAAGGATATGGAACGCTTCATGGAACGTTATGCTCCCAAGATGAAAGAGCTGGCCCCACGCGATCTGGTGTCACGGGCTATCGAGACAGAGATTCGAGAGGGAAGAGGTATCCTGAATCCTGATCACAATACCCAGCATGTGTGGATCGATTTGCGGCATCTGCCTGATTATGTTCATGATGTGCAAATTCCAGAGGTTACAGGTTTTTTCAAAAAATTCGTGGCCATCGACCCCAAAAGGGAACTCTGCCCCGTCCAACCCAGTAATCACTACCAGATGGCGGGAATCCCGACCAATGAATTCGGGGAAGTTCAAAAGAGCCCACAAGAGCTCATCCCCGGTCTCTTTGCGGTTGGGGAGTGCGCTGCGGCCAGTTTTCACGGTTTCAACCGGTTGGGGAGCAACTCAATACTGGAGCTCATCACCATGGGCAAGTTTGTAGGAGAAAGGGTCATAGATTATGTCGGAGAAAACCCGGGTGAATTGCCGGCAGAAGCAGGCGAGAGGACCTTCTCT
>Ga0209986_10002039_pt1 | contig 18848 bp, 23 predicted proteins | sample BlataG_FD_183168 | JGI IMG/M metagenome (GOLD analysis project Ga0209986, IMG submission 183168) | Deep subsurface microbial communities from Black Sea to uncover new lineages of life (NeLLi) - Black_00105 metaG (SPAdes) (version 2) | ecosystem: Environmental > Aquatic > Marine > Oceanic >... | reverse complement strand
AGTGCCACTTTTCCATCTGCAAAGATTTGTTGAAAATGATGCCAATCTATCCTGCCCCAACGCCAAATAACTCGCTACCACCTTTACATATTCTTTTTCTACACCTTCAGCCAGCATCTTCTCATACACCCGCCTAACATTTTCCACAAAAGCTATCAGAGCAAGTTTCTGACGGGAATTGAACAGTTCGCCCCATTTAGCCATTCCATAAATAGGAACATTGAAAGTGCCACTCATCCGAGGAATTTTTTCATTCGGTATTGGCTCAAATCCCCCTTCGTAGAACGATTTCTGGCATTTTTTCTCCATATATCCCTCCGCTTCCCTGAAAATCTCCAAATCCTTTTCCGTCGCTAACCGGTAGGTCTTGCCAGTCCTTTTTGCATGATACAGAACAACTGCAACCATCCTCTGTCCTGCTTTACCTTCCTGAAACTGCTTTCTCGTTTCTTTATCGCTCAAACCAGATTTACAGCATGGGCAGATGACCTTAGCTCTTGAAACGGTGCCTGTGGCAGGGTCGAAATTAATGGCTTCACCTTCTCTAATTTCAAATTCAATTTTGTTGCCTTTTGGAATCACCTTGTAGGCGATTTTCTTTTTATCCTTCTTCGCAAGCCATGTCTGGCGCACAAGAGGGATTTCAGCGCCACAAGAAGGATTCTGGCACTTTACCGTTCGTGCCCATAGATAGCCCACCGGAATGGAACCATCAGGCTCGGAAGGATAAAACATGCCAATCCCCTTTTTGCTTCTTCAAGAACCCAATTGCCCCATTTTTTCACATCTTCAAGCAGTGGATTGATTTCTTTATCGCCGAAGTTATTTAATTCCTCTTTTTTCCTGCCATACTTCTGCGGAAACTCCAGCGTTGCTTTCTCTATAAGCACCGCAACAGGGTTCAAGTCGCTTGCGTATGTCTCACAGCCCAACCGCAATGCTTCAAGAGGGATTGCTCCACCACCTGCGAAAGGGTCAAGAACTTTTGGCGGCTTGCCGCCGTTTGCCTCCAAAATTTCATCTCGTGCTCTTTCAATGATATTTTTGTTGAGCGAGTTCTCCCACTTTGAGAGGTTGCTGATAAACTGCGCTCGTTTTAGCCGCTCTTCCTAGTCCTTCGGCTCAGGAGTGAGAGCAGCATAAATAGAAGCCCTTGAAGATGCCAGCGGTCTGCGAGCCCACCAGATGTGAAGCGTGGAGATATGCCCGTGTCTTATGTTCTTTTCTCTTGTGGACTCTTCACTTACTTCCTTCACAGGGAAATCGGACTCGATGAAGGATTTTATTTTATCTCCGCCTCTATTTCCTGGAACACCGCTGAAAAGTTCTCGTTTAACGATTTGTCAAACTCCCTTAACCACCCTTTGATATATCTTACGTTATAATTCGGGTTTTTCAAAAGGATTGCCTTTACATCTTCTATATCCCTACTTCTCCCGGCGATAATCTTATGAATAACAACATCTTCGAGGGAAGCAAATTTAACCGCAGTCGTGCCAAATTTCACGTCAACTGCTCTTTCAATCGCCTGTTTTTCGTATAGCGAGAACGAGAAAATAAAATCAACTCTAATACCTGTTTTGTCGTCCATCACGGGCAGCACCATTGTCTTTTTTACAAACTCCTCAGGGTTATCAACCAGCATTCTGAGGGCAAGCTTTTGAACTGCATTCTTTATCTTTTCCACTTCTTCAATTCCCACACCCAGAGTTATGTCAATGTCCTTAGTCAATCTCGGTTCTCCGTAAAGAAGCACCGCCTGACCGCCTATAACTATGTAAGGCATTCGAAGCTTATTCAGTTCGTTCGCTATCTTTCTAAGGAGCTTCTGGAACATTGTTCACCACCCTTGCAATCTTTACGTCTATCTCCAACCCATCCAGCGGGTTCTTCATCGGAATTACACCAAGGGCAACTGCTTCGTTATACATCGCGTTGACAATAGCGATGTTTTTCATGAAATCTACCTTCTCTTTCCTCAGCAGTTCCTTCTCAAATTCTTCAACTTCACTACGATTTGTTATCATTTTTCCCGCCTCGCCTTCACCTCTATGTAGCGGTAGTTTTCCGTATCATCCTGAGAACGAATATCGTATCCTAAATTTTGAGTGGATACATTCTCCGGAGTCATCCCATGACCGCTCTCGTATGCCATCGCGATATCCATCCCAAGTTCCTCAATCTCCATATCGCTAACCATATCACCATGAGGCTTTCCGGGAACCACCCTCACCGCACCAAGGATTCCTGGGTCAGTAGGATAGAGATGGACTCCTGCCTCAATCTCTCTTTGTAAACGCTGCTTTTTGCGCTCCAAATCTTCTTTTTTACGCACTTCGTTTTGAATCGTTGCTTCTGGAATGTTTTCACCTTTCATCCTTCTTGTTTCATACTCTGAAATCTTACCATCAGAGTCAAGAATCATGGATTCAAGAGAACGAATTCCATACTTCTGCTTTATATCCGCATCCCTCTGACGTCTCTCCAGGAGCTCTTTCTTATAATTCTCAAGCCCTTCACCTATTTCTAAAAACCAGATGATTCCCCCTTTCCTTCCTTCAGGGTCTATGAAGGTAGCACCGTCCGCAGCACTTTGAGCATAAAGGGTTAGAATACTGTTTATGACTGCTTCTAAAAGCGGATGCCCCATTGCTACAAATTCAGCCTGAGCCTTGAAAGCTATCTCCTTGTCAAATGATACTTTTGCATATTCCCTTTGAACCTCACCGAATTTTATCTTGAACTCGTAAGGTTGGTTGCGAATCTCAAAAGGCACGGAAACGATGCGCCAGAGACCATCCCCTCTCTCTTCCATCCTGATTTTCAGCATCTCAGCAGCTCTTTTGAAAAATTCCTCAACGTATTCTGGAACAAGCCTATTTTCTATTGCTCTTCGTTGTTCACCCAAAATTCGAGTCAAATCAATATGTCTTGTGGCAAGGGCTTCGAGACTTGTCTCCCTGACCCTCCTTATAGCCTCTTCATCCGGGATTCGTTCAAAATCCTCGAGGATTTCTTCTATTGTTCTGCGATTGGCAATGGCATCCACAATCAGGTCTTTTAAACTCTTTCCAACCAACACCTCACCAATAACATCAAACACTCTGTCAGAGCCGAGATGGTCTTGAATCTGAGAAAGTTTATCAACTATACACAAATCCCATTTCGAGTCCTTCAGAGCAAACATAACATCATCTTGCTTCGCAAAATCCATGGACAGGATAACCTGAGTTCTCTCATTGAAGACATTCTTGCCCCACTCTACCGCCATCACGTTTCGGTCTATAATTGAAAAATGCTCATGGAATCGTTCCTTCATCTCTCTGAGCCATTGATCTTTGAGGTGTCCCGGACCAACGACAAGGGTTCTCTCGACAAGTCCACGATACTTCAGTTCTTTGAGAAGTAACCCCGCCATTATGGTTTTCCCAGCACCCGGGTCATCTGCCAAAAGAAATCTGATACGAGGATTCAGTAGGATATGATGATACACCGCATCAATTTGATGAGGCAAAGGATTAATCATAGAAACGTTTACTGCATATAGTGGGTCGAATTGGAAGGCGTTCCGTATCCGATGAGATTCCAGATAGAGAAAAAGGGATTCACCGTCAGCCGAGAAAAGAAAAGGCTTCTCTTCCAGGATTTCAATGCTTTTAATGTCTGCCTCAGAAAGTATAGGATTATAGAAACGATTAGTTTCAAGCCCCACGGCTTCGACTTTTATCTGGCTTTCACCAATGATTTTTGCAGAAACCACTCTAACCTTTTCTGGCCAGAATGAGCTTTTTAGGATATTTCCCTCTTGGATTTGCATTGTTCAAATACCTTTTTTCATATTGTAATATGGCATATAACTTCGGTATATTCGACACCAATGTCGCATATCCATCCATGTTGGTATCATAGTCATAGGACATATATAAGTATTCCTTATACGTCGGTGAACAGTATGTCCACGTATTCAACATCATCATCCCATAATTCAGAAATCGCTTTGGAAGAGTACCAACCTTTCTTCTTCTCAACTCTGCCATCCATATAATGGATTTCAATTTTGTGACCAAACATTAGGAATCCTTCATTCGGTACGTGATTTTTACATGATACTTTATGCAATTGAAATTCGTTTACTTCTTCCATCTGTGAGGGCGTTAACCAGTTACTTTGATATTTCTCCATAATTTCCTCAACGTTACATTTATCGTTGTCACAAGATTGACAATAATTACTGCATATAAATGCTGTGATTTCTTTATCTCTTTTCTTCATTCTTCCACCTACATCGTATGCCATATAGTATTATTTCACCGCATCAACCGCCCAAATAAACCGCTCAGCCCTTTCCCACGCCGCTTAGCCATCATCTCTTCCCATTCTTCCACTGCTTTTTTCTCTCTGTCGCCCGTATAACCCGCATCAGATTTTTTCTTCAATCCTTCCAACTCACCATTGTCCAACCACGCACCATTACAGTTTAGACAGACGTCTATTTCTACTTCTTGAACATATTCCAGGTCCATCAATCCGCCGCAACGAGTACCAGTTTACTTATACCAATCCAAGCTTTCTGATACATAGCTAATAAACTCTTTAAAAAAATTCTTTATTTCAATACTCATCGCTGTTTTCTCTATCAGAGCGATAGCATTTTTTGCATGCTCGCGTGATTTCTTCTTCGCTTGTTCTAAACCATAAACTCTGATTATGTCCCTCACGCCGTCAAAATCATTTGCCTTTATCATGTCTCGCATACCATTAACTACATCTTCCGGCGCATTTTTTAGCGTATATATAACGTGTAATGGTTTTTTATATAGCAATAAATCGCCGGTTGGGCTTCTTCCATATTCCTCTTCTTTTGCAAACGTTCCAATAATGTCGTCCTGTATATCAAATGCGTAACCAATATTTTCTGCCGCCTTCATTAAGATTTCTTTATCTCTATCCGGAGCATTAGCGAGTATTGCACCTATCAGCATAGTTGCTCTAAATAAAGAAGCTGCCCTATTTGATGCCATCTGATACCACTCCGCTTCGTCCGGCTTTTTATATTCAAACAAAACGTCAAGAATTTGACTTTCATTTACGTTACGATAATCCGTATTTAAAAAAGTAATTGAATCAGAAAGTAATTTCCTTTCAAATTTCGAGTTTTGTATAATATCCAGAGAAAGGGAATACAGGATATTTCCGGCGAATATTCCAGCACTTTCACCAAATCCGGTTGATATATCTTCAAATATTCTATGAAATGACTTATCACCCCTTCTTAATTCATCCCTGTCAACCAAATCGTCATGAATAAGTATAGAATGCCTATAAAGTTCTATCCCGGCGCATACCTTTAATAGCTCTTTATCTACTCTGTGTGTATATCCCTTATAAACCAGTAATGTACTGCAAGATGCCAATCTTTTACCCTTCCTCAATACGTAATCCTCTAAACTTTTATATACCCTATCAATAAATTCATGATATATAGCATCGCGGAGCTTCTCTTTGAAGCATTTTTCTATTTCATTCTCTATTTCATTCCCGTATTTATCCAAAATCTTATTAAATTCTGATTCTTCCATTTGCTATTGAATAAACTCCACTACTTTCTCCGCACACTCTTCCACGCTCATCTTCTCGCTATCCACCACAACTTCTGGATTCACTGGCTCCTCGTATGGCACGTTCACGCCCGGCACCGTTGCCCCACTCTTTTTCGATTTTTCATAGATGCCCGAGGGGGCATGTTCTGCCCGCCTAATCCCTTCTCGTTCCATGCAGGTGTCTAAAGAGCACTTCACATACACTTCTGCGAAATTCTGTATGGTCTCCCTCGCTCGTTCCCTGTATCTCCTTCGGTTTGCAGTTGCATCTATTATGACCGGCTTGCCGCTTTCCACCAGAAGGTTCGCCATATAAACCAGAGCGGCATACACAATGTCTCTTTCCTCTTCCGAATAAGAAGGTTTTGGCGTAATAAATTTTCTTATCTCGTCAAGTTCAAGCACCTTTACGTTTAGACCACGCTCAGCAAAGATAGTTCTCACTTTCTCCGCTATTACGCTCTTACCACTGCCCGGTAAACCCGTTATCCATATCGCCCAGGTCATTTTTGTTTCTTCTTTTGATTTTTTCATAATTACAACACCTTCTCCATTTCTCTCAAATGTCTGATTAAGTCAGTCTCCGTTTTTCTTATAAGTCCCCACCTCTCCACCTCCCTGACAATCCTGCCCAAGTCATTCAGACCTTCCCTTTCTACCAGAATCTCATTCATCTACCTCACCAGGTCCTCAACCGCTTTTGTGAAAACATTTGCCTGATTGTATTCCACATTCCATTTCTTTTCCAGAGTCTGAAAATGAAAACGCTGATATATGGTAGTGCCAAACTCAGGTATTTTCCCAATTATTTCGGTTCGTTTTTCAACCGATTTCTCTATTTTTTCAAGTATTTTTTCACTGAATATCTCCTTGTTTGCCTCTTTGTTTATGCATTCCATGCAGAACCCGAGTGTATTTATTACCCTGTATGTTCTCGCCGTTTCTATCACCCTTTTCCATTTCAGGGTATTCACACACCTTATCAGTATAGCCAATGCACCGAGTATATCATCATCTTCCAGGCATTCAGCAATAGCATAGTGGGGTGGTTGGTAATGAAGATTGGTCATTTCAGCCGCCTGGTCTTCTCTGCTACTTAGATCAGTATGTATGTGAATAGCCTGAGCCTTTGCCTTTGATTCATGTATAATCTTACCATCTACGAGAAGCTGGGTGTCCCACAGCTTAAAAAGAGCTATCCAGCCATCTAAATCCTCTTCGAGAACCGCGATGTGGTGAACGTCTACGGAGCGATAATAGTTCGTCCAGAACTTCAAACCTGAATTCTTCTACTTTAAATCTTAGCCATATCCTGTCATATACCAGCCGCCATGTTACGTCTTTAAGTGCCATTTTTATTCGCCTGTTTTAGTAGATTAATATTAATTAGTCTATTGTATTAGTAGAATAAATATTTAAATACTTTCTGTTTTAAAGAAAGGTTTTGAAGAAAGGGTTAATGCCCCAGTTTTGAATCAAGTATGCTTTTTACACTATTTACAAGTTTTTCACCTTCAGAACCTATGTGGATATCATCTCCTTCTCCAGCATGGAAATTTGAAGGATATCCTTTAACCCTGTAATAAACTCCTTTTATCTGAGGAAATTCTTCTAACTTTAAATCACACATAATTTTATTACCTCTCATGTAAGCTGAATCTTTTGTTGGGCTATAAACAACCATTAATTTGCATCTTTGTTCGTTCCTTATATCAGGCTTATATGAGGTTATTATCTTAAAAGAGAAATCTTCATACTTCTTCTCAAACTCTTCACCAAATTTAAAAGCTCTCTCTACAATTTCATCAGGTATTTTGATCATGGTTTTCCAACATGGTATAAAGAGGGAATTTACTTCCTTCTCACTTAGCAAATTCAATACAGCCTCTTCTTGAATTTTTTCTCCCCCAACAAAGCAAATGGGTGTTTTCTTCATGATGCCGCTTCCTCTTCAGCAATATAATCCAATAAACTAATTGCTGATTTTTTATCCAAATCCATATTTCGAGAGCCACAATACGGGGATTGTTATGTGAACGTTGTGAAGAGTTCCAAACCCCACTTTTTCATATCTTATCGACAATCTCTATTAACCTTTGTTGGTCTGTGGTGGATGGTGGGATATCTTCCGGTGTGATAACATATTTGCCTGACTTAAATAGTATCTTAACAATTCTAACTGGTTCATAGGGATAAATTGCGTGGTTCTGTAAAATTTTGCATATCGCTTCTGTTTCGATAAGGATAATCGCCTTCCTTTCAGCAGTCTCTCTGATGTATCCCTCTGAAAAACCGGGGGCAACGACTCCGATATACTCCGCATTATATTTTTCCCTATATCTTTCCAGTGCATCAAAATTAACGTATCGTTCACTTATCCCTCCCTCTTTTGTTGTTTTGGAATCAAGAATTATGTTGAACTCGTTATTGATAAGAATATCAGGTTCATCTCTTCCACCAATATGTTTGGCGGAAAATCCTAATGCAGTGAAAGCCTCAACCAGCACTTTTTCAAAAACAGTAGGGTCTTCGCTATTCCGCTGTGCTTCACGCAATTTCTTTACCAAAGGGGGTATTGGCGTTGGCGGATTCTTTTTTCCTTACAACTACCGTTCCATCGGGAGATTTTGAAATTATGACTATATCGTCTTTCTGAAATAATTCTTGCATCTGCTTTTTCCCAATAGAAACACGCCCCCTATTCCAATCCACTTTTTTGCCAGATATCCTTTTTCCCTCTAAATCAATAGTGAACTCTCCCTCTGGAAAGACTTGCCTATATTTGTCGTTTTCATTCTTTCCCTTCCACCAGATATAACCGAAATCTACCTGGGTACCATATAGCACATGTTCTAATTCCATATTTTTCACCTTGTTCCGAGCATTTATCCCCTTTTGGTATTTTCGCCTTTATTCTTTTACACGGTTCAATATATAACGATAAAGTGTTTGTATAGCACTTATTGACATTAATATGAAGAATAATAGATAAAAAAACTTCCGATAAATCGAATTTTTTGACAAACATTAGAAAAAATGTTAGAGGTTGTTGATTCGCATAATACTTTTACTTTCTAAGAAAAGGTTTTCGTGAAAATCTATGTAATCTTGAGAGGCTATCCAACAATTCAAAATCGGAAGAAAAAGAGTGGTAGATGGAGCTTTAAATCCAAAAAGCAAAATTTTTAGTGCCAAAGGCAATTGCGGAACAGCCTCATGAAACTAAGAAACAAAATCTCCATTGAAAAAATAAAAGAATATGGAGGAAACAGTGAGAAAATTTCCACCTACTAACGTTCACTTCTTCTCCTTCTCTCCTCCCTCCCCCTTCACATCATAATCCACATCCACGTAATCACCTTCACCCGCTTTCTTCTCCTCACCTGCTCCTGCTCCTGCCTGTTTACCCTGTTTCTCCGCCTCTTCCGCCGCCTTCTTCGCCGCTTCCTGATACACCACCGCAGAAACCTCGTGCAATGCCTTCATCAACTCATCCGTATCCACCTTTATCGTTGCCACGTCCTTACCCTTCAGCGACTCCTTCAACTTATCCTTCGCACGCTCTACCTTCTCGCGCTGCTCTTTAGCTATCTTATCCCCTAATTCACTTATCGTCTTCTCAGAAGTATAAACGAGTGAATCCGCTTGATTTAAGAGTTCCACCTCTTCCTTCCTCTTTTTATCCTCCTCGCCGTATTTCTCCGCCTCGCGCACCATCCGGTCTATGTCATCCTTTGGAAGTTTTGTTGATGCCGTTATCCGTATTGAAGCTTCCTTTCCAGTCCCTAAATCCTTTGCATTCACGTTCAAAATACCACTCGCATCTATGTCAAACGTCACTTCTACTTGCGGAATGCCACGAGGCGCTGGCGGTATGCCATCTAAATGGAACCTGCCAAGCGAGGTGTTATCCGCGGACATCGGTCTATCTCCTTGCGTAATATGTATTTCCACACTCGTCTGATTATCAGCCGCAGTAGTGAATGTCTGCGATTTCTTTGTCGGTATCGTTGTGTTCCGCTCTACTAACGCAGTGGCAACGCCACCTAAGGTCTCAATGCTGAGCGTAAGCGGCGTAACGTCAAGCAAAACTATCTCTTCCTTTACCTGTCCCCCGAGGATACCTGCCTGTACCGCTGCACCTATTGCAACCGACTGCATCGGGTCAACTCCGCCTTCCGCCTTCTTGCCCAGTATCCGCTCAAACCGTTCTCTCACTACCGGCATCCTCGTTGGTCCGCCAATAAGGATTATTTTATCTATATCCCCCGGCGAGAGCTTTGCATCTTCTAATGCTCTCCTTATGGATGGCTCCAGTTTTCTCAACGTAGGCTCCGCCAGTTCTTCTAATTTCGCCCTCGTTACCGTCACCTCCAGATGCTTTGGCTCTCCTCCGGAAACCGCGATGAAAGGCAGATTTATCGTCGTAGAAACAGAAGAAGAGAGCTCTATTTTTGCTTTCTCTGCCTCATCGCGTATTCGTTGCATCGATGTAAGGTCATTCCTCAAATCTATTCCTTCCTTATCTTTAAATCCGCCCACGAGCCAATCTATAACGGCAGCATCCATATCCGTTCCACCAAGATGCGTATCCCCGCTGGTAGAAAGCACCTCAAATACTCCTTCTCCTATGTCCATGATGGTAACGTCAAAAGTCCCACCACCGAAGTCGAGAACCGCAACGTTATACTCCCCTTCCTTCCCAAGCCCATAAGCCATCGCCGCCGCTGTCGGCTCGTTTATTATCCTTTTCACCTCAAATCCCGCTATCTCACCTGCATCCTTTGTCGCCTGTCTCTGGTTGTCATTGAAGTAAGCAGGCGTCGTGATAACGGCAGCATCTATTTTCTCGCCCAAATACGCCTCTGCATCCGTCTTTATCTTTTGCAGCACCATCGCAGAGATTTCTTGCGCTGTAAATTCCTTGTCTAATGTCTTCACGTACATCTTCTCAGAAGTCCCAATCTTCCTCTTTGCTTCTCTTACCGTTCCTTCTGGATTGACCACCGCCTGTCGCTTCGCCGCTATGCCTACCAACCTCTGACCATCCTTTGTAAATGCCACCACCGATGGAAACATCTTTCCACCGTATGCGCTTCCTTCTGCGCTCGGTATTATCTTTGCATCGCCACTTTCGTCCACAAAAGCCGCTTCGGAATTCGTTGTTCCAAGATCAATTCCTATTATTCTACTCATTTTTATCCTGCCTCTTTTTCAATATCCCCATTGGAAATAAAAACATTCTCAACGCTTGAAATTTTTTAAAAAAAAATAAATAAAGGAAGGGGAAAAAAAGAAAAGGAAAAATACCTTTAATATTCTTCTCCCATTCCTGGTGGCATACCGCCCATACCGCCTGGTGGCATACCCCCGCCTCCTGGTGGTCCCTGCGCACTCGATGCAATTACGTCGTCTATCCTCAGGATCATCGTCGCGGATTCCGTTGCCGAGCTTATGGCCTGTGTCTTTATCCTCAGAGGCTCAATGACTCCTGCTTTCAACATGTCCGTTGGTTCTCCTTTGAACACGTCCAGACCCGCATATTTATTCCCGGCTTCATGCGCAGATCGGAGTGCAACGAGCATATCTATGGGGTCTAAACCCGCATTCTCGGCAAGCGCTCTCGGAATGACCTCAACAGCGTCGGCAAAAGCCTGTATTGCCAGTTGTTCTCTCCCGCCTACGCTTGAGGCATAATCTCGCAGCCCCAGCGCCAGTTCTATCTCCGCAGACCCGCCTCCGGCTACATACTTGCCATCCTCCAGTGCACAAGCCGTCACTCTCAATGCGTCATTCATTCCTCGCTCTAACTCGTCCACTACGTGCTCTGTCCCTCCTCGCAACAGTATAGACACGGATTTCGGGTTCTGGCAATCCTCTACGAATATCATCTCCTCGCCGCCTATCTTCCTTTCCTCAACCACTCCCGCAGCTCCAAGGTCTTCCGGTCTGATCTCCTCCAAAGTCGTTAATACCTTCCCTCCTGTTGCGCTTGCCAGCTTCTTCATATCGCTCTCTTTTACTCGTCTCACTGCTAATATCCCTCCTTTTGCAAGATGGTGCTGTGCCAGGTCATCTATCCCTTTCTGACAGAAAAGCACGTTCGCTCCGCTGTTTTTCACCTTGTCCACCATGCTCTTCAGCATACTCTCCTCCTCATCCAGGAACGCTTTCATCTGGTCCGGCGAGGTAATCTCTATCTTCGCATCCACTTCCGTCTTCTCTATCTCCAACGCTGAATTCACTAACGCTATCTTCGCATTCTCCACCAGCTTTGGCATTCCCGGATGCACCCGCTCCTTGTCTATCAGCATACCTTTTATCAACACTGTATCATCCTTGCTTCCGCCCGTTTTCTTCTCTAACTTTATGTGGTCAACGTCTATCTTACCTCCTTTCTCTGCTATCGCTCTTACCGATTCCACGGCAAGGTTAGTCAGCAGCTCTCTTGCAACCTCAGCTCCTTTTCCCGTCATAGAAGTCATTGCTATTTTCTTTAGCGTTTCCGTATCTTCGGGCGTGACGCCCATCGTCAGCCCTTTTAATAGCTCATACGCTTTCTCCGCCGCTAATCTATACCCTGTTACAATCAACGTCGGGTGTACCTCTTGTTCCAACAGGTCCTCCGCTCTCTTCAGCAACTCTCCTCCGATAACAACCGCACTCGTCGTGCCATCGCCAACCTCGTCGTCCTGCGTCTTCGCTATCTCCACCATCATCTTCGCCGCCGGATGCTCTATGTCCATCTCCCTTAGTATCGTTGCCCCGTCGTTCGTTATTACAACGTCACCCATAGAATCAACCAGCATCTTATCCATTCCCTTCGGTCCAAGCGTAGACTTGACAGCGGCAGCAATGGTCTTTGCTGCAAGGATGTTCCGGCTCTGTGCATCCCTTCCTCTTGTTCGCTCACTGCCTTCCCTTAATATCAATATCGGCGTTCCGCCTAATTGTGCCATTTATCTCATATCACCTCTTTTTTATACATCTATGGTTCTATATAAAGTTGAGCTATATAAAAACATAATAAATTATTAAATGCACTCTTTCCTATTTTTGGATTGATTATTTTCGTTGGTGCCCTGGTAGCATAGTGGTAATGCGCCACCTTGGTAAGGTGGAGATCGCGGGTCCGAGTCCCGCCCAGGGCTTATTTCAATTCTACTTCTGTATCATCACTGATACAACCTATTCACACCATGGATCAGTGCATACAGCGATGCAATCACTATATCTTCACTTACGCCACTCGCCGTTATCGTCTTATCACCCCTGCTTATCTTCACTATGACATTCACTAACGCATCCGTTCCACCGGTGATGGCATCCACGTGATACTCTTCAAGCTGCAAATCGTCCATTTCCATTCCCGCCATTGCCTTCCGCAGCGCGTTTATCGCCGCATCCACAGGACCAACTCCGACGCCCGCTTCCACTACCTCTTCTCCATCTACTTCCAATCTTATTGATGCCGTTGGATACACGTTCTTCCCCGACACCACAGATAAGTCAACCAGTTTTATCTTCTCTTCCCTTTCTATACTCAATACATCGTCCACTACTGCTTGAAAATCGGCATCGGTAACCAATTTACCCTTGTCACCCAGTTCCTTCACCTTTGCCAATATTATTTTCATTTGTTCGTCATCCGCCGGGATGCCCATCTCCTCCAACGCCATTTTCACTGATGCCTTGCCTGTATGCTTTCCAAATGCAAATCTCCTCTTCCTTCCTATTATCACCGGGTCAAGCGGTTCATATAAGCTCGTATCCGCCAACGTCCCGTGGACGTGCATTCCCGATTCGTGTGTGAAGGCGTTGTCGCCCATAAGCGGTTTGTTCGGTGCGAGTGGCATCTTTGTCAAATTCCTGACCAATCGCGAAGTTACATACAGTTTCTCCTTCGCAATCCTCGTCTTTACACCATACAGCATTTCCAATGCCGTTACCACCTCTTCTAAGGATGCGTTACCCGCCCTTTCGCCCAGTCCGTTCACCGTCACGTGCACGTATTTTGCACCCACCATCACCGCAGCTATCGAGTTTGCAGTCGCCAAACCAAAGTCATTGTGACAGTGTACGGAAACCGGCGTGTTGAAATTGCAAAGAGCCTGAAATACCTCCCTCGTGCGCTCCGGATACAACACGCCAACGGTGTCACAGAAACATAAACGGTCAACAACCGCAGCTAAATCGGAAAAGAAGGATTTTAAAAACGCCATATCCGCTCTGGATGCGTCTTCTGCGCTAATCTCCACTTTTAAGCCATGTCCTTTCACGTATTCTGCCATCTCAATCGTCTTCGCTCTTAGCGTTTCCCTGTCTATCTTCAACTTCTTCTTTATGTGTGCATCGGAAACAGGTGCGACCAGATTAATCGTGTCAACATCGCATTCGATCGCTGCGTCAATATCCCCTTTCAATAGCCGGGCAAAAGAACTGATTTCGGCATTTAAACCTTCTTTCGCTATTGCTTTTATCGCTCTTTGCTCGCCTTCCGAAACGATTGCAGTTCCCGCTTCTATGATGTCAACACAGAGTATATCAAGCTGTTTTGCTATTTGCAGTTTCTGTTCCGGACTCAAAGATACTCCCGGGGTCTGCTCACCATCACGCAGCGTTGTGTCCAGGATTTTTACCGTTTTTACTTCCTGCATAGGCTATCGTTCTTAACATAAATGGACCATATTAATATAAAGATGATGAGTTGAATAGGTATGAAACCAAAAATACTTTTAAAGAAAGAGTTGTTTTGATACTGCTTTTAAATTTCGCCCTACTCTATATCCAAATATGATAAACCAATGAAAGGAAGCTACGTGCTAATCATAGAAAACCGTGCAGATATAGAAGTGGAAATAGGCAAGATAGGAAGGATAGAGTTCAAAAAAGGTTTTTATGCTTACGTGGGTTCGGCTCTTTCGGGATTGGAGCAAAGAATAGAAAGACACCTGCGTGAAGTGGGCAAGAACAAGAAATTGCACTGGCATATAGATTATTTCCTGGCGTGTCCCACGGTGGGAGTGAGGGAAGTGGTATTCGCAGAAACGGAGGTGCGGAAAGAATGTGAAATTACTGCAAACATGCACCTGAAGAAGGGGGTGGAATCAATAGAAAACTTCGGGTGCACCGATTGCTCATGCAGAAGTCATTTGTTCTTCTCTACGAGCTTAACCCAGCTAAAAGAGCACATCTACAAAAGTTTCTATGAATCGGGGCTCGAACATTTCCTCGCTACAAAAATGAACCCTGTATGAGCAATCATTCTATGCTCTGGTCGCATACTCCTTCCCTTTATCTCCCATCCCCGCAGACCTACCTCATAAATACCCATCACACGAAAGCTTTTCTCGTATTTCAATTCCAGCCGTTTCGATAGCTTGTATATTTGCAGCACGGTGGGATTGTAACAAAGGAGTATTCCACCGTTTCTTAGCGACCCCTCTACGTGCTTCAGCACTCTCCAGGGCTCTTGAAGGTCCAATAATATTCTGTCCAATTCTTTCTCTTCTATGCCTTCATAAACGTCCTTATCCTTTAATACCAGCTTTCCCGAACCACCTGCACTTTCTACCTTACCGAAGAAAGTTTCTATGTTTTTTCGTGCAATCTCCAGAAATTCCTTCCTCCTTTCATACGATACCACTTCTCCATCGTTGCCCACCGCACGAAGCAAAGCCATTGTAAGAGCTCCTGAACCCGTTCCCGCTTCTAACACCTTTGCACCCGGGAATATGTCCGCAAGCATTAAAATGGCTGCGATGTCCTTTGGGTAGATTATCTGCGAGCCCTTCCTCATCTTCGATATGTATTCTGCTAAAGCGGGTCGGACGACCAAAAGAATTTCACCAAGCGAAGACTTTACAGCGTTTCCGTCCTCCAATCCTATTATATCATCATGCGAAATCGTTCCACGAGTGAAAGAGAAAGAGGAACCTGCATTTAATAAAATCTGGTATCTTTTATCCTTTTTGTCTATCAGGTGCACGAGTTCGCCTTCTTTTATACGCTTTAACATGGTTCTTTGTTCTCGTTTTGAGCATTTTAAAACCACAGATTACACGGATTACACGGATTTTTATGAGGAATCTGTTTTAAATTCAATTAGTTTTATAGCTTTTAAATATGCAAAGATAGGACAAAAAAGAAATGCTCGACATCATGCACAAAGCATTAAAAAAAGCGTTGGAAAGCTGCGACCAGGCAGAGATTTATGGAGAGCGGAGTAATATCTTGAGCATAGACCTTGAGCGAGAAGAAGTGAAAAAGGTGAAGCACGTTAAAAGCACAGGCATCGGAGTGCGAGTGGTAATATCAAACAAAATTGGGTTTTCATACACCACGGCTTTGGAAAACGCGAGAATAGAAGAATGCGTGGAGCATGCGATAAAACAGGCGAGGGTATCCGAAGAAGACCCATATTTTTCCGGCTTACCTGTGGCATCAAAGCATGGCTACGAGAAACCGGAAAAAAGTTTTGATAAACGAATAATTGACCTTCTTGAGGGCGGGAGCGAGGATGCGATAGAATATTGCAAAGAGATGCTAACGGGGATGAAAGCGTATGAGGTGAGAAAAGGGGTTAGATGCACACCAACAGAAGGCAGTTTCGCCGCTGCTTTCGATGAAACCTACATTTTGAATTCCGAAGGTATCGAAACGAGTGATACCGGCACTTATGTCTCCGCGGGGATAATGGTTGTGGCAGGTGAAGATGGCGGCGAGGAGACTCCAGGAGCCGAAGGTAAGGTAAGCAGGATGCTCACGGACATGGATTTTGGATGGATAGGCAGGGAGGCGGTGAAAATAGCGGTGGACGGCTTAGGCGGTAAACGGCTAAAAACGAAGACGATTCCTGTCGTTTTATCGCCCAGAGCGGTGCAAAGTCTTTTAGCTTACACCTTGATTCCACAACTGAGCGCCGAGAACGTGCAGCGAAAACAATCGCCCTATCACGGTAAAAAAGGTGAGGAAATAGCTTCTGAAATCCTCAGTATTATAGACGATGGCACGATGCCGTTAGGCGTAAATAGCAGAAAGATGGATGGCGAAGGCGTTCCCTCACAATCCACAAACTTACTGGAAAAAGGCGTGCTAAAAAATTTCTTATACGATTCTTACACCGCCGGTAAAGACGGTGTGGAAAGCACGGGTAACGCAATAAGAGGTTTCGACAATTTGCCAACCCCCGGAGCAACGAATTTCATCATAAACGGAATAAGCAGAGCTTCTAAGGACGAAATGTTCAGCGAAATACGCGAAGGACTGTTTATAAACGATTTAATAGGTGCGCATACGGCTTCACGCGCTTCCGGTGACTTCTCCGTCGTTGCACAGAATGCTTATGGCATTAAAAAAGGCGAGTTGTTTCCCGTTAAGCAAGTGATGGTCGCTGGAAACATGCAAGAGGTATTGAAACACGTGGAAATGATTGGGACCGACACAAGACAGATTTATAATGTCGTTTCTCCTTCTATTATGGTGTCGAGGGTGCAGATGGTGGCATAAACCCTTTTCTTCCATTTCCACGCCACTGTACGGTTCCTTTTATCTCATCTCCTAAATCTCACAACGCTCACATCCAACTTTTCAAAATGCTCGTCATCGGTAACCACCTTTGCTTCAACGAAGTGAGCGCTTGCCGCTATCAAAGCATCTGCAATTGGAATAGCCTTAATCTTATATTCTCCAGCTTTTACCGCTATCTCTTCTTCTATCGCAACTATCTTCAGATTCGAGAGCTTTATTTGCTCTATTCTCTTCTTTGCAAAGTCCTCTCTGATTCTCCTCGAGTAAAGATAGTAAATCTCAGTCAGTGTAATGGCACTTACGAATCCTTCTGCTTTGTTTTCATCTATCTCTCCCAAAATCCTCTCTACAAAATCCGCACCCACTTCGTTATTGAAGAACGCAATTAAAGCTTTAGTATCCAGAAGGTATTTCATGGAGCTTCCTTTCCCCTTTCAAATTCTTCATCCCATTCCTTCCTTATTTTTTCGACCTCCTCAGATGCTCTCTCTAATTTATCTATGCCTCTTAATTTCGATAATTTCACAATCGGCTTTAGTATTACCTCATCATGCCCTATCGCATCTATCAATAATTTGTCACCCCTCGATAGCCCTAATTCTCTTCTGATCCACGCGGGAATAACAATTTGCCCTTTCGAAGATAGCTTTACAATTTCCATTTTTACCACATTTAATATATATGTAAGAACATTATTTATAGTTTTACTTTACCTCAAATTCATGGAAAATAAGTCCCAGATTTTAGAAAATACCTGATTATGGGACAAGCTCTACAATGAGCAGCACCACAAAAATTCTATCTCGAAAGATTCCAAAGGGTGCATTACTGTGTAGGTTCCCAGGCAGAATGTAGGTAGGGAAATTCTGGGAAACTCTGGGAAACCTGCGTAATGCACCCATTTGGAATTTTTAGTCAACCGAAGATTGAGCAGTTACTTCTTATCTTATCGTATATACATCGCAGTCTCAGGATTGTCTCAGTTCCAGTTCCTTTTTCCTTTTCCTCCACCCCTACCTTTTCCGCTACGGCTTCGAGAAAGCTTTTCTCAATAAGGCTTATCACCTCTTTGCTCAGTTTTTCTTCTTTATTCACCAACTTTCCATCTGGATTATAGACTTTTATCGTTCCGTCCTCCGGGTTTGTCACCACCCTATATATTTTCCCGTTCGGCATTAGCCAAGCCCACTTTTTTTCTTTTTCTTCTTTCATTTTTACCTCATACCTCCTTTTATGCTTAATGATACCTCCTTCTCCTCTCTCTCCTTCACCAACTCTCGTATAGCACGTGCCAGTTCATTGCACTGACCTGCAGGATTTCCCGTTTTCGAAATGTACCTGTCTGCACCTTTGTTCAAAGCTATCTCGCGGATTTCTGGTTCCGGCATCCCGCTGAAAAGAATGAAGGGTACGCCACCTACCGTTCTCCTCACCGCTTCCAAAAACTCGAGACCATCCATCACCGGCATCCGGTAATCAGAGACAATGACATCAAAATGGTCCCTTTCAAGTTTAGCCAACGCCTCTTCTGCGGAAAGCACATCGGAGATTTCAAAACCGTCATTTCCTTCCCTTTTCAAGAACAATCTCGCTATCTCCAAATCCGCTGGCTCGTCATCCACGTGCAAAATCCGTATCCGCCTCGGTGCGGAGTTTAAATACTTTTCCATATTACTCCTTGTACCATCTTTCGGCAATTCTATTTTCTATTCTCTGATT
>Ga0209986_10002038_pt1 | contig 18849 bp, 16 predicted proteins | sample BlataG_FD_183168 | JGI IMG/M metagenome (GOLD analysis project Ga0209986, IMG submission 183168) | Deep subsurface microbial communities from Black Sea to uncover new lineages of life (NeLLi) - Black_00105 metaG (SPAdes) (version 2) | ecosystem: Environmental > Aquatic > Marine > Oceanic >... | reverse complement strand
AAGGGGTAAAAATTGTTAAAGCAAATCTTGAAGACCAAGCTCCATCTATTAGACAGCAAATAAAAGCAGTTCCAGTTATATTTATATATAAAGGGAGCAATTTAATAGGTAGATGGGATGCTGATATATCTTTAAAAATAAAAGCACCCGTAGAAGAATTACAGGAAGTTATAGATAATTCAAAATCAACAAGAGTAGCAACTAATGATTAGCAAACATATTTCAGAAAAAGAAGCTGTAAAATCAATCACAGCTTTAAGATTAGGAATTGACAACACTCCTGATGGTGATTCACTAAACAATATGAAAATATTGGCAGAGAAAGTATTTGAGCCATTAAGAGAGTGGGTTGGAGGACCTATAAAGATTAATTCATTTTATCGCAGCACAGCTTTGAATGAAGCCATCGGAGGTAGTGGTCGTTCACAACATTGTCAGGGCAGAGCGGTTGACCTGGATGATGTGTATGGTCACAAAACAAATGCTGAGATGTTTGTATATATAAAAGAGAATCTTGATTTTGACCAAATGATATGGGAGTTCGGAACGTCTGACAATCCAGATTGGGTTCATGTATCGTATGTGAACGAAGAAAAGAATAGAAACAGAATATTAAAAGCTGTTAGAGACGATGGTAAAACTAAATATATAGATATAACAAATGCCTGATAAGAAAAAATTTAAAGATACTACTGTTGGCAAATTATTATTTGGTGCTGCAACAGTTATTAATCCCACACTTGGGAATGTGCTTAATGGTGTTAGTTCACCTAAAGAAGCTATAGCTGAGATAACTAAAGCAAAGATACCTACTGAAGATAAAATAAAACTACAAACACTTATATATGAACAACAGAATAAAGAGATGGAAGAAATTTCTAATAGATGGAAAGCCGATGCTGCCTCAGATTCGTGGCTATCTAAAAACGTTCGCCCTTTGGTATTGGTATGGTGTATTATTGTATTTAGCTTTGCGGGGATTTTGGACTCTGTTGAGTCTATTCCTTTCTATATAGGAGAAAGATGGAATGATACTTTTGAGAAAGTAATGATGGCTGTAGTATTAGCTTATTTTGGTGGTAGAACTACTGAAAAAGCAAGTAGTATTATAAAAGGAAAATAATTCGTAAATTTGTAAAACTTAAATTTAATAAATCATGGCAAAAGCTAAAAAACTAGAAAAAGAAGAATTAGAAATTCTACAAAAACTTAATCAAGATTTCCAAACAATTAAAATACAGTTAGGAGACCTAGCAATTCAAAAGAATAATGTTCTTAAAAACTTAGACGTAATTCAAAATATGTTTAAGAATGAAGAAAAGAAACTTGTTGAAAAGTATGGTAAGAATGCTGTAATTAATTTAGAGTCTGGGGAAATCACTCACAAAGAAGAAGAAGAAGTTACTGAATAATGGATATTAGAAAAATATCTGTTGGTCCTGACTATAAATCAGGCGCTATGCACTATATAGTTGGTCAAAAGGTATTGAACGATTCTCATATTATTCATCTAATCAAGTTTGATTCTGAAAGACAATCGTTTAAGATTTATATTCAAGAAGAAGATGTAGTTATATTGTGGAAGGAATTTACTTCTACAGTGCCTGTATCTATAGAATATAATATAAACTTTTAATGAGGTCTCCGTTTCAGTTTATTGCAAAACCCATAGAAGGTAAGCGATATAACAATACTAAAAAGATAGCTGGATTAGATATTATTATTAGCACATCTCAAGAAGACCATAAGTTTTCTAACAGATATGCTGAGGTGGTTTCAACTCCAATTGATTATTCAGGTCCAATACAGAAAGGCGATACTTTACTGGTGCATCATAACGTATTTAAAATATATTATGATATGAAAGGTAGAGAGAAAAGTGGTAAGAGTTTTTTTAAAGATGATTTATTCTTTATAGACTCAGACCAGTTTTTTATGTATAAACAAAATGGAACGTGGTATGCACATGACAGATATTGTTTTGTAAAACCTGTTCCAGTTGAAGAGTCTTATATTTTCAAACCATTTTCAGAAGAGCCTCTTGTGGGCATTATGAAATATCCAAATAAATATCTTAAATTAAAGGGAATAAAAGAAGGTGATAAAATATCTTTTCAACCAGATAGTGAATATGAGTTCACAGTAGATGGAGAAAAGCTATACAGAATGTTTGACCATCAAATCGCTTTAGTATTATGACAAACAAAGAAATAAAATTAGAAATCATAAAAGCTGGAGAAAGAGCGGTACAACAATTAATTAAAGTAGCTAAAGAAGAGATAATAAAGCCTGACCCTGAAGATGAGTTAGCAGCAGATAGATTAAAAAATGCAGCCGCTACCAAAAAGCTTGCCATATTTGATGCGTTTGAAATATTAAATCGCATTGAGCAAGAGAAAGAAGCTTTGTCGGGGAATGAAACAGTGAATGTCAAAGTAGATACAAAAAGAGGTTTTGCAGAAAGAAGGTCAAAATAGTTTATATACCATAGTCAAAGATTATGTTCCAAAGTCTGTAGTTACAAATAAAAACAGAAACAAAAGCTGGATATATGGATATAACCCTAAATATGACATGGTCGTTATATCTAAGTCTGGACAGATTGGAGAGGTATATAATATAAGTGGACTACATATTGCACTTCCAAAGACACCTAAAGAGTGTCTTCAAAGACACGATAAAAAATCAGAACAATACTGGGAAAGACACGAGCTTCCTAAAGCTTTATCAAGAATACAATCTATATTTCAATGGAATGATATGCCTAGTGAATTTAAAAATCAATGGGTAGATTATATTGAAGGAGAGTTTGATAACAGAGAACAAGGACATTGGTTTATGAACAATGGTGTTCCTACATACATTACAGGAGCTCATTATATGTATTTACAATGGACCAGTATTGATGTGGGTTATCCAGATTATAGAGAAGCGAATCGAATCTTTTTTATTTATTGGGAAGCGTGTAAGGCAGATAAGAGAAGTTTTGGAATGATATATTTAAAAATAAGACGTTCTGGATTTTCTTTTATGGGTTCTTCTGAATGTGTCAATACAGCTACACTAGCAAGAGATTCAAGAGTAGGTATACTTTCTAAAACAGGTTCTGATGCAAAGAAAATGTTTACAGATAAAGTAGTACCTATATCCAATAGACTTCCATTCTTTTTCAAACCAATTCAGGATGGTATGGATAAACCAAAGACTGAGTTAGCCTATAGAGTTCCAGCATCTAAGATTACAAAAAAGAATATGTATGATGTGGATGAAGATGAGATGGATGGATTAGATACCACGATAGACTGGAAGAATACAGATGATAACTCTTATGATGGAGAAAAACTATTATTATTAGTTCATGATGAAAGTGGTAAATGGATAAAACCAAATAACATTTTAAATAACTGGAGGGTAACAAAGACTTGTTTGAGACTGGGTAGTAAAGTGATTGGTAAATGTATGATGGGTTCAACATCTAACGCATTAGATAAAGGAGGAGGTAATTTTAAAAAGTTATATGATGACTCAAATCCACTATTAAGAAACTCAAACGGACAAACTAAAAGTGGATTATATAGTTTGTTTATTCCTATGGAATGGAATATGGAAGGGTTTATTGACAAGCATGGGATGCCTGTGTTTGAAAATCCTGCAGGTTCATTAAAGGGTGTAGATGGAGAAGATATTTATCAAGGAGCTGTAAACTATTGGGAAGGTGAAGTAGAATCATTAAAGAATGATGCAGATGCATTGAATGAATTTTACAGACAGTTTCCAAGAAGCGAGTCTCATGCATTTAGAGATGAAAGCAAGTCTTCATTATTTAATTTAACAAAAATATATCAACAGATAGATTACAATGATTCTATGATAAAAGAACACTATATTACTAGAGGTTCATTTCATTGGAAGGATGGTATAAAAGACAGTAAAGTAATATGGACTCCAGACAATCGAGGAAGATTCTTAGTTTCTTGGACACCCAATAAAGGATTACAAAACAAAGTTGTAACTAGAAACGGAATTAAATATCCTGGCAATGAGCATATTGGAGCATTTGGTTGTGATAGTTATGACATATCAGGAACAGTTGGAGGCAGAGGCTCTAATGGTGCATTGCATGGATTGACTAAGTTTAATATGGATGAAGCTCCAAGTAATGAGTTTTTTTTAGAATATATAGCAAGACCACAAACAGCAGAGATATTTTTTGAAGAAGTATTAATGGCTTGTATATTTTATGGTATGCCTATACTGGTAGAAAACAACAAACCAAGATTATTATATCATTTTAAAAACAGGGGATATAGAGGATTTAGTATGAATAGACCAGATAAATTATATAATAAATTATCTAAATCAGAAAAAGAGCTGGGTGGTATTCCAAACAGTAGTGAGGATGTAAAACAAGCTCATGCAGCAGCTGTAGAATCGTATATAGAAAAACACGTGGGTATGGATATAAACGGAACATTTAGAGATGAAGATGATATGGGAAGTATGCCATTTACAAAAACTTTAGAAGACTGGGCAAGGTTTGATATAACTAAAAGAACTGCATACGATGCAACAATTAGTTCAGGACTTGCAATAATGGCTTGTCAAAAGCATTTGTACCAGCCTGAAAAAAAAGAATCAAAAATAAAAGTTAACTTTGCAAGGTATACTAATACAGGCAATATAAGTCAGATTATCAGATGAAAGACATAAAAATAAAAATTTCATCTGTAGGGTTCCCTAGCCAGTTCGTATCGGATGCTGAAAAAGCAACGATGGAATTTGGTTTACAGATTGGACAAGCCATACAATATGAATGGTTTAAAAAAGACGGGAACCAGTGCAGATATTATAATCAATGGAGAGACTTTCACAAGCTTCGTTTATACGCAAGAGGAGAGCAGTCAATAAAAAAATATAAAGATGAATTAGCTATTGATGGCGATTTATCTTATTTAAATTTAGATTGGACTCCTGTTCCCGTTATTCCAAAGTTTGTAGACATTGTAGTCAATGGAATGTCAGACAGACTCTTCAAAGTAAAAGCGTATGCACAAGATGCATTGTCTCAGTCAAAGAGAAGTAAGTATCAAGACCTAGTTAAAGGTGAGATGCTTGCAAAACCTACATTAGAAATTATACAAAAAGAAACAGGTATTAATCCTTTTGTATTACCACAAGATAATTTACCGAATACTGATGAAGAGCTTTCATTATATATGCAGTTAAATTATAAACCTGCAATAGAGATAGCAGAAGAAGAAGCTATCAATACTATATTGGAAGAAAATCATTATGCAGATTTAAGAAAAAGATTAGACTATGATTTAACAGTTTTAGGTATATCTGTAGCTAAACATGAATTTTTACCAGGAGCTGGTGTTGAAATATCTTACGTAAACCCAGCAAATGTGGTATATAGCTATACAGAAGACCCTCATTTTAAAGATTGTTTTTATTGGGGTGAGATTAAAACATTACCTATAACTGAACTTATAAAAATAGACCCAACACTAACTACAGAAGACCTTGAAGAAATAAGTAAATACAGCCAGAGCTGGTATGATTATTATAATACAGCTCAGTTTTATGAGAATGATATTTTCTACAGAGATACTTGTACTCTAATGTATTTTAATTATAAGACCACAAAGAAGATGGTGTATAAGAAAAAGATATTAGAAACAGGAGGGAATAAAGTTATAGAAAAAGATGATACTTTCAATCCACCAGAAGAAATGATGGAGGAAGGAAGATTTGAAAAGATAGAAAAAACAATAGATGTTTGGTATAATGGCGTTATGGTCATGGGTACCAACATAATGTTGAAATGGGAGCTAGCTCAAAATATGGTTAGACCAAAGTCTGCAAGTCAGCACGCTTTACCTAATTATGTAGCTGTAGCACCAAGAATGTATAAAGGAGTAATTGAATCTTTAGTAAGAAGAATGATTCCTTTTACAGATTTAATACAAATGACACACTTAAAACTACAACAAGTTATTTCAAGAGTAGTTCCAGATGGTGTGTATATTGATGCAGATGGATTAAATGAAGTAGATTTAGGGACAGGAAATGCATACAATCCTGAAGATGCGTTAAGATTATATTTCCAAACAGGTTCTGTTATTGGTAGGTCTTATACCCAAGAAGGAGAGTTTAATAATGCAAGAGTTCCAATACAACAATTAACCTCTAATTCAGGAGCATCTAAAACACAGATGCTAATTACTAATTACAATCATTATTTAAATATGATTAGAACAGTAACTGGATTAAATGAAGCAAGAGATGCTTCAACACCTGATGCTAATGCTTTAGTTGGTTTACAAAAACTAGCAGCATTAAATTCAAACACCGCTACTCGTCACATCTTAGACGGTAGTCTTTATATCTATAGAAGTATATCTGAAGCATTAACGTATAGAGTCGCTGATATATTAGAATATGCAGATTTTAAAGATGATTTTGTAAATAAAATCGGAAAATATAATGTAAGTATTCTAAATGATATATCTGATTTATATGTATATGACTTTGGTATATTCATTGAAGTTGCTCCAGATGAGGAAGAGAAAGCTAAACTAGAGCAAAATATTCAGATGGCATTATCTAAACAAGACATTAATTTAGAAGATGCTATAGATATAAGGGAAATTAAAAATATCAAACTTGCCAACCAATTATTAAAATTAAAGAGAAAGCAAAAACAAGAGAGAGAAGACCAACAGCAAATGCAGAAACAAGCAATGGTTGCTCAACAACAACTCAAAGCACAAGAGATGGCTTCACAGCTTGCGTTACAAAAACAACAAGCAGAGCTTCAAGGTAAGATGCAATTGAAACAAGCAGAGATTGCATTTGAGATTGAAAAGCAAAAGAATGAAGCATTGTTAAAGAGTCAATTGATGCAGCAAGAGTTTGATTATAATATGCAACTGAGAGATATATCTGAGAAAGCTTTATCAGACAGAGAAAAGTCAAGAGAAAAATCAAAGTCAGATAGAATCAGTCAGCAGAACTCTGAGCAATCTCAATTAATCACACAGAGAAAAAACAATTTACCACCTCAAAGGTTTGAATCCAATGAAGACTCATTAGATGGATTTGATTTAGCAGAATTTGAACCAAAATAGGTGAATAATTTGAAAGATATTTATTATTAACTTTGTAAAAATTAAATCAAATGGAATTAAAAGTAAGAGCCTTAGATGGCACAGAAGAAAAATCTGTTCAAGAAGTTGAGCAGGAACTGCTTGAAAAAGCAGAAGGAACACCACAGGAGGAAGCTCCAGTGGAGGAAACAAAGGAGCCAGTGGCAGAGAAAGTTGAAGAAACTGTTGAGCCAGAAGCTCCAGCTCAGTCCTCAGAGTTAAGTGAGGAAGACGTTCTTTCATATATTAAAAATAGGTACGATAAGCAGATAGATTCTGTAGAACAATTGTTTGAGACTACAGAAACCAATCAAGAGTTACCAGAAGATATTGCTGCTTATTTAGAGTATAAAGAGAAAACAGGTCGTGGAATTAATGATTATGTTAAATTAAACAGAGACTTTAATTCTATGAATGAAGAAGATTTGCTAAAAGAATATTACTTAGCTACTGAAGAAGCCATTGATGAAGATGATGTAGATATTTTCATTAGTGAGTTTGATTATGATGAAGATGTAGATGAAGAAAAAGAAGTTAAGAAAATAAAATTAGCAAAGAAGAAAGCGATTGCAAAAGCTAAGAAGTTTTTCAATGAACAAAAAGAAATGTATAAACAGCCACTTGAGTCAAGTACGGCTGGGATTTCTAAGGAGGACAAAGAAGCACTGGAGGCTTATCAGCAATATATAAATGAGTCGAAGACTTATGAAGAGGAGACTAGCAAGAAAAGAGATTGGTTCTTAAAAAAGACCAATGAGGTTTTCAACGATTTCAAAGGTTTTGATTTCAAATTAGGCGAAGACAAAATTGTTAGTTATACACCTACTAATGTGGATGAGATTAAAGAATCTAATTCAGATGTAAATAAATTTTTTACAAGTTTTCTGAATAAAGATGGTTTACTCGAAGACGCAAAAGGATTTCATAGGGCATTGACTATCGCACAAAATCCTGAAAGATTTGCAAAGTTTTTTTACGAGCAAGGACTTTCAGATGCAACGGAGGATGTCACTCGTAAAATTAAAAATGTAAATATGAGTGATAGAAAAACACCAGAAATTGCTAAAAAGGATGGAGTGCAAATTAGAGCGTTAAATCAAGACTCAGGTCGAGGTTTGCGTATTAAAAGTAAAAAATAATATAAACAATTTAAAAATTTAAAATTATGGCAGGTTCAGTTCAAGCAACTCCAGGATATGATTTACAGCCGTCATCACAACAGGTGCCATTGGCTACAAATTATATTACGAACTTTGACTTCTTAAATCAGTATCTACCTGATACTTATGAAAAGGAGTTTGAAAGATATGGAAACAGAACAATTAGTTCGTTTCTAAGATTAGTAGGTGCAGAGCTTCCTTCAAATTCTGACTTAGTAAAATGGGCAGAGCAAGGAAGATTGCACGTTAAATATGAAGACGTAGGTACAGCAGCAGTAGTAAACGCTGACTCAGCTACGTTTCAGGTAAATGACACAGGTGTCCCAGCTTTTACATCTTCAAATGGTATAGCTATTAGAAAAGGACAAACAATTGTTGTTTCACAAAATGGTGGAACAGGAATCAACAAAGGTATTGTTACTGGTGTAGATTTAGCAAACAATCAGTTTGACGTAGCTTTCTATGAAGCAGGTGGTTTAGTAACTGCAGGTACAGGACTAGGAAACGCAGACGTAAGTGTATTCATTTATGGTTCTGAGTTCAAAAAAGGTTCTGTCGGAATGGAAGGTTCATTAGAAGCTGACGATGAAATCTTTGATAATTCACCAATTATCATTAAAGACAAGTATTCTGTAAATGGTTCTGATATGGCTCAAATCGGTTGGGTTGAAGTAACTACAGAAAACGGTGCGTCAGGATATTTATGGTATTTAAAATCAGAGCATGAAACAAGATTAAGATTTGATGATTATCTTGAAACAGCAATGATTGAAGCAGTTCCAGCTGAGGCTAACTCAGGTGTAGTTGATGCAGCAGTAAACCCTAACTTTGGAAACAAAGGTTCTGAAGGTATTTTTTACGTTGTAGAAAACAGAGGAAATGTATGGTCAGGTGGTAACCCATCTACAATCACAGAGTTTGATACAGTTATCTCAAGATTAGACAAGCAAGGTGCTATTGAAGAAAACGTTATTTTCTTAAACAGAGACTTTGGTTTTGATATTGATGATATGTTAGCTGCACAAAACTCTTATGGTGCGGGTGGTACTTCTTATGGTCTATTCGATAATGACTCAGAAATGGCTCTTAACTTAGGATTCACTGGATTCAGAAGAGGGTATGATTTCTATAAGTCAGACTGGAAATACTTAAACGACCCAACAATGAGAGGTGGTTTATCTTCTGGTGTAGTTAATGGACTATTAGTTCCAGCAGGTTCTACTTCTGTGTATGACCAAATCTTAGGTAAGAATGCTAAAAGACCATTCTTGCACGTAAGATATAGAGCGTCAGAAACTGAAGATAGAAAATACAAAACTTGGATTACAGGTTCTGCAGGTGGAGCGATGAATAGCGACTTAGACGCTATGGAAGTTCACTTCTTATCTGAAAGATGTGTATGTACTATGGGTGCAAACAACTTCTTCATTTTTGAAGACTAATATTTAATAAAGAGAGCGGGTGTCTTTAAAGACACCTTCTCTTTTTTTGTTTAAAATTTAAATTAAATCAAATGAAAAAAACACAATTCGTAGACAAGGTCTACAAACTTAAAAAAGAAGCAGCACCACTTTCTTTTATGCTGCCAACAAGAAACTCAAGACGATTCCCTTTAATGTGGTTTGATGAAGAAAAAGGAGAAAATAGAGCATTAAGATATGCTAGAAACCAAAGGTCTCCTTTTGAGGATGAACAAGATGGAAACGCTATTGTAGAACCCGTTATATTTGAAGATGGGTTTTTAAGAGTTCCAAGAAGCAATCAAGTATTACAGCAATTTTTACATTACCATCCTTTTAATGGTAAAAAGTTCATTGAAGTAAATAATGAAAAAGATGCAGAAGCTCAAGTAGAATCTTTAAATTTAGAAGTAGAGGCGTTAATAGAGGCTAAACAATTAACAATTGAGCAGTCTGAAACATTGTACAGAGTATTGTTTGGAAAAGACCCATCAATGCTTTCTTCTTCTGAATTAAAAAGAGATTTGCTTATTTATGCTAGAAGACAGCCAGGTTCATTTTTAAATGCTGTAAGTGACCCTACTTTAAAGCTGAAATCTACAGTACAAAGCTTTTTTGATAATAAACTTTTAGCTTATAGAAATAATAAAAGAGATGTATATTTTAACTTAGATTCTAATAAAAAGAAACTAACAACTATACCTTATGGTGAAGACCCTATAGATATTCTATGTGGATTTTTCCAATCAGATGAAGGTGTGGAGGTTTTAAAATTTTTAGAAAAAAAGGCAACATTATAAATTTTATTGTATATTAGATAAGTAATGAGAATTTTGTTATCATAATTTAATAATTTATGGTTAAACTAAGGAGAGGCTCTGTTTTTAGAGCCTCTTTTTTTTTTAGTTATCTTTGTAGAAAGAATTTTTAATATGATAAATTCAGTAAGAAATACCGTATTATCTATATTGAATAAGAATAACTATGGATATATTTCTCCATCAGATTTTAACTTGTTTGCAAAGCAAGCTCAGTTAGATATTTTTGAAGATTATTTTTATCAGTATAACTATCAGATTAGCAAGGAGAATGCAAGACAATCAGGCACAGGATATGCGGACATTACAAAGGGATATGAAGAAGCTATAAATATATTTTCAGTTACAAACTTTTTAACTCATGATTCTGCAAATAACTTTTTTTCTCCAAGTCAAACAACAACTGGAGATGATTTTTATTTATTAAACAAGGTATTATGTTATACAACTTTATTGGCAACTGGAAATAATAGTGCTGTTGTAGCAAATCAATTGCAAGATGCAAGTGCTACATTTAGTTCAGATGGTGTTGCAGTAGGTGATATTGTTGCAAATACAACAACAAATAAAACAGCTACAGTTACAAGTGTAACAAATACCAATTTAGGATTATCAGAAGATATATTTACAGCAACTCCAGAAGCTTATGTGGTTTATGATGATGCAGTAGTGAATGAAGCAGAAAAGGTTACACATAGTAAAATCACAATGTTAAACAATTCTTTATTAACAAAACCTAGTGATTTATTTCCTGCATATACGCAAGAGTCAAGTAAATTAACTGTATTCCCAACAACTATAAATCAGATGGGTGCAGTTCTTTGTCAATATATAAGATACCCTAAGCCTCCAAAATGGACATGGATTTCTTTATCAGGAGGAGAGCCTGCGTTTAATGACTCAGCTTCAGATTATCAAGATTTTGAATTACCATTAGAAGATGAGCCAACGTTAGTGATGAAGATATTACAGTTTGCTGGAATGTCTATTAGAGAAATACAAGCTGTGCAGTTTGCACAAGCTCAAGAACAAGCAGAAACGCAAAAAGAAAGATAATAAATTATGGCATATATAACTCAATATCAATATTATGAAAATGGAGGACAGTCTCCAGAAAGTGCAAATTGGGGTTCATATCAATATGTAAGTTTACACGATATTGTAAACAACTTTATGTTAATGTATGCAGGTAATCATAGTTTAATAAACAATGAAGAGAGATATAAAATATTATTTCATGCAAAGAGAGCAATACAAGAATTAAATTATGATGCGTTTAAGGAAATTAAAATATTAGAGCTTCAGGTTTCTGATACTTTAAAATATGTATTACCTCCAGATTATGTAAACTGGGTAAGAGTTTCTTTATATGAAAATGGTATACTTAGACCATTAACTGAAAACATACAAACAAATTATTCTGATGCGTATTTACAAGACAATACATATAGAATATTATTTGATGAAGATGGAAGTGTATTAAATCCTGAAACATCTAAGATAGATTATGATAGAATTACAGGTGTAAAGAAAAGTATTTACTTAAATGACAATAGTCCTTTTAATAATGCAGAAGGATATTATTATGATGGTTTATGGTACTTTGATTATACGATTGGTTCTCAGTTTGGTTTAAATACTGAAACTGCAAACTTCAATGCTACGTTTAAAATAGACAGCAAGAATGGTGTAATCAACTTTAGTTCTGATATGTCTGATAAGTTTTGTATTGTAGAATATGTTTCTGATGGAATGGAGAACGGAGATAACAGTAAGATAACTGTAAACAAAATGTTCGAAGAATATGTATATGCATATATTGAGTTTTCTATTTTAAATTCTAAATTAGGTGTTCAAGAATATATTATAACAAGAGCAAGAAGAAGAAAGCAAGCTCTTTTAAGAAATGCTAAAATCAGAATCAGTAATATTCATCCTGGAAGATTGTTAATGAATCTAAGGGGACAAGCAAAATGGATAAAATAACATGGCTAATACTCAAAGAAACTTTATTGTAGGGCGAATGAATAAAAGCGTTGATGAACGCTTAGTTCCTAATGGAGAATATATAGATGCTTTAAATGTTAGATTAGGTTCCACAGAAGAAAGTGAAATTGGTTCTGTTGAAAACTCAAAAGGAAACGAACAACTTACACAGATTGAATTTAACGGCACATCATTAAGCAGTAGTGCTAAATGTATCGGAGCTTACGAAGATGGAGCAAACGAAACAATATACTGGTTTATACACGACTCAGCATTTAGTGTAGGAGCTACAGGTAAATTAGATTTAATTGTTTCTTATAAAACAGACACAAGTGTATTGACATATCACGTGATAAGTATAGATGATGGTAACGGAACAAATACCACATTAAACTTTGACCCAGCATATTTGATAAACAGTGTAAACTTAATGGATGATTTATTGTTGTTTACAGACAATAATAACCCACCAAGAGTGATTAATGTAACTAGAAATTATGCAAATCCTGTTGCTAATGTAGACCAGTTTAGTGCAGAGAGTTTATTGGTTATTAAAAAACCACCAATTAATTCACCAGCAATTCAAACAATTACAACAAACTCACAAGAGAATTTATTGGAAGATAAGTTTTTGTGTTTTGCATATAGATATAAATATGAAGACAATGAGTATTCTGCAACATCACAGTTTAGTGCTCCAGCCTTTTTACCTAAACCATTTAACTTTACAACAGAGTCATATTTAAATGATGGTTTTGAAAATATAGCAAACCAAGCAAATATTACATTTAATTCAGGAGGACCTTTAGTAAAAGAGATAGAGCTTTTGTATAAGGATATGAATAACAGTATTATTAAATCTATAGAAAAGCTAAACAAAGCTGATTTAGGTTATGCAGATAATACAGATTATGTATATACGTTTGCTTCAAACAAGATATTTACTCTACTTCCTGAAAGCGAGATATTAAGATTATACGATAACGTTCCATTAAAAGCTAAAGCTCAAACATTAATGGGCAATAGATTGGTTTATGGAAACTATGTAGAGGGATATGATTTAGTAGATGCAGACAATCAACCAGTAAAGTTTGAATATGAAACAAGCTTAATTACAAATGATGTAGGAGAAGAAAGTATAACAGATACTACTTCTAATGGAAGTTATTCTTATGATTCAGCAGTTACTGTAACAAACTCTATAGTGTCTTTTGATTTATCAGGACTTGATTTGATTCAAGGAGCTTCGATAAACTTTACAATTAGATTTGAACATTCACAGTTTACTGGAGGTGCAACACCAACAGACCAAACAGGTTCAACAAGTATTGAGTTTAATTATGTGTTGCCACAAACTTTTGCTAGTGTTTATGAATTAGCAACAAGTGATGATTTTCAAGAAAAGATTGGTACAGCTGCAAACATACTTCCAGTATATGATGCTGTAAACCCAACGTCTTGTAGTGGTGAAACACTCACAGATGAATTTAATTGTGCGATACCTGCAACGTTAGATACATATAATAAATATGACAGTGGTATTACAGCAGGAGGACAGCCTTTGAGTATTATTACTTCAACATCTAGTGACAGCATTGGTATTCAATTATTGGCTGTAAGATTTGTAGATGATTTAGTGACACCCACTGTAAATGTTTATGAGTATTATCAAGTTACTTTTGCAGAAGGAGGGTATTCAAGAATAGCTAACTCAACAAGCTTACATAGTGATAGAGATTATGAGGTAGGGATTGTATATATGGATGACTATAATAGAGCAACTACGGCTTTAGTGAGTGAAAACAATTCTATTCACGTTCCTTGTTCAAACTCAATTACACAGAACATAGCAAGAGTAACAATACCTACAGAACAAGTGGCACCTTATTGGGCAACAAGATATAAGTTTGTATTAAAACCTAATAAAGAAGATTACAATACTATATATAGTAATATCTTTTTTTACTCAACACAAGAGAATGCAACATACTTTTTACTTGAAGGGGAAAACCAAAAGAAAGTAGAAATAGGAGATAGATATAAAGTAAAGTCAGACACTGAAGGTCCTTTGTTAAGATGTGCTTATACTACTGTTTTAGATAAAAAAGCATTAGACAATACTTCACCTGAGTTTGACCCAGCACCTACTGATAGTGCTGGAAATGACATTACAGTTCCAACAGGAACATACATGAAGATAAGAGCAAATAATTTTACAGCCGAAAGAGATGATAATCAATCCGTAACTTTACAAGATTCTCAAACACAACCTAGAGGAGATAATTTTGTTATATTACAAAACCTATTGACAAGAGAATATAATAGTACAACTTCTCAGTATGATGAAATATCTATTCCTGCTGGCTCTATTGTAACTGTTAATTTAGAATTTGATAGACCAGGAAGAAATGGACCTTTTGCTTGTCCTGAAATAAAGTATAAAATTGAAGATTTAACTTTAGTTGCTTCGCAAGATTATGATAGCTTTAAAGAATGGTTTGAAGGAGACAATGTAATTGCTTCTATTAATAGTAGTGGTGTAGAAACTTTAGAAACTTCATGTACTCCAGATGGGTTAGATAGTATTTATGAGCCAGCTAACGCAACTTCAAATACAGATATTTCTACATCTCTTTGTGAAATGTATTATAAATTTTATACAATAGGCGCAACTGATGAACAATATTTATTAATATCAGGAACAAGGTCTTGTGAAGGCTCAAGAACATTTAGAAAGAACAGGGCAAGTATTACAGCAAGATTTGATATAACAAGAGCAACTCAGCTTTGTGTATTTGAAACAGTTCCGTCTTCAGAATCATTAGATATATGGTATGAGTCTTCTACTTCATACTCAATTGATTCAAGTGGAAACCATTCAGGTAATGTTCAAAATCAAAACATTAGTACAGGTCAAGCAGCAATTATTGATACTGCATTTTTCAACTGTTATACTTATGGTAATGGTGTAGAGAGTTTCAAAATAAGAGATTCACTTGTAGGACAGCCATTAAGATTAGGAAACAGAGTAACAGGTGTTTCAAACATAGATTATAAAGAAGCACATAGATTTGCAGATTTAACATACAGTGGAGTATTTAATGATGAAACCAATCTAAATAAACTCAATGAATTTAATTTAGGTCTTTCTAATTTTAAACCACTTGAAGATACATTTGGACAAATACAACTTATAGACGGTAGAGAAACAGATATACTTACACTGCAAGAAGATAAAATATCTTATGTATTAGCAGGTAAGAATTTACTTTCAGATGCTGCAGCAGGTGGTGCAATCACTTCTATACCAGAAGTATTAGGGACTCAGATTGCAAGATTAGAGAAATACGGCATTAGTTTTAACCCAGAAAGCTATGTAAAATGGGGGTATGATAAATACTTCACAGACGCTAAAAGAGGAGCTGTTATTCAACTAAGAGGTGGCTCATTTAAAAATGAAGAGCTATCAGTTATATCAGCAAATGGATTAAGGTCTTGGTTTAGAGATTTATTTATTGAGTCTTTTGAAACACAAAAACTTGGTGGTTATGACCCATACATGAATGAATATGTATTAAGTTCTAATGAAACAGAAATACCAGTAATTAGTGAAGCAATTGATTGTGGTATTACTAAAACATATTTAATTAGAAGTGGAACTACAACTGAATTTAATGTAGATGTAGGGGCTTACGTAGGAGATTGTACAGTAACATATAATATTATTAGTGTAGATGGAACTGTAAATATTAGTAATGTATATAACTCTACAACAACAACATCAGGAGATGTAAGTGTATCAGGTTCATATACATTTAGTAAAGATTCAGTGAGTAAGCAAATTGCAGAGTTTGATGTAACCACTTCAACAGGAACAGCTACTTGTGAAATAACTGTAAGCTGTCCAGATGCAGATGAAATTACAATATTCCAGATTTGTGTTACAAATAATGGTGATGCAGGTCAATTTATTCACAATCAATATAGATGGGTAGATGGAGCATTTGTTTCTCCACTGCATAGCAATCAAATTGAATTGGCTTCAGGAACTACAAATCCTTTAGTATCTCAATATGATTCAGTCACAGGTGCTCAAGGAGCAGGAGTCATACCTGCAGATGGAGCAGTAGTAAGTATTATATCTAACAAGATAGCACCAACAGATGACTTTGTATTTGATAATACAGTAGATGAGTTTAGATATTTAAGAACAAATACTTTGTATAATAATACAGAGGCTGACATAACAAGTTTATTATCAGCTTCAACATTAGCTACTCCGATTACAGGAGGACCTAATGCGTATGAGGCATCGTTTACTATGCCGAATACTGGAGAACAATACTTATATTTGATATACGATTACAGAAACGGAACATCAGCAACGTTATGTTATTCAACAGTAGATGAAACAGATGCGTGTTGTAATTGTCCATAAAATAAAATAGAATGGCGACATCAGGAACATATTATTTAGACGGACCTTCTTTAGCAAGTGCAACAGCTGTATATACAGATGCGGCACTAACAACTAAAGCTCCAGATGGTTTTTACTCTAACGAAACAATAGTTAGAGAACAATCATCAGGATTGTTGTTACCTCAAAATGCTTGTCCTAGTTGTGGTATTGCTTGTGGAAGTTTAGTAAATCCACCTACAGGAGGACAAGGGTTGTATCAATTACAATTTGAAGCAGGCTCAACAGCAGCTGATGTGGGGGCGATTGTTATTTATTTCAACCCTCAAAGTGTTCCAGATGGAATTAGAGTATTATATGATAGTGTTTACTACAATGCACTAGCGAGTCCAACAGACGGATATAGAAAAAGTTCAAGTGGTGTATCAGATGCGTTTACTATATTAGGTAGTCCATCAAATACTTGTGTTCCTACGCTTCCAGATACTTCATCATATACATTTTATGATGGGTTTACAGGAGGTTCTTGGGATGTAGGAAGTCCCAGTCCTCAAAATGTTACTATAAATTCAGGAGATGACGTTAGAGGAGGAGTTAGTGAATATAGTACGATTGTTATACCAAAAACAGCAGCGACCCCATCAACAGTTACAGTACAGGTTTTAGGTCCTTGTTCTGGTACAGCATGGAATATAGAAGTTGCTTGTCCAGTAGCTTTAGATTCTTTTCAAGGTAAAAGCATAACAGGCACAGATTGTACTACTGCAGATACAACATATTATTTTGCAGTAAACAGAGGAGGAACGAATACTTATCCAATTGTAAATAACTGGGTATTCTCAGATGAGAATGGACAAAACGTATTAGCAGATGGTAATTATTATATGGATAATAGTACCGTAATAACAGTAGCAAACGGAGTGGTAACAGCAGTAGTTGCTTGTACTACACCTTAAAATAAAATAGAATGGCAAATTATACTTTATCATACAGCGAATCAGTAAAAGGATTTCCTTCTTTTTACTCTTATGTTCCAGATTATATGATTGGAATGAATCAATATTTTTATTCATTTAAGGGTGGTAATTTATGGAGACATAATACCAATGAAACTAGAAACAATTATTATGGTGTTCAGTATAATTCTAAAATTACAAGTGTATTTAATGAAGCTCCACTTCAAAACAAAATATTTAAAACATTAAACTTAGAAAGTGATGACGCTTGGGAGGCTACATTAACTACAGATATACAGCTCACAGGATTTATTGATGATGCGTGGTTTGTAAAGAAAGAGCAGTCTTGGTTTGCATTTGTTAGAAATAATGGTGCAACTGGAGCCAATACCACTGAAGCTGAGTGGGAGCTTAGGTCGTTAAATGGTATCGGTCAAAGTACAAGTGTAGCTGGAACAGCGGCTAATTATCAAATAAACTTTGCAACAACTTCAACTATTGGTAGCATTATTAGTGTAGGAGACTTTTTATATTATAGTGTGCCACCATATACTACCCCTGTATTTGCAGGAGTGGTTACAGATATAAATGTGGATTTACCAAATGGCACAAATCAAATAGTCATTGACTCAACTTCAGAGCCAGGAACTACGAATCCAATACCTATTCAAGATGCATTTATATTATACATTAAAAACCCTATAGCAGAATCTCACGGAGTGTTAGGTCATTATTGCGTATTTGAGTTAGAAAACACCTCTACTACACCAACAGAACTATTTGCTGTAGAATCGGAAGCTATCAAAAGTTATCCTTAAAAATTAGTATCTTTGCAATAAGGTGTATAATATATACACTTGTAATTCTAAAAATTACTATATATAGCAGTTGGTATTATTAC
>Ga0209986_10002037_pt1 | contig 18856 bp, 25 predicted proteins | sample BlataG_FD_183168 | JGI IMG/M metagenome (GOLD analysis project Ga0209986, IMG submission 183168) | Deep subsurface microbial communities from Black Sea to uncover new lineages of life (NeLLi) - Black_00105 metaG (SPAdes) (version 2) | ecosystem: Environmental > Aquatic > Marine > Oceanic >... | reverse complement strand
TCACCCATTGGGTTCCTCCAGCCAGCCCCATCTGATGCAGCTAAGCAAGGGGCTTTTGAAGCTATTCTAACACCGAAGCGTACCTATGTCCCCGGTTTGATATGGGAAATGCAGGTTCAGGTGAGCTTTGTGCTCGGTCTCGTAGTGCGAGGCTTTAGCCTCGTGCAATCTCAGTGGCGTGAGCTTCTCCGCTTGCCCCCTCCCGTCCCCTGCGAAATGTCTTACATCCTCTTGCGAAGCTACTCAGAATAATGTATCATGAATGCGCAAAATAAGGGATGGTACAGAGGTGCATTATGAATACAGTTCGATTGAATATCACGCTTCCCAAAGAAATTGCGCGCCAACTGGATAGCATGGTCGGACCTAAAAAGAAAAGCGATTTCATCGCGGAAACATTGAGACAGAGGATTGAAAAGATCCAATATGAAGAACTCCAAGGACTGTTAGAAGAGGGATATAAATCTACTAAGCAAGAAAGCCTCTCCATGGCAAAGGAATTTGAGCCATTTGATTTGGAAGGCTGGGATGAATATTAAAAGAGGGGAAATATATCTCGCTGCCCTGGATCCAGTGGTGGGAAAAGAGATTTCAAAGACCCGTCCCGTTGTGGTCATCTCTAACGACAAAAACAATGAGTTTTCAGCTACGGTAACAGTCTTACCCTTAAGCTCCAGGAACCTCGAGAGGATTTACCCCTTTGAGGTGTTTCTTCCTGAAGGTGCAGGCAATCTGCCCAAGAACTCGAAGGTCAAAGCTGACCAAATTCGCACCCTTGACAGAAGTCGCCTCCTTACTCTTGTAGGCAGCCTAGAAAGGGAAGACATAGCCCAGATTGAAAAGGCGTTAAAAATTCACCTGGAATTATCCTGAATTATCGAGCATGTAAGGATGCTTGACATAGTCCCGAAGGTGCTTTCCTATTGCGAGGTTCGGTTTCCCTTTGGCCGCTGTCATGCTCTCTCTGTTGTGATTGCGAGCGAAGCAATCCCATCCTATCATACCTTCGTGCACGACCCTGAAGGGTTGCACTACGTGGATGGAGCCAAACGGGGATTTCTGTGTAGATTGGACAATCACTTCGTAGTGCGAGGCTTTAGCCTCGTGCGAGGGGGGCACGACCCTGAAGGGTCGCACTACGTGGCTGGAGCTAAACCGCGATTTGCCTATAGATTAAATAACGACTTTGAATAACAACTCTGTAGTGCGAGGCTTTAGTCTCATGCCATCCTTGGTCGTCATTGTGGGCTCCCGCTCCTGTCATTGCGAGCTTCCCCGCCTGCTGTCATTGTGAGGCCCTTCGCTTGTTGTCATTCTGAGCCGAAGGCGAAGAATCTCAGCTCCGCTCAGGGCAGGCTCCGGCGTGGCAATCTGGGTTGCGGGGAAAGCCCGGCAACCCCTCGTGTCCCGCCGAGATTGCGGAGCTCGTTCCGAGGGGAAGCGACGAGTCTCGGTTGCTCACGTGCCTCGCAGCGACATAACAGGAGGCAATAAGGGAATTGAAAACCACGACAGCATCAACCAAACTGATTCAGGGTAAGGATGCCTTGCTCAAAGTCGAGCGCGATGTTGAGTGGCGCAGGAAATTCAACCCAATGACGCCATCAAAGCCATATTCTTCGGGGAGGGTGTAGCACAGTACTTGAATATCTTCCACCCTAGCATCAACGAGACTCAGGGATTTCAGAGTCAGCTTGGGGACAATTCTTGAATTCAACGCCGCACTCAAAGAGCAGAATTGCCGCATCGGAATCGAAGGGGATTGTGCTCATAGAACAACTGCCATGCCCTTTTTTGGTTTCGGGCCTGTGTAAACGCGGTAAGTGTTATCATAAACTCCAGCCTTCTTTGCCATAAATTCATCCAAGGCACTTCGGCTGGGACTGTGAGCCAGCAGCCTCCCCTTCATGGGACGACCCAATTTATCAACCTCGTACACCTCAAACCACAGCCACTCGTCAGGATATTCCTTTTCTATCTCCAGGATATCGGTTTTGGCCAATTTCTCACCTTCCTGGACAAAAGGATAAGCGAGACCGCCGGCGCTTGTCAACATTGCCGTCATTAAGAGGCGAAGCGAAGCAATCTCATCCTGTTCTACCTTTGCGCACGACCCTGAAGAGTCGCACTAGGTTCGCTTAATCGAGCCTCGCCAGATGGGTTCGCCGCGTTGTACGGCCCTCGTGGAGTGTGAAGAGAGCATCAATCAACCCTTTCAGTTGACCTTTGTGCTCACTCTCGTAGTGCGAGGCTTTAGCCTCGTGCCGTACCTGGTGGTCATTGCAAGGGCCAAAGCCGCGAAGCAATCCTTGGGGGGGGGGTGAGGTTCTTGGCTCGTTTTTCTCCTTCAGGGTGACAAAAGCGAGGTACTCAGGATGGTGGGTCCTCCCATCACTCTCAATTCCACTCTCATAGAAGCTTCTTGAACTCTCTGATGCTGAGCCCGGCATCTTTCACAATTCCAGCCATCGTGAAGGCATTGATTGGATTTGCCCGCGGAATCGTGATAACACGCTCCCCATTAGTCATCGTGACATGCTTACCTTCCCGTGCAATCCAAAAGCCTGCTTTCTCAAGGGTGTTGATAGCTCGCTGATGATTGACGCCAGGAAGGTTGGCCATATTCTAGGCCACTTCCACATAACGGGTCCCTTTGTCTTTGCTTAAGTCTTCAACAGTCTCCAAGTAAGCCTGGATGGCGTCCTTGATATTCTGGAGTGCCTCTTCTTCGGTTTCTCCCTGCGACCAGCAACCGGGCAATCCAGGACACCAAACAGCGTACCCTTCATCAGTTTTCTCTATATTGACTTTATATCTCATAATATGCCTCACAGCTTGTATTCGCTCTTTGTCTGCTTCCCAAATGGAAAGCAGGAACCCATAGTAGATATATCCACTATTTGCCAGATTATAACAGCCTCAGTTCGACAAAGGAAAAAGCATTAGTCAGGCTGTTCGTCAGGCTCCTGTTCCACTCTCGTAGTGCGAGGCTTCAGCCTCGTGCCGTGCTTGGTCGGCATTGTGGGGTCCCCGTCCTGTCATTGCGAGCCCCTTCGCTTGTTGTCATTCTGAGCCCTTCACTTCCTGTCATTGTGAGCCTAGCGAAGAATCTCATATCGCTCAGGGCAGGCTCCGCGAAGAATCTCATAACGCTGAGGGCAGCCTCCGGCGTGGCAATCTCATCCTGTGATACCTTCCCGCACGACCCTGAAGGGTCGCACTACGTTCGGTTAATCAAGCCTGGCAGATGGCTTTGCTGCGTTTTACAAGGTTCGCGGTACGTGGAGAGAGCATCAATCAACCCCTTTCACTTGAGTTTTGTGGTCAGTCTCGTAGTGCGAGGCTTTAGCCTCGTGCCGTGCCTGGTGCCGATTGCAAGCCGAAGGCGTGGGAACCCGTGCCATTATACCTTTCTTATTTATACACGTCTCCCCTTGTGGATATCCTGAACACCAGCACAGTTTTATCAAATTTTCTTAATAGTACCCTGTACTTGCCTACCCTGGCCCGGTAAACATCGGTTTCACCCTCTATAGGTTTCAAATCTAGCTCTAAACCTTGAGACAATCTATAAAGAGCAATATCAACTAAGCTCCTGTATTCCTTGGGCAGCCTCCTGTATTGCTTAGCCGCCTCCTTCGAAAACTTTATTTCAAATCTTCCCAACTGACAACTTCGCCTTTCTCGTACTCTTTCATAGCTTTCTTATACGATGCCCGCTCTTCGTCACTTAGAGGAGAGGCATCGCTTTGGATCAGAACCTTCGAAAGTATGTCCATTAGAGTGTCTTGGGGCAGTGCCTTGAGTATCTCTATGATGCTGTTTTCAGGTATGGGGATCGTCTTTGCCATTCCCACCTCCATTCACATCAACTATTATACCAGCTCTCTTGCCGGCTCGATTCAGCATCATTTGCCATAGCATACCAGCTTGGTTCAGTATGGGGAAGAGCATTAATCAGCCTTTTCAGCCAGAACGTTTATCGGGCACCTTTGTAGTGCGAGGCTTTAGCCTCGTGCCGTGCTTGGTCGTCATTGCAAGCCCGTTCGCTTGTTGTCATTCTGAGCCGAAGGCGAAGAATCTCAGCGCCGCTCAGGGCAGGCTCCGGCGTGGCAAGCAGCGAAGCAATCTCATCCCACTCTAGCTTCCCGCGCGACCCTGAAGGGTCGCACTGCATTTCGCGTTCCCGTCGTAGAATGCACTAAGTTGGTTGGCCACCTTCCATCATGTCTAATTCAGGCCCATGTCCTGGGGATCGGGATATCCAGTTGGCGGCATATCTTTCTGGCCAAGAGAATTTCTATCTCTCGGTGGCGGGGAACAGTAGCAATGTGCCCGTTCTCTGGGTTTAGATAGACTGTATGCTTGCGACCTTCCCGTTGGAGAACACAACCCTCTCTTGTCAGGTGGGTGACAAGGTGGCGTCGTTTCACGACCCTAAAGCTGAACCTTGATCTTTCTCTTCAGGATTTTCCCAGCTACCCCGCTGTCCTTCAATTCCCCCTGAGTTTCTAGTACAAGCTGAACGGCTTCTTCTAGATTTTCTTGAACTTCCTTGATTGTTCGTGCTTGACTGAAAGCCCCTGGAACCGCATCCACCCACCCAATATACCATCTGCCGCGCTTCTCGATGGTGGCCTCAAATGTCCGTTCCATTGCTGTGACCTCCTTGCAGCTAAACACCAGTATATAGCAATACGAAGCCAAAATCCACCTTTGCTTTGCTGCATGCATGACACACGCCTTCCAAGTAAGGCCACGTGATGTGGGGCCTTTTCTCTGCCTGTCATTGCCCAGACGCCCTCCTTCTTTTCACTGCGATGAGGCCAGTGAGCCTGAGCTGTAAAACTCCTCTTTTCTCATTCTGAGCGAGGCGAAGGATCTCGGAACTTGTGCTTGGAACCGGCGCCACCATGCCTTTCTCCTTCGCCATTGTTACGAAAATACTGGTTGGGGGCAGCTTCGATGGTTATTTTGTAACCTATGCACAACCGTTTTCATGATCTATGCTGCAGTGGCAATCGGCATGGTTGATTGCGAGCGAAGCGAAGCAATCTCGTCGTACTCTACCTTCCTGCACGACCCTGAAGGGTCGCACTACATTCGGTTAATCGAGCGTTGCCAGATGGCTTGGCTGTGTTGTACAGGGTTCCTGGAATGTGGAGAGAGCATCAATCAAGCCTTTCAGTTGAGCTTTGTGGTCAGTCTCGTAGTGCGAGGCTTTAGCCTCGTGCCGTGCTTGGTCGTGGTTGCGAGCCCCTTCGCTTGTTGTCATTCTGAACCCCTTCTCTTCTTGTCATTCTGAGCCGAAGGCGAAGAATCTCAGCTCCGCTCAGGCCAGGCTCCGGCGTGGCAATCTCATGGAAAGGGAGCCCCGCTGAGATTGCGGAGCTGGTTCCGAGCGGAAGCGACGAGTCTCGCAATGATGCGGGGAAGTGTCACTGCAAGCCCCTTCGCTTGTTGGCGAGTGGACGCTTGGTGCTGGTCCCTAGTCCCTAATCCCTAGCGGCAGTGAAGAATCTCCGCTGCGCTGAGGATGGCATCCGGCGTGGGAATAATATCCAAAAGCAGGCCCGCCGACATTGTGGAGCTTGTTCCGAGCGAAGGCGAGGAATCTGCCGCGCCCGGCAATGACGCGGGGGAAGGAGAAAAAGGTCACAGCTCGGCAGTGGGCTGCCAGCAACCCAACCCCCCGGCGGCGGACCGATAGATGACACTTCGTAGCGCGGGGTCTTGTGCTCCGCTCATGTGCCGAGGACAAGCCTCGGCGCTACGGCATGGATGCATTCCGTGGCAGAAAAAGGAATCTGGTGCCTCGCAGCAAGGTGGGAAAGGTGTCATTGTGAGGCCCTTCTCTTCTTGTCATTCTGAGCCGAAGGCGAAGAATCTCATAACGCTCAGGGCAGGCTCCGCGAAGAATCTGAGCTCCGCTCAGGGCAGGCTCCGGCGTGGCAATCCCACCGTATTCTACTTTTGCGCACGACCCCGAAGGGTCGCACTACATTCCGTCAAGCCCCGCTAAATGGCTTTGCTGGATAAGGTGCCTTCAAGACCTGCTCGATGCAATTTATCGATAACCTCACTGGGCTTCTCTGGCATCTCTACTGCCTCGCTTCGTATTAAGAGACTTTTCCCATGAAAGCCTTCATAAGTTCCCTTCCCGTGGGCTGAGGAATTTCTCTACCCTCCTTCTCTGCAGCTTCCAACCATAAATCAATGGCTATCTTAATTTCTCTTAAGGCTTCTTCCTCGGTTTCCCCAAATGCTGAACAGCCGGGGAGCTCCGGCGCTAGTGCAACATAACCTTGGTCTTCATCGCTGTAAAATATCTCTATGCTATATCTATGTTTACCCATCTATTTTCCTAGCAAGTTGTAATTTTCAATGATCCTTATGAATTCTCTCACCTGATAAGGTTTTGCCATCCCTCTAACATTCTGAAAATTCAGTAACTCCTTTACGCCTGCCCTGGCAAATGTGCGCTGGCTGCCTTTCCCTCCTTTGAATTTGAAACCGAATATCTCTGCTGCCTTGCACACTTCCTCAAATCTGACATTCGCTGGTCTTCCCTTGAATTTTCGATATATTTCCTCCCTCTCCATAAGCCTTCATCTTGCCTCGCCTATTATACCACAAGCAATCTCGCCTCCCCCATTTGTTTTTATTGTGATAGTCTTACACATAACGACAGATAAAATCCCTTTCCCTTGAAGGGAGAGGCCAGGTGAGGGTGAATCACTATATTCGCAATCCTGAAAGTAGCGTCTGTAACAAGAACACTGTTACCCTATTGTCAGGTAGCTGATGGCGCCGCTTGTAGCTGTCTCGCTGCGGAAGGTAACTAAGTTTGCTTCAATGTAAATTGAATCTCGTCAGCCTACTCCATACTCATAGGTCATAGCAATCCTTGTTTGTCATTGCGGTGAGCCGAAGCCCTGAGTGTAGCAAAGACGGAGCGAAGCAATCTGATCCTGTTCTACCTTTGCGCACGACCCTGAAGGGTCGCACTACGTTCGGTTAATCAAGCCTGGCCAGATGCGTTTGCGGCACTGTACAGGGTTCGTGGAGTGTGAAGAGAGCATCAATCAAGCGTTTCAGGTGAGGTTGGTGCTCAGTCTCGTAGCGCGGGGTCTTGTGCCCCGCTCATGTGCCGAGGACAAGCCTCGGCGCTACGGCATGGATGCATTCCGTGGCAGAAAAAGGAATCTGGTGCCTCGCAGCGAGGTGGGAGAGGTGTCATTGCGAGCCCCTTCGCCTCTTGTCATTCTGAGCCCCTTCGCTTGTTGTCATCCTGAGCGTAGCGAAGAATCTCATATCGCCCAGGGCAGGCTCCGCGAAGAATCTGAGCTCCGCTCAGGGCAGGCTCCGGCGTGGCAATCTCATCCTGTTCTACCTTTGCGCACGACCCTGAAGGGTCGCACTACATTCGGTTAATCAAGCCTGGCAGATGGCTTCGCTCGATTATACAAGCTTGATTCAATGAGAGGAAAGCAAGAGAAGCCTGCCTTCTTCGATAGCTTTGCTAATCTATTTGCCAGGAGAAAATGCTCACGCCTGTTACTACATCACCACGGGGGAAGTCTAAGTCCGTGGTGATTGGGTCTGTCCAAGTAATGGTAGCCTCCTCTCCCGACTGTACCTGAACCGAAACATCCCCAACCACAGCTCCATAAAACGTACCACTAGGTTGGAGTGTCGTTGTGCCTTGGACAGACATAATGAGTACGAAATCATTTTCACTTCCAACGGCGCCATCTGGGGCAAAGTACACGTCCCCCACCGCAATGATGCATCCTGAGCCGGTGATAGTGCATTGGCCTCCGACTTCAATAGCCTTTTGCGGGTCAGCAGAAGCGCTTTCAACAAAGATAGTCTGCCCATTGAGGTTCAGCGTGAAGTCTTGGTTTGTGGTGCCGACCTTCAGATCGCCCGTAAAATAAGCGGTTCCATTAAGTGTAAGCGTTGCTGGGGTATTCGAGCTATTATAAATGTCCAAGGGACCATCTCTATATAATGCTTCTATGGTAGTGTTGGTACCGGCGATATCCATGGGGTGGTTGTAAGGGAAGGGTGATTCTAGATCTTCTACATCGTCCCAGTAGAACGCGGAGAGGTTCTCAGCGGTAGGCCAATTCAGTGTTGTATCGTCCGTAATTGTACCATTGACGGTCCCCTTATTATCTACAGTCCCACTAGCTGTGACGTTACCTGTGATATCCACACCGGGTTTAATCGTTACGTCACCATTGCTGCTAATGGCACTCATAAGGAGTTCAGAAAAATCCATACGTAGTGTGGTTACGTATGATTCAATTGTTGTGCTACCTCCGTCACCGCTGGTGGCTGTAGAGGTGATCTTATATGTTTGGTTGCCCACATCTTCTACAGTGACATCTACATCTCTGTCATTCATTTCGTAAGTAGTATTCCGTGTCCAATAAGTGTAAGGTCCTGCTGATCCGTCATTCTCCTGTAGCTCAGGTAGCCAAAATATGGCATCCTCTACACCAGAATCCGCGGCGTAAAGGCCCAATGTCTTCTCCTCGTGCATCTGACCCGCTTTAAGCCCGGTGCCCATGAAGCCAAGAAGGGGACCCAAAACGAGGGCGCCCACAACCAGCAGGATCAAGACCATGACGAGGGCACTTTGCCCTGATTGATTTCTCACCAACTGTTTCATCAGTCTTTCCATTACCCGTCCCTCACTTTGAGAGCATTTAACAACTTGTCCTGTCATCCTGAGCGTAACAAGGGAGCTTTTCTCTGAGATTGCCACGGGCTTCGCCCTCGCAATGACAGACGGGGGTCATTGCGAGGCGAAGTGAAGCAATCTCATTGAGTTCCCTCGCTCTGCTCGGTACAAGGCTGGAATACCTCCCTGGGGTCAAAGGAAAGCCCTACCAGGATTGGAGAGTGCACCATCTTCCCTTTTCCATAAACCTCCCTAGTCTTAAATCCCTCCTCGCTTAGCTCCATCACCTCTATAGTCTGCTTATCAGGGTCAGCAAGCCAGTATTCCTTAACACCATATTTAGCATAGAGCTTGCGCTTTATCTCACGGTCACGATACTCGGTAGCCGGGGAGACGATCTCAATCACCAGGTCGGGGGCACCGGTGATATTGTCGGCGGTTATGATTGAAGAACGCTCCCTGGAGACAAATAGAATGTCCGGCTGGACTACATTTTCCTCAGACAGGACGACGTCGAAGGGAGCATCGAAAACTTCCCCTAAGTTATTCTTCAACACAAATTCCCGTAGCAAAAACTCAAGTCTTCCCGAAACACGCTGGTGTGCTGTTATCGGTGATGGCGCCATAACCAGTTCTCCTTCCAAAAGCTCATACCGCCTATCCTCAGGCATCTGGCGATAATCCTCGTAAGTAAACTTGACCTTAGCCTTCATCGCTACCATACCTCTAGTACGCCTTCTCGCCACATCAGGAAACAGAGCACAAAGCCTCGCTCCGGCTATGACGGCCCTATTATTATATCATTTCTCGTCAAAATCATAGAGGCCTGGGCTTGACTTCGTACGTCCTGGTCTCTGTCTCGTTCCCCCGCGCTCCCCTTACGCTAGCTTCTACCGTAAAGGTAAGTAGTCCGGCAGTCGCATTCCAGCTACAAGTGGTGGTGTTTGTCAGGTATTTTGCCACCGTCATATTCGTTGCACCGTCGCTACGCTGGAGCTCGCCAAGATCACCCATGGGCTCCAGAGCGTACGTGATATTGCCGCTGCTCGAAGTTAAGGTAAGCGGAAAATCTTCGCTTCCCCACGCGGTTGGCGTATTGGCGCTGACGTTTTGCGCTTGAAGGGCGTCAGTGCTCAGCCAGTAGCCGGCTTGCTGCACCTGCCGGACGGCAAGCATGTGGGCAGTGGTGTCGGCGCTCTGAATTAGTTGAACGACAGCACCGGCGGCAGCGGCTACAACAAGGCCGGCAATGGCCACGGCTATCACTATCTCTATTAGGGTGAAGCCTTTCTGGTTCCTTCTTAGCTTGTTTCGCATTGGAGGCTGTTTGCTTTTCATTTGTCTACAGGCTCGCTTCGCCTTCGGCTGGCAACAGGTGTTGCCGCGCTTGGCTCGCAATGACGAAAAAGCAAGGCTCGGAATGATGAGCAGGAAGGTCGCAATGACGAAACGAAAGGTGGCAATGATGGGAATGTTGACAAACGCCGGCGCTTGCGCTTATCCTTTTGGCCACGAAGGTGAGAAAATGGCCGAAACCGACATCCTGGAGATAGAAAAGCAATATCCTGATGAGTGGCTTCTGTTTGAGGTCTATGAGATTGATAAGCAGGGACGTCCCATAAAAGGGAGGCTTCTGGCTCACAGCCCCAGCCGAGCCGCCCTGGATGAATACTGGGACAAAATTCCCCACTGTCATCACTCTTATGTGACTTACACCGGGGAAAGGCCGAAGAGAGGGATGGCAGTAGTGCTATGACAGAGTTGCCGTTCAACCCCGGTGCATCTCTCCTTGTTTTCCCTTGTGCCATTGAATACCAGGACATCCGAACAGTTTGGCTTGCCCTGGACACCGGAGCTTCCTTGACCGTTATCCGCGAGAGCGCTCTAAGTGCCATTGGCTACTCCTTCAAAGCAGCACGCGATCTCGCTACCTTTGGCGATGCCTCCCAAACTCACATTGTCCCCAAGGTGACTTTGAAATCGCTGAGTTTGGCTGATGCCAGGGTGGAGAATATTGAAGCCTTGTGCTACACCCTCCCCGAAGAATACGGCATTGATGGCCTTATTGGATTGAATTTCCTGCGCCAGTTCAATATCGGGCTGGACTTCGGGCAAGGCATCCTTACGCTGAATCATTTTGGTTAGTCCTGTCCTGCTTTTGGATGGGATTGCCACGCTTCGCTCGCAATGACGAAACGGAGGCTCGCAATGACGGGGTAAGGCGAGCCTTCAGCCTTGGCGGGCGAGCTTAGAAGGTCGGCCCTGCATTCGCTAATCATCACTGCACCTTGTACGCCGTGGTGGTGAGCACCCACCTTCCCTCGTGGTAGATTATGACCGTTACGATCTGGAGGCCGGTATCATCGTTTACGGCTTCACAATTGGCTGAGTCCCAAGCCACGCCTATTATGTCACCGGCCTTGTAGTCATAATTAATGTCAGGGTAGTCGTCGTAGCCCGGCTTCTGAAGGCCCCAGACAGAGTATCCAGGCGGGATTCCGCCAATCGTGGCATATGTCCACTCACCTGTGACGTTATTAACAGCGGTGTAATTCTGGCTCTTAACATACTCCAGTTGGGTCCTCGTCAAGCTCTCGGCAGTGGTCCTCTCATCGGCGAGGATCAGGGCTGTGGAGGCGGTGGTCAGCGCGCTGAGAAAGGCTACGGCTACTATCCCCAGGATGGCCAGGGCGATGAGCACCTCAATCAGTGTGAAGCCCCTGGAATTGCCTCTGAAAGCCTGAGAAAACGCTGTTAGTTTAAGCAATTGGCCTCGCCTCCCAGGGTCCTCTAGCTTGCCAGCTTCTTGAGGCTTTGAGTTCCCCCGTTGTGGGGTCGACGGTTTGTATGATTGAATCTACATATATGTGACCCATTGCCTTTCTTCACATCTCAATCTTTCAGAGCAGTCAACCCTTCTTCCTTCGCAGCATTCATTTTAACTCCGATAGCTGTGTGTCAGCAAATAACGGGCTTCAAGGGTAGTGGGTAGTCCATGAACAAAACAGGGCTAGTTGCGCCAGAATAGCCCGGCCAGTGCGCACCTCGATTAGAGTGAAGCCTTTGGGCTGCCTCCGAGGACCTCGGCTGCCTGTTCATCGATGCCACCACCTTCGTTTCTCAAGCATTCTCATCAATACTGTTCTGTGCAAGGCAATCTCTCTGTAGCCTTTGCCTATGTTCTCACGATGCCTTGGCCGTCATCACGTCTCGGTAGAGTGTATCGGGACAGATGTCAATCCCGCGAGGCCATGTCAGCGTGTGACTCTGGGGGTCAATAGAGACCTTGGCAAACTGTTCAGGATCGTTCCACAATGCAAAGACGCCCTTGCCTACCAGATTGGAGAGGTCCACTTGACCTTCTATACCATCTGAGAAGCGTATCCACACTCTATACCGGGCAAGTGGTTCTACAGCAGCAATTCGGTGCATCCATCCTCCTACTTGAGCGGTTCGATTCTGTCTAGTGCCTCGTGCGACGTCGCCTGTGCCCACACGTGATGAAGCTCTTCCTGATGTAGGCTGGCCCACTCGACAACCAGTCCCATAGCTCGTGGGGTGAGGCGACCAGATAGAAGAGACAAATCCTCAATCGTCACTAGCGCTTCATCCTCTCCGTAGATCGCGTGGAAATGGGGCGGAAGGTGCTCACGATAGTAAATGTAGATGGAAATTCCGAAGAATTCAGAAACCTTTGGCATTGTTGAATTGCTCCCTATGAATTCCACAACCCCCGATTCGTCACAGAATGTGACAATTGTGTCTACATGCGCTTATGGTGTGCCCCATTAGGGCTTTTGAGGCATCCTTTGTCCCAGGCTTCATGGCCCTGGGCAACCCTTACTGGTTCCGCCATTGTCTTGAATGCTTCTTCTTTTGTATCCATTTGAGTAACCAGGTCCAGTTCGGGACATTTGGCTACATATCTTCCTTCACCTCGCCCTTCCCCCGCAGCGTAACGATCCTCCCATTGGGCATCTCGATATTGACGTGGTCACCTTTTTCACACCAGGGCGTGGGATTGCTTCGCTCGCAACGGCAAGACGTCATTATCAACCTACTGATCCCAGCATGGAGTACATTGTTGTGACGAGGGCCAGGGCGATAAAGCCTATCAGCCCTCCCATGACTATGGTCATGGTTGGCGTGATCATGGCGATAAGGGCATTGGTGCGGTCGTCGGCTTCCATTTCATAGCTCTGTGCCACAGTATCCAGAGTGATGTCGAGGCTACCAGTCCCCTCGCCTACACTCGCCATCTGCACCATCATGGGAAGGAAGACAGGATTTCGCGACATTGGTCGGGCTAAGCCCTGGCCACTAAGCATTTCCTCTCTGACTTGGGTAAGGGCTTTGGCGACCACTTTATTGCCGCTGCCGCTGATGGTCAGGGTCATTATGTCGGGCAAGGGCACTCCAGCGCGAAACAAGAGCGAAATGGTGCGGCAGCAACGTGATAGTTCGCTAACAATGGTGATACGTCCGATTTGGGGAAGCTTAAGCTTTAGCATGTCCCACTGGTATCTCCCGGCTGGAGTTCTGCTATAGGCAAGGCCTGCGACGACAAGGACTGCTATGCCGCCTAAGAGGAATAGCCCGTAATCCAGAAGGAAATTGACGATAGCTAGAAGCACCTTGGTGATGGTGGGCAATTCGGCACCCAGTGCGGCATAGAGGCTCATAAAGCTGGGCATAACGAAGGTAACCATGATGGCTATGACAACGATCGCCAGAACCAGCACAATGATGGGATAAATCATGGCGTTCTTTATCTTGTTGGCGGAAATGGATTGCTTCTCGATGTAGTCAGCCATGATCCTCAATCCTCGCTCCAGATTGCCTGTTTCCTCGCTTGTGACTATGGTGCGACAGTAGAGTGGCGAGAAGGCCTTGGGATGTTTCTCTAGAGCTTGAGATAGCCGTAGCCCGCTACGGAGGTCAACAACCACCTCGGTCACTATCTTGCTCAGGGTGCGGTTAGTAATCCCCCCGCGCAGCAATTCCAGGGCAGACACAATATCGGTCCCCGCTTCCACCAGCAAAGCTAGCTGACGAGAGAACATGACCATGTCATTGGGATTTACCTTGGCGAAGGCAGAGCTCAGCTTCTCAGCATTGAAGAAGGGCGTAACCTTCTGAAGGCTAAGCACATTGTAGCCGCCGTAGCTGAGCAGATCGGAAGCTGCCTCTTCGCCAGAGGCGGTGACCTTGCCCTTGACCAGCTTTCTATCCTGAGTATAACCTACGTATCGGAAGACCATGACTATTGTATGAAATAAGCATTGCGCAAGACTTCAGCCGGGGTGGTGATGGCCGCCTTAGCCTTGAGCATGCCATCTTTAATCAGCGGCACCATCCCCTCTTCAATCGCCTGTTGTCGAATCTCAGAAGTGCTGGCGCGGTTCAGTATTTGCATCCTTATGTTGTCGCTCAGGGGCAGAACTTCGAAGATCCCCGTCCTCCCCCGGTATCCGGTATAGCTGCATAGCTCACAGCCGCTCCCGTAGAGGAATTCTGCTTGACTTTCACCTGTCTCGTTGCTGTAAGCTAATTGCTCCAGAAGGGAGGCTTCCTTGTAGGTGGAGCAATGGGGGCAAATGCGGCGCACCATACGCTGAGCCGCCACGCCGATAACCGCAGATGATGCCATGAATGGCTCTATGCCCAGGTCAAGCAGGCGAAAGATAACTCCTATGGCGTCGTTGGCATGGATGGAAGAAAGGACCAGGTGTCCCGTTAGGGCCGATTGAACGGCTATTTTCGCTGTCTCAACATCGCGAATTTCCCCTACCAATATCACATCGGGATCAAGACGCAATATGGCCCTCAAACCGTTGGCGAAGGTGACCCCAGCCTTAACATTGACCTGAATCTGGTTTATGTTTTCGAAGCGGTATTCCACAGGGTCTTCGATTGTGATTATGTTGCGGGATTTGTTATCCAGCTTGTTTACCGAGGCATAAAGCGTCGTGGTTTTGCCTGCCCCAGTAGGTCCGCTAATCAAGATTATGCCGAAGGGAACTTTGAGCATATCTTCATATTTGGCTAAAGGAGCGGATGAAAAGCCTAGCTGTGCTAAATCTATGATGGCCAATGACTTGTCCAGAAGGCGCAAGACTGTCATCTCGCCATGAACAGTAGGTGAAGTACCCACACGCACATCTATAAGCCTCCCCTTAGCCTCAGTGGAGAACTGCCCATCCTGGGGGCGGAGGTGGTCGGCAATATTCATATCAGCCATTATCTTTATCCTTGAGGTTAGGGGCAGATGTATTCTCGAGGGTAAGGACATAATATCCTGAAGGGCGCCATCAATGCGATAGCGGATTCTCGACCTGTCCTCTTCGGGCTCGATATGGATATCGGAAGCTCTAGCTTTAACAGCCTCATCAATGATAAGGCGCAAAGCGCTGGCAACTGGGGCATCGGCAGTGGCCTCAATGAGGTCCTCCATATCCGTTTCTTCAGCGCCTGTGGCTATGCGAGATACCTGCTCTTGAATTTGCCCAAAGCCTCTATAATTGAAGTCAATGGCTTCCTGGATTTCCTTTTCACCTGCGAGCACAGGTTGTATTCTCATCCTGCTCTGCAGGGCCAAAGCCTGGAGAGCAAATATGTCGGCAGGGTTTGCCATAGCCACCTGTAGGGCGTTGTCGGCAACCGCCACAGGCATAGCATTGAATCTCCTTGCCATGGTTTCGGGGATTAGCTTGAGGGCCTCAGGCTGAGCCGCCCGCCTAAGCAGCTTCACCTCTGCCGCTTCGGGTCTCTTGGCTAGCAACTGTTCGATAGCAGTTTGAATGGCGGGTGCTTGCAGTTCTTTGGGAACTTCTGCTTGAGTGGCCGCCCCCTCAAGCTGGCTGCCGAGTCTGATTATCTTTATTCTTTGCTGCTGAGCGAATTGTCCAGCTTCGAAGCTGAGCTCACCCGAAGTCAAGAGAACCTTTTCGTAGATTCCGCTATCGTAAGCCTTACTGTCAAACAAGGATACCTGGCTTAGGCTCACTTCGCTGTCAGTTATCACGTCTATACCTACCCTGCGAACCATAAAGCCCTCATCCTGTTCAGCCAGAATATCAAAGGTGTACTCGGCATCAGACTTGCCCTTGACATTGGCGTTCTCCTCAACCCTGTAGCCAGAATCTTCGAGAGATTGCAGGAATTCCAGTTTCGTGGCAAAGCGGGTGGAGATATCCCCCTTGAGCCGCCTCACGGATGGTGGCGAGGCCAAGAACGCCTCCAGGCTTTCCTTGTCGAAGACTATGATTCGTTGGCTATGAGCAAAACGGGCAGCTACGGAGTCGAGTCTGGGAAAAGCGACAAGGACTTTAGCTCGAATGCCACAATCGTAACATCTATCGTCGAAAGTGAAGACCTCCCCCAGAGTTATTTCCTGGCCGTCCTCGTAGGCGGCGAGACCTGCCGCAACTATCTGATCAACCAGGCCGTCGCTTTTGCGCGCCAGCATGTCGAAGCCATGATCAGCACCGGACTTGCCCTTGAGGACGGCATTTTGTTCTGCTTCATAGCCCTGACTTCTCAGGCGCCTTGCTAGTCGCTCTGCGTCCTCTGTGTTATGCATCGCCTTACTCCGCCTGTTGCTGACAGGCTCTATCTGCTGCATCCTTTTCCCTTGGCTACGAATCTGTAATTTCAATATTAGTCGGTAGCTGCTGAAGTGTCAACTTATACGACCCTCCTACTTTGGCGTGCTGCCCAATACCTCACGTCCGTAACTCCTGACCCAGAGGTTTGCCGTGCGGCAAAACCACGCCCCCGGCCGTTATTCCCAGATCATTCAATCCTAATAATCTTCGCGCCCAAGATTTTCGTAGTGCGACCCTTCAGGGTCGTGCACGAGGCTAAAGCCTCGCACTACATTCTTAGTACGGCCCAGGATTGCTTGGCGATATGCTAAGATAGGCTGGCGCCAGATTCAAAACTAGATTCCCCTCACTCAATCCTAATAATCTTCACACCCAAGATTTTCGTAGTGCGACCCTTCAGGGTCGTGCACGAGGCTAAAGCCTCGCACTACATTCTTAATACGGTCTAGCATTGCTCGCCCCCATCGTAGAATAGGCTGGTGCCAGATTCAAAACTAGATTCCCCTCATTCAATCCTAATAACTTTCACGCCCAAGATTTTCGTAGTGCGCCCCTTCAGGGTCGGGCACGAGGCTAAAGCCTCGCACTACATTCTTATACGGCCCAGGATTGCTCGCCCCCATCGTAGAATAGGCTGGTGCCAGATTCAAAACTAGATTCTCCTCATTCAATGCTAGTAATGTTGACGCCCAAGATTCTCGTAGTGCGACCCTTCAGGGTCGTGCACGAGGCTAAAGCCTCGCACTACATTCCTGTACGCCCTGGCATTGCTCGCCTCCATCGTAGAATAGGCTGGTGCCAGATTCAATAGTCTTTTAGTCCTATGATTGTTGTATTTTGGTAATAGGACTGGTATCTATTGACAAAGTGCAGTCTATGACTGACAATGCCTGGAGTGACCAAGAAGAACGGAAGATTGGGGCTATGGGTGGGCTTAGTCCTGTTGATCCTGCTCGTTGGCTTTTCCCCTTTCTTTGGGAGCAGAGCTGTTTCAGCCAGCCCTGACAGGCTGAAATGGTCTATCGTTGATACCCCTAGCGAAGAGGGGAATGTTGTGGTTAGCCCCAGTGAGATAAATGCCTTTGCGATTGGCTCTGATGATGAGATCTTCTATGCTATAGATATTCCCCATAGCAAGGTCTACAAATCAACCGATGGCGCAGTCACCTGGAAGGATAAGTTAACGGGAGCCCTTAACGCTAGCGGCGCTAATCTGCCCGTGTGGGATATAGCAGTGGCGCCAGACGACCCTGATCTAATAGCTGTGGTTAGTGACAATAGAACGGCGGTCTATGCCTCTGAAGATGGTGGACATGGCTGGGTGGATGCCGATGTTCCCTTTTTGGGAGGCTATCTTATCTCTGACATCGCCTTGTCACCGGGATATGGGGACGGCGAACGTGACCTCGCCATAGGCACGAGGTTACCCGGCGGCAACATCACTGGCGATGTCTGGGTGAGAAAGATGGGAATTTCTCGCTGGAAACCTCAAGAGCTCGACATGGACGTGACTTCAATCCGCTTCTCACTCGATTATTACAAGGATAAGGCCATAGTGGTTATCGCCAGTGACGAGGATGACACCTATCTCTGCGTTGGCGAGAGAATTACCAATGAAAACAGAACCTGGTGGTACAAGTCCATAGAAATAGCTGACTCATTTGGCGATTCACCAGGTAAGGATGAGATTATCACCTCTGATTTGGCGCTACCTTCGGCAGACTATTCTGAGAGGGCTGGTGACTGGATTGTCTATGCCAGCTATTACTCCAGCACTACTGCTGACGATGTCTACCGCATAAGAAAAGATGGCACGGTCAAGCGACTCAAGGTCAAAGGAGGTGCCGAGGTCCCTATAGCTTCAATTGATTATGGCGGCGGCAAGCTTCTGGCAGGAGAGGTATTGGCCGACGCGGACAGAGCCGAAGCTCTGATACGTATCTGCTTCAACCCGGGAGATTACTTGCCGAAATGGGAAGTCCCGGATGAGCCTCCCACCGGGGGCGCTTTCTCTGGTCGGGCCAATGCCCAGGTTGCCTGGGGCAATGATGGCGATATAGCTTACTGCGCCACGAGTACTAACTACGCTGACAACGCCACTGCCTGGGCAGACATGAGTTTGCCTGATGGTGCCTGGAGGGGAGAAGCATTCGACGAAAGCGCGTTTTCCAGAAGTGAGGATGACGACACCAGAATCTGGAATCAACTGTCCCTTATAGATACCGACATGAGCTACCTTTCTGATTACGCCGTATCAATGGATATGGAAAATGAAGAGACTCTTTATCGTCTTTACCTCGCTTCAGTGGGTGCCGGTTTTGATAGCATATGGCGCAGTGAGAGTGAACCTGTGGAGGCATTGGGCGGCACGTGGGAAAGGATACTATGTTTTGATAGTGAGAGTGACAGAATAGTCTTGAGGCGTGCTCCTGGGGAAAGCGGGGACGAGGCAATTTTCTTCGCCGCAGTAGGCACCGAGGATGGCCGCTATTCCCTGGACGAAGGGGAGACATGGGAACCTGTATGGGATTGCCCTCATATCACCGATTTGGCTGTG
>Ga0209986_10002036_pt1 | contig 18864 bp, 24 predicted proteins | sample BlataG_FD_183168 | JGI IMG/M metagenome (GOLD analysis project Ga0209986, IMG submission 183168) | Deep subsurface microbial communities from Black Sea to uncover new lineages of life (NeLLi) - Black_00105 metaG (SPAdes) (version 2) | ecosystem: Environmental > Aquatic > Marine > Oceanic >... | reverse complement strand
AGAGAAAGAGAAGGAAATTGAAGATCTACTAGAAGAAGAGGAAGCGAAGAAAAGGAAGAAGAGGATACAGTTTAAAAGATTGAGAAAACACAAAACAATTAAAAAACAGAAGAGAAAAGAAGAGGAGAAATAATTTTGAAGGAGGCTAAATTGAAAAAATCATTGTTAATATGGATCATACTTTTAGCGCTTATCCTCTTCGTCCATGTTTGCAACGAGATCATAGATCCTGGGGATCCATCTTTACGAATCAAGGAAGAGCGATGGAAAGAGTGAGAAGGAGGCTGCCGGTCGACCAGGAGGGAGCCAGGCCGATGAGCTCGGCAAGCCTCTGGCAGTTTAAAAAAAGTCTACCGGAGACTTTGGGTATTTTCAACTCCAACGTGAAGATCTTTTATGATCGAATATCGAAAAGGGTCATTCTCGGAGGGGAGGAGTTATGTGTTAAAAAAAGATTCATCTCTTTGAGTGTTGCACAGGCTACGGTTTTGAGGGAGATCCAGAAAGAGACCGCAGGAATCAAAAAGATACTCACAGCAGCGGATCTTTTAATTCTAAAAAAGATTATTTTGAGAAAGTTTGATCTGGAGACCATCGGGAATATTCTGAGAGTCCTTGTCGAAAGGGGAATCCTGGAATGCGAAAAAGTAACCGTCCAGGATCAAACCGTCGATGCTTTCAAACTAAAATAAGGAGGTAAAAATGGCTAAAGACTACGAAGAGGAAGAAGAAAAAGAAGAGGAAGAGAAAGAGGAAGAAGAGATAACTGAAACGGAAGAAGAAGAGGAAGCAGAAGAGAAAGAGGAGGATTAACTTTGAAGGCCAGGAGCGGTTGACTTTAAGAAAGGAGAAAAAAGAGAAGGCATATTTTTCAAAGCTGCTCCTGGCTCACTTTCTTTGAAGGATGCGAAAAAATTGAATGAACTCAGGCGGCGCAAAAAAAGAGCGTCCCTACCTTTCAATCCCCCTTTTGTTGACATTGTGATTAACAAGCGCAGTTTTTATCTGCTCTCTGTGTTGATCGCTCGCATTCGCAGCCAGAAATATCTATGCAAAGATTATGACCTCCTCATTTTTCTCTGCAATAGAATTGAGTGACACAATGACTGTAAAATTTTTTAAGGCACATAAATTCTCAAAGCCAGGGGACGGGCCAATATCACGATATTTAAACCGTTGGATATCAAACCTTGTGACTCGTGCCCTTCTCAAAAGGAATATAACGCCAAATCGGGTTACTATAGCAATTTCCTTGCTAAGTGTTCCGATGTTGGTAGCTGGGATGTATGGATCTATCGTAATTGTGGGAATCATTCTTCAACTAGCTTCAGTTTTGGATGGTGTCGACGGAGAAATAGCTCGCACGAAATATCTTACTTCAAAGTTTGGAGCGCTGTTAGATACTATCTTGGATTACTGGATTGATTCGCTTGGAATCCTTGCTTTAGGTCTTGCTCTTTTAAAAAGAGATATGCTGACGTCACCTATGATTATTTCCTTGGTTACTTTTACGGTTGCTGTGCGTCTCATCAGCCAGTTTGTAGTTAAAATGGCACTATGTGCAAAACCTCATATTATTGCAGACACACGAGACGTAGTAACCTTCTTGATCTTTATTAGTTGTATTTTAACTGAGCTAATGGGTTCATGGTGTCTTGTGGTAGCATTGCTGGCTATCAACGTGTGGCGGTTAGATAATATGATTTATCGACTTGTTATTTCCTGGAAGACTACTTGTCCTTCATCGCAATCTAAAGTTTTACTACAAACCTCATCTGGAATTTCCAGCGAAACAGCTTCAAAACCAAAGAAAATTTCATCCTCCTGATGTCGGATCATCTTTTTGATGATTCAATTTTGATAAAACTACAGCAAATTGATATAGAAGAAGACTGCTTCGTTCTTTGCGTAGACTACAAACTAAACAGCGACCATTTCAATATCTATGATGCAACCAAGGTATGGGTAGAAAATGGAAGAGTAAAACGAGTAAGTAAACATCTCGAACAATTCAATGCCATTGATGCTGGAATGTTCCTCTGTTCTCCGGTCCTTTTTTATCTTTTCCAAGGCAGGTGCAGTAGCCCAAAAAATTTCATATTGACAAATATGTTAAAACAGGCGCGGAGACGCAACAACAACAGAACGAAACGGTCCCGGCAGGCAGGCTTATTTGTCCAGCGTGTAGAAAACAAAAGAATTATAATTCCAATAACCCCGGCCTGTCACGCCGGAGGTCGCGAGTTCAAGTCTCGTCGGCCCCGCCACTATTTATCCCTATTAGGCACCATTGACCATTGACAAAGCTTTTATATCTAAATTATAATTTAAATCTGAGAGACGGGGGCGAATTGGTTTCGACGAAGATAATGAGGCAGATGGAGCATGTCGAGATTCCACCCACCTCGTAAAAAGGTGGAAAAAACTAAACGCAGAAAATCTGCCTGTTGCTGCCTAAATAGTAGGCATGCCGTTTCTCTAGTTCTTTCCTGCGGTGCTTGAGAAGCGTCGACTAGCAGGATAGCGACCCAGGTTAGTCCTGAGCCTGGCAAGTGAAGCTGATCGGGCCTGGTTCCGTTGTGTTCTTCCTCTTCGGACACTTCAGAACGAGATTGCAGAAGAGGATAAGCATGTAGAAGCTATCTGTTGAATGTCTTCGGACGCGGGTTCGATTCCCGCCGCCTCCAAAATAAACCTACAGAAAAGATAATACTTGAATAAAAAATTGGTTAGCCGAAAGAAGAGAAGTGTATTATTAGCAGGAGTTATTCTTTTCCTTCTTCTTTCTGTTATTTCCTTTTCTCAAACTCAACCTTTCATAGAATTATCTGTCAAGGATTACCCCACTCTCAGCCGGGTCATCATCGAATCATCCTCTCCCTTATCTTTCGATATCGAGAAAAGTTCATCCTTATTAATGGTTAATATAAGCACAGACGTGCCCTTTCGGATTCAGAGAGGAGCCTTTGAAAGTCGTATTATCAAGTCTTTCGGCTGGTCAAAGGGAAAAGATTTTTACATTCTGGCCATCAGGACCAAGGTCAGAAACTTCAGCTATGATTATTTTACCCTCAGCGATCCACCGAAATTGGTTATTGATTTCAGCCAGATTGATGAAGAGAAGAGTGAGACACCGGACAGCTTAAAACAAAAAGAGGCATCAAGAGGAAAAGTCCCTCAGCCATCAACAGCCTCACCTTCCTCGAGGGCACAAACAGGCTCATCCTCTCTCCAAGGAATGAAAACTATCGTTATCGATCCCGGGCACGGCGGCTTGGAGCCTGGAGCCAGAGGTAGATTTGGCACGTTAGAGAAAAATGTCGCTCTGGAAATCGGTCTCAAACTAAGATCCGTTATTGAGCGGAATTTTCCTTCCCGGGTCGTCCTCACAAGGGATAAAGATCTGAATGTTTCCCTCGAGAATAGAGCTGCTTTAGCCAACAACAATAAGGCTGATTTTTTTATCAGCATTCATGCTAACAGTTCTTTTCGGAAAGATGCTCACGGATCAGAAACGTATTTCCTCAGCAGGGATGCTACAGATGAGGAGGCAAGAAAATTGGCTTTCCTGGAAAATAATCCTGCTGAATTTGGAGAGGGAATTACTGGAAAAAGTGAAGATGAAATACAGATGATCTTATGGGATATGGCTCAGTCAGCTTACCTTAAGCAGAGCAGCCTGCTCGCCGAAAGCATCCAGAAAGAGCTCAATCTACTGCTGAGAACATCAAATAGGGGGGTAAAGCAGGCTCCTTTTACAGTATTAGCAGGAGTGGCTTGTCCTGCTGTATTGGTAGAAGTGGCTTTCATCTCCAATCCTCGGGAAGAAAGAAGTTTGACAAGGGAAGGATTTCAGATTAATGTCGCCCAGGCAATCTATCGAGGTCTGGTGAATTATATCAAGCTTTATTCTCAAAAATGAGGTGAAGACATGGGCGTGAAAAGAGTAGCGCTTCTTGCAGTCCTTCTTACGATCTTGGCCATTCTCGTTGTAATTTTTTTTAGAAGCGGCGCGTTGGAAAAGATAAAACCACCTGCCGAAGCCCCTCCTCCTGTGCTTGAACCATCTCCCTCAGGGCCTGTTCAAATGAGAAAGATTGTTCTTTTTTTCCTCTCAGAGGCGGATACATTACTGCATCCTGAAGAAAGAGAGATCAATGCCAGTTCATCAATCGTTCGCCAGGCTAAGCAGGCAGTCGAGGAACTCATAAAAGGCTCCGATAAAGGCTACATCTCACCTTTTCCTCCAGAGACGAAACTGAGAGAGCTTTTTTTGACAGGAGATGGAGTGGCGTATGTGGATTTTTCCGAAGAGATTGTGGAGAAACATCTCTCCGGCTCGTCGGCTGAAATTTCAACAATTTTTTCGGTAGTGAACTCCCTTGCCTATAATTTTAAAACTATTCAAAAGGTCTTCATCTTGATCGAAGGCCAGGAAAGGGAAACTCTGGGAGGCCACATAAACCTGAGCCGGCCCTTTCTGCCTCTGTATGATTTAATCGCCAATTAGTTTCGCCTCATTTGAGTCCTTAAGAGAGAGTGCTTTTCCTTATGGAAAAAATGGCAAAAGTTGCTATTGTTGGCTTTCCTAATGTGGGAAAATCTACCTTATTCAATCGTCTTCTAAAAGAGAAAAGGTCGCTTGTCCATTCTCTGCCTGGCATGACTCGGGATCAAGTCTCTGCGCGCTGCAGCTTAAAGGGGAAGGAGTTTGTTCTGGTTGATACAGGTGGATTTTTTGATTTCCAGGAGGATCCCCTTTCATCCAAAATCAAAAAAAAGGCGAGGGAAGCAGCGGAGAACTCAGACATTCTTCTCTTTGTGCTGGACGGGAAAAGGGGCCTTTTGCCAGCTGAAGAGGAACTCTATTTTTCTTTGAAAAAATTGAATAAGCTGATTTTTGTGGTAGTCAATAAGATAGACTCTTCTTCAGAGGAAGTAAAGCTCGGTGATTATTATAGATTAGGTGAAGAGGAAGTTTTGGCCGTCTCAGCTGAGCACAAAAGAAACATGAAGCATCTCGAGTCATCTCTTATCGCTGCTCTCCCTGCTCTCGTGCCTGATAAAGAGGAAACAAAGGCTTTTAAAATAGCTATAGTTGGCCGCATCAATGTTGGAAAATCATCCATAGTGAATCGCCTCTGCGGGGAAGAGAGATTAATCGTGAGTGAAATACCCGGAACAACCAGGGATAGCATTGACATTCTGATAATAAGGAATAAGAAGGCTTTTTGCCTGGTTGATACAGCAGGGATTCGTAAATTGAGCCGTACCCGAGATAAAAGAGAAAAAGCCAGCATCATAAAAGCGAAGAAAGATATTACCCGGGCAGATGTTATTTGTTTGATTATGGATTCACAGGAATTCCCTACGCGTCAAGATTCGGCAATCGCTCATTTATCTCATAAATCAGGAAAGCCCTTGTTGATCGCATTGAATAAATGGGATTTAATCCAGAAAAACACTAATACTTCAAAAGATTTTAAACAGAAGGTTTATGAGAAACTGGATTTTGTTAATTATGCTCCTCTACTCTTTATCTCTGCTTTATCTGGGCAGAGAGTCATAAAAATTCTCGATATTGCAGAACAGGTCTATGCTAACGGGTATAAAAGAATAGAAACACCTCGATTGAATAATTTTTTATCCTTGATAAACGAAAATCATCCTCCTCTTTCAAAAAACAAGAGAAGAATGAAGATAAAGTATATGACTCAAAAGGGAATTCTTCCCCCGACTTTTTTCCTCTTTACTCATTCACGAGTTCCCCTTGCCCCTGCTTATGAGAGGTTCTTCATACGTCTTCTGAGGGAAAAGTTTGATTTCTGGGGAACGCCCATAAGATTATTCCTGAGAAAGAGCTAAGTCTGACCCCAGCCTTCTGTTTTTTGCTTTTCTTGACTTTATTTGTTAATTCTATTATAAATTTATATGCGATAATAGAATGGACCCAAGGAGAATGGAGGTTACTATGCGACAAAGATATTTAAACACCATCCCCCTAATTTTTCTGGTTTTGGCCATAATTTTTTCTTCTTCAGGCTGTGGGAAATTCATCGGTGGCTTAAAAGCCAATTATTATTTTGCCAAGGCTAACAAGAGTTTTAGTGAGGCTCAATACCGTGATGCAATTGGACTATATGAGATAGCCTTGGTCCATAATCCTGGTCTGGTTGAAGCTTATCAATATCTTGGTGAAAGCTACAAAAATCTTTATAGGGGTCCTGCTGTGGATACTCCAGAGAATAATGAGAGGGCCGATAAAGCTTTAGAAGCTTTAAAAAGGGCCTATGAAATCGATCCTTACGACAAGAATGTTATTTATTCCCTGGGCGATATGTATGACAGGTTGAGGAATTTTGAAGAGGCTGAAAAGCTCTACTTGAAAATACTTGAGTTGGAGCCGACCAACATGGAGAACTATTATGTCGTGGCTGGATTCTATAAGAAATATGTGCCAGTAAGAGCAAGTGGAGCGTCAGGCGAGCAGGAGGGCGGAGAAACAGAAGGAAAGACAGCTTTTCAGAAAGCAGAAGAAATGTATCTTCGAAGGATCGAACTTGACGCTGAAAGTCCTGAGGGCTATGCTTATGCAGCTCAGTTTTATGAAGATTTACAACCTCCTGATTTCGATAAAGCCTATAAATTTCATGTATATCGGACAAGATTAGAGCCTGATAATAATATCCCATGGTATGCTATAGGAGTGAATCGTTTTTGGAAGGCTCATCGTCTTCAGACTCAGCTATCGAAGGAAGATAGAATAGAGCACGCAAAAGTAGCTGAAGAGGCATTGCTGAAAGCTATTGAAATGGAGCCCTCTTATTCCTTCACCTATTATTATATGGGTATCATTTACAGAAATATTTATGCAGCAGTGTATCCTGAGAGAAAAAGTAGGTATATCGAGGAAGCCGATATGTGGCAACAGAGAGCTCAAGATGCAAGAAAGAAAGAGTTAGAGAGAAAGAGGCTTGAACAAGAATTGAAGGGACTTAAATAGAGCTAGAGAAGCAGAATCCTCTTTATCTTGACAAATTTTGTGCCTTCACCTCCTTATAAGCTTTATACGGAATGTTTATCCCTCTTAAAGATGAGAATCCCACTTCTCGCTTTCCATACATCACTGTTTTTTTTATAGCTCTCAATATCCTGATTTTTGTTTACCAATTTTTTTCACCTCAGGGACTGCAGTATTATGTTTTTAAAATGGGAGCTATTCCCTATGAAATTACTCATTTTACAACGGTCTCTTTTGTTTCCTCTGAATCTCAGGAACCTGTATCCAGATTATTGCCGCCTTTAGCTCTAATAGCCTCGATGTTCCTTCATGGGGGCTTTTTCCATCTTTTCGGCAACATGCTCTATCTCTGGATATTCGGCAACAACATTGAAGACTTTCTCGGTCCCTTTCGATTCATCCTTTTCTATCTGCTTTCAGGATTGGGCGCAAGTCTAACCCATATTGTTTTCCATCCCAACTCTCAGGTCCCGATGATTGGAGCAAGCGGAGCTATTGCAGGAGTGCTTGGAGCTTATTTGATCCTCTATCCTAGAGCCAGAGTCTTGACTTTTGTCTTCCTGTTTTTTTTCATTCGAATTCTGCCTATTTCTGCTTTTTTTATTCTTGGAATATGGTTTATAGCTCAAGTGCTGAATGTGGGTTTAGGAGGTGGTGTGGCCTGGTTTGCTCACATAGGTGGGTTTTTGATCGGGATTGCGCTGATAAAAATTTATACAAGAAAAAGAAGAAAAGTCAAAAGTTGGATTCATTGATAAAACTAAGAAGGATGTCACCGTTAAACTATTGATTTTACCTCAGTAAAGGTTGACAATTCCCCTAAGATTTAGTATTTTAGAGCATCGCTACAGGCTAAGAGCTTGTATCTAAGGTTAAAAGAAATGAGAACATTCGCCCCAAAAAAGGATGAGATCGAGAAGAAGTGGTGGGTGATTAATGCTGAAGGAAAGACTCTTGGGAGGCTCGCCACTGAAGTAGCAGTCTTGCTCCGGGGCAAGAGGAAGCCTGAGTTTGCCCATTTTGTTGATTGCGGGGATTTTGTGGTTGTTATCAACGCTGAAAAAATAAATGTCACAGGGAAAAAGCTGGAGCAGAAGAAGTATTATTCTCATTCTGGCTACCCTGGGGGGTTGAAAGTCAAGACCTTGAAGGAGCTTTTAGATACAAAACCAGAAGAAGTTGTTCGAAAAGCAGTCTGGGGGATGATTCCCAAAGGCAAGCTCGGCCGAGCTGTATATAAAAAGCTTAAGGTTTATAAAGGTTCTCATCATCCTCATGAGGCTCAAAAGCCCCAAGAATACCAGTTTTAGGAGGAAACTTGAGTTTAATTCAGTATTACGGAACAGGGAAGAGAAAAACATCGATTGCTAGGGTTTTTCTTCGACCAGGAAAAGGTGATATCACTTTATATGTGAATAAAAGACCTCGTCAATTCACCGAATATTTTTACATGGAGAGTCAAACGCACACCATCAAACAGCCTCTTCGTCTGACTGAAACAGAAAATAAATTTGATATTTTCATCCGTGTCAATGGAGGGGGGCTAACTGGACAATCAGAAGCAATTCGCCTAGGAATCGCAAGGGCTTTGATTGAGTTTAATAAGGAGTTAAGGCCCAATCTTAAGGGGGCAGGCTTATTGACGAGGGACGCCAGGATTAAAGAAAGAAAGAAATATGGATTGTTGGGGGCCCGAAAGGCACCACAGTACCATAAGAGATAAACGGAGAATATCCATTGGTATCAGTAACGATGAAAGAACTATTAGAAGCAGGAGTCCATTTTGGCCACCAAACTAAAAGGTGGAACCCCAAGATGAAAGAGTATATTTTTGGCCAGAGGAATGGAATCTATATCATTGATTTGCAGAAGACAATAAGAGTTTTCAAGGATGCCCTCCAGTTCATAAGAGGTGTTGCCGAGAGTGGGAAGGAAGTGCTCATGGTGGGAACGAAGAAGCAAGCTCAAGATATAATCCGTGAGCTTTCTTTAAAGTGTGAATCCAGTTATGTCAATCAACGTTGGCTTGGCGGATTGCTGACCAACTTCAGTGTCATCAGAGGCAGTGTGGAGAAATTGATTGAATTAGATGAGATGAAAGAGGATGGACGATGGGGATTGTTATCCAAAAAGGAGCAGTCGAAACTGGAAAAGGTCTACAGGAAACTCTCTAAAAATTTAGGCGGAATAAAGAATATGTTAGAACTCCCTGGGGCTTTGTTTATAATAGATTCTACCAAAGAGGAGATTGCTATTTTTGAAGCCCGAAAGCTGAATATTCCGATTGTAGCTGTGGTTGATACGAATGGAGACCCAGATAACATAGATCATCCTATCCCTGGAAATGATGATGCGGTCAGAGCCATCGAGTTGTTCACCTCAAAAATAGCTGAAGCCATAATTGAGGGCAAAAAGGATAGAATGGAAAAAGAACTCCTGGAAGCCAAAAAAGACGAAGAGGTTTCTCCAGACGAAGAGGTTTCTCCAGAAGATGAGGCTACTCAAGAGGAAGAGGTAACTACTCCAGAAGATGAGGTAGTTCCTCCAGAGGAAGGCCAGGCTACTCCCTCCGAAGAACAGGCTCCTTCTCCCTCTAAATCTTCTGAGGAAGAAAAGAAAGACGGTGGTTATACTGAGCCTGAAAAAAGTACTTAAGCAAGGAAAAAGAGATGGATATAACAGCGGAAATGGTTAAGGAGCTCCGACAGCGCACAGGAATTGGAGTGATGGAGTGCAAAAAAGCGCTCAAGGAAAGTAAGGGAGACATAGAAAAGGCGATTGTCATTTTAAGGAAAAAGGGATACGCGCGAGCCAAGGATAAAATGAGTCGAGACACAGCAGAAGGAATTGTTGGTTCCTACATACATCTTAACGGAAAAATAGGAGTTCTTATAGAGGTCAATTGTGAATCGGACTTTGTATCTCGTAACGATGAATTTAAGGAATTAGTGAAAAACATTGCCATTCATATTGCCGCTTCAGCGCCCGAGTACTTATCTTCAGAGGATATTCCCCTCGAGGTTTTAGAAGAAGAAAAAGAGATCATTCGAGAGCAATTCAAGGATTCAAAAAAACCTCCAGAGATTATAGAGAAAATCGTCCAGGGTAAGATCGGTAAATTCAACAAGGAAGTCTGTCTATTGGATCAACCCTATATTAAGGATGATAAGATTTCGATCAAAGAGCTTGTTACTTCCCATGTTGCCAAATTTGGCGAGAACATCCGCATAAAAAAGTTTGCTCGGTTTGAACTGGGTAAATCATAACATAAAGTCATGCCTCAAATTAAGCCTGCCTATAAAAGAATTCTGTTAAAGCTATCTGGAGAATCTCTTTTAGGAGATGTTCCTTATGGGATTGATCTCGATACTGCAAAATCTATCGCCCAAGAGATAAAAGAAACTCATGATTTGGGAGTTCAGGTTGCCATCATGATCGGTGGAGGGAATATCTTTCGCGGGGTAAGTGGAACAGAAGCAGGGATGGACCGAGCTTCAGCTGATTATATGGGTCTGCTGGCTACGATAATGAACGGAATTGCTCTTCAGGATGCTCTGGAGAAAGAGGGCGTTTTCACCCGCCACATCTGCGCTATTGAGATCAAAGCCATAGCTGAGCCCTTTATAAAAAGAAGGGTAATAAGGCATCTTGAAAAAGGAAGAATTGTCATCTTCAGCGCAGGTATCGGCAGTCCTTATTTCACCACTGATACTGCGGCTGCGTTAAGAGCTTTGGAGATCAAGGCTCAGGTGATATTGAAAGCGACAAAGGTGGATGGTGTTTATACAGCCGATCCTTTGGTGGACAAAACCTCCAGAAAGTTTAGTTCTATAAAATATCTTGATGTCATCAAGAAGGGATTGAAGATTATGGATACGACAGCGATTTCCTTGTGTAAAGACAATAAGTTGCCTATCATAATTTTTAACCTTAAGAGAAGAGGAAACATAAAAAAGGTAGTTTTAGGCCAGAAAGTTGGCACGAGGATTTATTGAACTACCCATTGAAAAGGAGTTTTTGCTTATTATTCAGTCTTTTAGAGAGGGATAAGGATGGTTAAAGACATATTAAGAGAGCTTGAAAAAAAGATGAAAGCTTCTACGGATCATTTTCGAAAAGATCTGAGTAAATTAAGAACGGGCCGGGCGAATCTTGGTCTTTTTGAGGATATAAAAGTTGACTACTATGGAAACTTAACTCCTATAAATCAAACGGCGACGCTGGGAGTTCCTGATCCTACCTTGATCACTGTCCAGCCATGGGATCCGTCCTTGTTGGAAGCTCTTGATAAAGCAATAAGGAGTGCTGATCTGGGTCTAAATCCAATTAATGACGGCAAAATACTCAAAATACCGATTCCTCCTCTGGATGAAGAGAGAAGAAAGGAAATAGCTGCACACATTAAAAAAATGTTGGAAGATGAGAAAACCGCTCTCCGCATCATGAGAAGAGAGAGCAAGGAAGAAATCGAAGAACTGGAAGAGAAAAAAGAGATTACTGAGGATGATAAATATTGGGGTTATGATAAGCTTCAGGAAGTAACCGATGAATACAATAAAAAAATAGAAGAGCTTGCCCAAGCCAAGGAAAAGGATATTCTTGAGTTATAAATTCAGATTGTCAGCGTTTCCTACGTTCTTTTGAACCATTTCTCTGTTGTCCCGAATTTTGTCCTTATAACTACTCCCCAACCTATTATGCTCATAATGAAAGTGAATAGAACGCCGACAACAGGTATAAAGGAAACGAGACTCACAAGAATCAGACCTAGAACGACAGCCAGAAGCGGAGATATTTTGCTCTTCCCGAAAGCGTTGATAAGGCTTTCTCCAAAGAAGTAGAAAAGGGTAACTCGACCAAAGATTTTAATGACAAAGCCTATTATAATGAGAGCGAAGAGGATAGGAATACCTATCAAAACCAGGGAAAGTAAGGCTGAAAAGATGATTAAACCGGAAAAAATAATAATGCTTAAAAGGCCTGTGCCCATAATTGGCCAGAAGGATTTTCTGATTTGAGCAGAGGCATAGGAAATCTGACGAGGGAAAAAAGCTGTTATCAATAAGGCGAGGAGAAACCAGATGAAAACAGAGATCAATTTAATAATCAAAAGTAAAGGAATCAGAGAAACAGAAAGGAAACCTCTTAATCCTTCTTCAAATAACTTTGTGATGTCTTCCGAAGTCTTAAAATAAATCGTATCTCCTTCGACAATACACCCGGGCTTTTTGATGAGTGTGCCTCCTATAGAGGCGACATCTCCCTTGATGAGAGCTGTGGGCTCCAGAGTGATGATTGAGCCGAATCCTAAAACTACATCCCCTACTTCGCCAGTTATAATAACTTCTCCTCCGAAGGCGATAACGCCTTCTTTGACTCTTCCGTTGATATGGACTACTCCCCCAAAAGTGACGATATTATTTTGGACTTCGCCTTCAGCGACAACGATGTCTTTCTTCAAGGTAAAACTCTGCTGACTTTGGAGAGGGATAGATCCTGAGATAAGGAAAAGAAGGATAAGGACAAACAATACCTTATTTTTCATGCTTTTTCTCCAATCAATATTTTTCTTTTTATTCCATAGATAGAGAAAGCGATTAAAATAATGGCGATTGTGATAATGATTATCTGGACTTGGGGACTTATGATAGTTGTTAACGAAGCGAAGGCTTTGATGATATATTCAAAGAATTGTTGAAGAGTTTTGACAAAAAGAGATGCTACCTTAAAGAGTTTCACAAAGACTGGAGAAAGATTTCTTACGAAATTCCACAGGCTATGATTAAGACTGGTAAGAAGACTTGAGAAATTTTGACCTGTAACTAGAAAGAGGATAAAGATTGCTAAGATGATTGACCCGAAACCAGCAGATGCGGCTGTGAGCCATGCAGAGAGGGGAACTCTGATCGGAAAAATTCTAGCCATAACCTGCTGGGTAAAATCGGGAGGTGTTTGCCAGAGGGGGAGATTTTCTGAGGCCTGAAGCAAGCGCCTTCTTTCTTCAAGAGCATTTTTACATTTTCGGCAGGTAGCTAGGTGCTCTTCGATTTTTTTATTTTCACTAAGGGGAAGCTCTTTCTCTATACAAAGATAAATCTGTTCAATGCTGAGGCATTTCATGCTTTCTCCTCCAAGCGCTTTCGAATTAATTCTCTGGCTTGAAAGACTCTGTTTTTGATCGTTCCTACAGGCAAGCCTTTTATTTCTGCCATTTCTTCATAGCTGAATTCGTTGATATGCCTCCAGACAAACACTTCTCTTAAAGGAGCTGGAATTTTTTCTAAGGCCTGCTCAATTCTTTTCCTGAGGTCGAAGATTTCAAACTTTTTCACGATGGAAGGTTCTTTATCAGGAACTTGAAGAGGAGGAAGGTCGCTGTCTTGCTCCTGCTGGTCAAGGGAAAAGGCATCAATTTTTTTCTTTCGCCAGTAATCAATGATAAAATTGGATGCAATTTTGAAAAGCCAGGTGCTGAATTTATACTGAGGCTTATAGGAATGAAGAGAAGAATATGTCTTTATAAATACTTCCTGAGTAAAATCTAGAGCCAGCTCACGCTCTCCAACCGTGCGGCCGATGTAGTTCAGCAGGGGTTGTTGATACTTTTGGATAATCATTTCAAAAGCCTCTTTCTCTCCTTTGATTGTCCTTTCGACGAGTTCTTTATCTTCATTCATGGAGGACATCCTGTCCTCAACAGTTTATACGAAAACGGGCGGAGATGGTTTAAGTTTGGAGTATTTTTTAGGGGCATCCATTTTTCTTGTCTGATTCATCCTCGATAATTTCAACATCTGCAGGTATTCTCAACTCAAACACCTTTTTAGATAGTCGAACATCTGTCTTTATCTGGGAAAACTCAAACTCATTTTTATTTCCGGCCCAATCAAAAAAAATGGCTCTTCGGATAAGCCAGGTCTTTTCGTCTATTTCCAGAAGGATGTACGTGTATTCACCTTCTTCTCTGGGAGTTAATTTCAGCTGCCGAGCCTTTTTATTTTCTGAAGGGAAAGGGCTTGGCTCGATCAAATAGTTTTCATTCAGTCGCCTCTTACCAGAAAGAAGAGAAAGGATTTCTGACTCATACTTCTCTTTTGATGAGTAACTTCGGTAGAGTTCTTTATCCTCAGGATAATACTCCAGGAAGACTCCTTCTTTGTAGAGGAAAATCTTCTCCTCCGGGTCTTTGTACTCCCATCTCATCAAATCTGGTTTTTTGAAATAAAATTTTCCCTTCTCTATCAGAGGAGTAGAAACCGAGGAAGAGTGGTATATTTGACTAAAATTAGATTGGATAGATTGGACTGAGCGAAGTTTCCTCTCTACTTTAAGAGCGATATCTTCAACAGTAGGAGAAGAACTAAGCCAGGAGAGTAGGAGTAAGGCAATGATGTGTTTCATGGCATCTATTATATAAAATTGGGTCAGACTTGCAAAACTTGAATTATTCCTAGATAAAAAAATAGCGTAACCTGGGTCAAATAAGCGGGATCAGGTTTTGAAAACTTGAATTTTTTCTCGATAAAAAACAAAGTTTTCTCTCTGAGGAGGAGACAAATAATAATTCAAGTTTTGCATGTCTGACCCCATTGCCAAGAGATAGATTTTTTTGTTATAAGTTGTTGCGTGAGGCTTGAATTTTTCCTTTTTCTCCTTGCCTACTTTTTTCTTCTCCTCCTCGTAAGTTTCATTTTTTCCACGAGGATGAAGAATCTAGAGGATTTTTTTCTTGCTTCCCGACGTCTTCCAGCCTTTTTAGTCTATTTATCTCTTGCCGCTTCTTGGTTCGGGGCGACATCAACCTTGGTATCTGCTGATGAAGCCCTTGAGACAGGAGTAAGTTCATTTTGGATCATGGGAGTCCCGGCAGTGCTTACTGTTCTTATCCTTGCCTTTTTTTTGGCCCGACCCATTCGGCGCCTTCCTATAGTGAGTTTGCCGGACCTTGTGGAGTTACGCTACGGCCGTGCTGTTCGTCATCTGGCTGCCATACTGATTATCTGGTACATGGCAGTGCTGGCTGCTTCCCAAATGGTAGCAATTGGCCATTTTTTGAAGTCGTTTCTTGGCATTTCTTATCTCACGAGTCTTGCATTGGGGACAATCGTGGTCCTCGCTTACTCTGTCTTTGGAGGCTTTTTTTCCGTAGCAATCACAGACGCTCTTCAGTTTTTTCTCCTTGTAGCAGGAATCTTCGGCCTTTTCTTTTTTCTTTCGGATTCTTCCTCCTTAAGTGATATTTCTCTCTTTGCTTCGGAGCTTGGAAAAGATAATTATTTCAATTTTTTCTTTAATTTTAAAAAGAACTTTCTCATTGTTCTCTCTTTTACTCTGGCATGGACAATCTCTCCTATTGCCTGGCAGAGGATTCAGGCAGCTCGGACAGACAGGAGTGCACGCGTTGGGCTGTTCGCTGCTTCTGGGACTTTTTTTCTTCTCTACGGGATCGTTGTCTTCATCGGGATGATCTCTCTTCCTGTATTCTTTTCCCAGAAGCTTGGGGGGCCTCTCTTTTCTGAAATTATTTCCTCAAGGGCCGGGATTTTCCTGGGCGGTATTTTGTTTGTTGCTATCGTGGCTGCAGTCATGTCCACCATGGACACGGCAATCAACACCGGAGCTCTTTCTTTAACACGAGATGTCTACCAACAAATTTTTTCTTCGAGCAGAGGAAAAGGGATTGTGTTAGTGAGTCGCCTCTCGACTTTATTTGTAGGAGGATTTGCATTTCTTGTGGCGACCAGGTTTCAAAGCATCTTGAAAACCCTGGGCCTTGCTTCAGAAATTATGGCCGAAGGCCTTTTTATTCCAGGCATTGCCATGATTTTCCTGAAGAAAAAATTGCCCATGGCCGGGTTTTTAAGTCTGCTTCTGGGCGGAGGATATTCTTTGCTCAGGTTTTTGTGTGAAGTAAAGCTTCTCTCTTTGAGTTGGCCTTCATGGCCCTATTCTGTTCCGTATGGCCTTGGTCTAAGCCTTGCAGGATTTGTTGCAGGCGTTGTCATTGAAAAATACAGGAGAAATTAATTAATTGGAAAAAGTAGCCTGTCCCTTTTTTCTCCTCTTGTGCGGGCTTGATAAATCAAGCCCCTACATTTTGTGTTTTGTTGTTTACTGTTCACTGAGTTTTTTATATTATTTATGCCGATGTCTTTTTTCAGTGAGCTTCGATGGAGAATGGTTGGAGTTTTGGGGAAACTGGTTTTATGGTTATGGGCCAAATCAGCCAGGATGAAAGTCCTGGGAGTAGAAAATTACCAAGAAATAAGAGAGCAAGGAAAGCCTGTTATTTTTCTAGTTTGGCACGGGCGGATTTTTATTGTCCCCTTTTTTTTTCGCCGAAGAGGAATCATGCCGCTTATAAGCCCCAGCAAAGATGGCGAGATCGCTACCCGGATTATGTCCGGGTGGGGATATCGAATCTTAAGAGGATCAAGCTCACATGCTCTCATCAGAGTATGGAATAAGATGAAAAGAGAGCTTCAGAGTGGAGGAGAATTGATAATCGTTCCTGATGGTCCCAGAGGGCCAAACCGAGAGATGAAGCTTGGAGCACTGAAGCTTGCTCAAGAGACCGGAGCCATTCTTGTTCCGTTTACATTTTCGACCTCGAGAAAAAAATTTTTGAAAAGCTGGGATAATTTTTTGATTTTTCACCCTCTCTCCAGGATCGTTGCCATGTATGGGGAACATTTTACAGTTGATCCTGATCTCAAGGATGATGAGCTGGAGAAAGAACGTCATAAAATAGAACGTTTTATGCTTCATCTGGATGAGGAGGCTGACAGGTTTTTCAATTAGCTCTTAAACTTCTTGTCCTTAGCAGGAAACTTATGTTATAAATACGCACAAAAAGGAGAAGAACATGAAGGCAAAAATATTTTTTTCACTTCTTATCTTATTAAGTTTTTCTATTCCCTTATTCTCCCAGGAACCTGAGGAATTTATTGCTCAAGGGGACAAATTATATGCGGAGATGAAAGATATGGCCACAGCGCAGGAAGCGCTGTCTAAATACAGGGAAGCCGCCGTTAAGGCAGAGAATAAGTTCGAAGTTTTTTGGAAGCTTTCCAGGATATTATATTACATAGGGACCAGAACGGAGAGCAAGAAGGAAAAAAAGATTATTTTCGGTCAAGGACTTTATTATGCAAAAAAAGCAGTAGCATTAGAACCTGAGAAGCCAGATGGCCACTACTGGCTTGGCGTCAGTTATGGAGTCTATGGAGAAGCGAGAGGAGTGCTTAAGAGTTTATCTTTTGTAAAGCCAATCAAGGAAGCGATGAACAAGGTTATCGAGTTAGATAGAGGATATGAAGGCGGGGGACCAGACAGAGTCCTGGGCCGGGTCTATTTCAAGGTGCCAGGTTTTGCCGGGGGGAGCAAGAAGAAATCTCTCGAACACCTTCTGAAATCCAAAGAGCTTGCTCCCAACGATGCCTTAACGCGTTGTTATTTAGCTGACACCCTCCTTTCCCTCAAAGAGGAGGATAAAGCGAGGGAGGAATTGGAATACGTGTTGAGCATGGAGTCGGATCCTCGCTGGATTGTTGGCGTAGATGATTATAAAAAGGACGCAAAAAAAATACTCCAGAAAAAGGCATTCACTGAGAAGTAAATAACCGGCTTGAATTTTTTCAAGTTAAGTGCGTAAAGCAGAAGAAGGAAAAAACAGATAGATCACATATATAAGGTTAGCAATTCGACTTTTTTCTCCTTGATTTCAGCTCTTCATTCTGAAAACACTTGAGCAGAGAAGACCTCGATGTTAACTCCTTTTTTCCATTCATCTTCATCCAGACCTGCTTTTAAACATCCATGAGAGAGATAGGTCTCTAAATCCCAGTTCCACTCAAGGGGAACCTGAGGGAGGAGAAGGCCTTTGCACGGGCCCTTAGAAATAATGATACCGTGCTTTCCCACTTCTATTTTCTTAACATCCTTGATTGGTTTCGGCAGGCTAAGCACGGATATTTCAATTTTTGTATCGGGCAACTCCTCAAGTGTTATGGATTTGAAACGGAAATCCTGAGTAGCAGCTGAGATGGCAACATCGGAGATTGTTTCCCAGAGGGGTTTGCGAGGGAGAGGATATCCGATACAGCCTCTGAGTTGATCATTCACTTTAAGGGTGACAAAAGCCCCCCTTTTTTCCTTAAGCACTTTATCTTCTATTTTTTCCTTGGGAGCATTTCCTGTCTTCAAGTAATGCTCGATAGTTTGACGAGCTAAGCCAAGGAGAAATTTTTGCTGATCTTTGTTCAGAAGATCCTCCTTTATATATTATATTATGGTTACTTATTCTTGACCTGTTAGTCCAACAGGAAGGAGAAAAAATTCATTCTCATAATCTATAACATATGATTTAATTGTCATCTTTTTTTGCTGGTTTGAGCTGATTTCTAAAAAGAGTTTTCCGCAGGCAAAGGGAGCCAATATCTTTTTGATTTTTTTCTCATCCGGATTAAAAGAGAAAAAACCCAGGAGTTTTCCGTTGAAGAGCTGATCTAATTCATGATACTTTTTGAGAGAAGGGAAAAAACCTGGCAGAGAGGGTAAAATTTTCTCCACAAAAAACCTATGGCCTCTCTTGTGTCCGATAAGTAACCCATCAGAGATTGAGCTTGAAGAAATCAAGTTTATAGCGTTGAGAGATTGGCAAGCCTCCTGGGATAAATAGGCATCCATCAGTATTAATTATAACAGAACTTCCTGATGGATAAAATACAATAACGCCAAAAGCAGAAAATAGGAAAAGTATGGCAAAAGTGCTACGGATGAGATTGTAGGAGCTTGTTCCTCAAATCCACGTTAATATTGCAGGGGTTTGATTCATCAAACCC
>Ga0209986_10002035_pt1 | contig 18866 bp, 21 predicted proteins | sample BlataG_FD_183168 | JGI IMG/M metagenome (GOLD analysis project Ga0209986, IMG submission 183168) | Deep subsurface microbial communities from Black Sea to uncover new lineages of life (NeLLi) - Black_00105 metaG (SPAdes) (version 2) | ecosystem: Environmental > Aquatic > Marine > Oceanic >... | reverse complement strand
TAATATAGAGAAAGGGGAAGAATTTTTGCATCAACTCGGTTTTAGAGAAGTAAGAATACGTTATCATCCGCCTATTGCCAGGATCGAGGTCTCAATCCAAGAGATTGTACGGCTGGCAGAATTACCTATCAGAGATAAGGTGGTAAAAAAGCTTAGAGAACTTGGTTTTAAATATATTACACTTGATCTTTCTGGTTTCAGAAGTGGAAGCATGAATGATCTGCTTTCTTAAACCTCTTCTTTGACTGGACAATTAAATATTGACAGGTAATATTTAATCTGTTAATTTTTTTGGCCATATGGGGCTGTAGCTCAGATGGGAGAGCACATGACTGGCAGTCATGAGGTCAGGGGTTCGATCCCCCTCAGCTCCACCACTTAAAACCCTTTCTTTCAAAAATTACCTCACTTTTTTGCTTTCAGACGTACTCTTCTCCTTTTATCCTTTCTACATATCGCTGGGCAGAAAAGGCAGCAGTAGCACCATCTCCACAGGCAGTTACAACCTGTTTTAGATTTTTCTTGCAACAATCACCACAGGCAAATATGCCCTCTCTGGATGTCTTCATCTCGTTATCTACGAGAATATAGCCATCGTCACTTCTTTTTACCATGTTATCAAGAAAGGAAAGGCTTGAGGTCCATCCGATAAATACAAAGACCCCATTTACCTCGAGATCTTTCCTTTCGCCAGTCTTGAGATTTTTCACCTTCAACCCATCTATCATAGTCTGACCAAAGATCTCATCCACAACTGAGTCGAAGACAACTTCTATCTTGTTATTGCTAAAAGCCCTTTCCTGGAGGATCTTTGTTGCCCGCAGCCTATCCCTTCTGTGGATAATATAAACCTTTTTTGCAAACCTTGTTAAAAAAATACCATCTTCAAGGGCAACATCGCCTCCACCCACTACTGCGACAGGGAGGTCTCTAAAAAAAGCTCCATCACAGGTTGCGCAATAGGAAACACCTTTACCGATAAATTCGCGTTCACCTGGTACACCAAGATTTCTCTGCTCATGACCTGCTGCAATAATAATTGATAGACATTGATAAGGCACAGGGTCATTATCTACAAAAATTTTCTTAATATTACTCTCATCCCCAAAATCAACTTTGGTTACCTCTCCAAAAACCGTCCTCATACCAAAGGATTTAGCCTGCTCTTCCATATTATGAACAAGTTCTGGGCCAGAAATACCTCCAATAAAACCTGGATAATTTTCAACCTTATCTGTAAGGCTTGTTTGACCGCCAATACCTAATTTTTCAATCAATACAACAGAAAGTCTTGCCCTTGTTGTATATATTCCTGCGGTCAAACCTGCAGGTCCTCCACCAATAATAATAACATCATAAACATCTGTCTTATTTATTAAATCCTTATCCATATCTAATATCCTTTTAACCCACTTATATCTTTTTAGATGTTACTGTCACCAGATCATTTTCTTTTACTGCTACCAAAACAAAATCAAAGAGATCCTTTTGCAAACAAAAAAGGGGATCTTCCCTTGGAAGATAAGTTTCATCTCCCCTTATAAACTTTTGAGCGGCCTCACTAAATAAAATATTTTTCAAGGTCTCAAGATGATCGTAATGAACTCCTTTAAGAAGGTGTTCTAAGTAGTCAGCGCATCCTTCATCTTCCGGTGTCCTGTTAACACCCCGAGATCCTATGGCTACAATTGTCACGATATCAGGAAGAGGATTTTGAGAAAGTATATATCTTGAGATGGCCTTAGCCATTACAAAGCTGCCAAGAATAACCAACTCGACCTGGCCAAGTGCGCTTATCACACCGGTGACACCAGCCGTGGTCCTTTGAACTACTACCTTCCCCATAAGAAATCCCTTGGGTTTCTTGATGAGTTCTGATGGAGAATTTCCGAGATCAAAACCAGGGATCAGTTGCTCGTTAACCTCACCTGCCAAGACTATATCATCATGATTTCTTTTAAGTGAAAAGGCCTCTTCAGGATTGCGCACAAAGATTACCTTTCTGGCTCCGAGATAAAAAAATATGGGAGTAACGGAGAATGCCCTAAACACATCAATAATAATAGTAACCCCTTGAGCCCTCTTAGCACCTTCGATCAGACTTTCTCTTACTATTCTCATCTCTATTATCCAAAGAAAATTATAAGTGCCCGCCCACCTCGCAAGCGAGAGCGTTGCGGGCGGGCCTAAAGTGAGCTAAATGCGCCTCAGGCGCATAAAGTGCCTAAAATTAAGGAAATAAATCATTTTAACTTTAGGCACTTTCAGTAGGGTAAGAGTTAGCCTAGTCTCTTTAAATCATCTACAAGACCCTGAACGGCTTGAGCCGACCTCTGAAGGGCCTCATTCTCCTCATCTGTAAGTTTTATCTCTACTATCTCCTCTACTCCAGCTGAACCAAGCTTTACCGGTACACCTATAAATAGATTATGTATCCCATATTCACCTTGTAGGTAGGCAACACAGGGAAGGATCTTCTTTTTGTCCTTTAAAATTGCCTCAGCCATTTCCGTTGCCGCAGATGCAGGAGCGTAAAAGGCGCTTCCTGTTTTTAATAAACTAACAATCTCACCTCCACCCTTCCTCGTCCTTTCAATAATGGCCTCAATCCTTTCATCCGAGATAAGCTCAGTGATAGGTATGCCTGCTACCGTAGAATACCTGGGAAGAGGAACCATGGTATCTCCATGGGCGCCAAGGACAAATGCATGAGTATTCTCAACAGAAACATTGAGTTCCATGGCAATAAATGCTCGGAACCGAGCAGAATCCAGTACCCCTGCCATTCCAATAACCTTTTTTTTATCAAAACCACTTGTATCAAAGGCAACGTGGCACATTGCATCTAAAGGATTGCTTACAATAATGAGAATAGAATCAGGTGTAACAGTTGCAATCTCCTTAATAACTGATTTCATAATACCTGCATTGGTTGAAAGCAGATCATCCCTGCTCATTCCTGGTTTTCTGGGAATACCTGCTGTTACAATGACTATTTCTGACCCCTTTGCAAGAGAGTAGTCATTAGTTACACCAGTAATCTTTGAATCATGAGCCTCAATCGGAGCAGCCTCAGCAAGATCAAGTGCTTTTCCGGCTGGCACCCCTTCCAAGATATCCACCACTACAACATCTGCCAATTCCTTCTCAGCGATCCTCATAGCCACAGTGGCACCTACATTTCCGGCCCCAATAACAGTTACTTTTTTTCCCATTTCCTTTACTCCTTTCTAAATTTAATTGATCATTTAATTTACGCTATCTATCTTTTATTTAGTTGTCAAGAAGCATGATGAACATGCCATGGCTTTCCCATTTACGCAGAATTGGCATTATCCTATATTACCTTCATCTATAAGGCAGGCGAACCTATGTCCACCAGACTTGCATCCCTTGCAATGGATACAGATGATATCGATTGTGTCTATTATATAGCGTACTCTGAAATAATATGGGGCATTTTTAGGGTGCGGGTCGTGGCAAGATATCCGAAATCCGGTATGATCGAAAAGCTATAAATATGCAGGTACTGATTTACCAACGGTCCTCTCTCTCTTTTAAAAAAATATGAGTAAATCGTTTTGGAACCAACGCCTTTTTTACTTCCTGCCTTTTTTCTTTTCACTTGCCTACCCAAAGTATATCCCAGGTGTGAATATTTTGCTTTTATGTGGCGAAGATTTGACATTATCCAATTTTTGACATAAATTATCTAATAACTGTCTTAGTTTTTATATGGCAAAGATTGGATATTTTCCAATGATTACAAGACAAAAACAAAAGAAGACTCAGGGAGGCATAGAACTTATACGTAGAATCGCAGCCGAAGGGGACCGCGTCTTTTCTACGGAGCGGGCTCGAGAACTCGCTCCTGAGGTAGGCCTAAAGGACTCTTACCTTCTCGAAGCGCTCTACCACCTGCGTCGAAATGGATGGATCGTCTTTTTGCGTCGGGGGCTTTATGCCCTATCGGCCTCGGTTCCAGGAGTTACGCCCGCACATGAGTTCGAGGTCGCAATGGCGTTGCTTAATCCGGCAGCGATCAGCCACTGGTCTGCCTTGCACCATCATGGTCTGACAGAGCAAACCCCCAGGAAGATATTTGTGCTTACAAGCACGTATGCCTCGGTACCCAGGGTGCGTGGTGTCAAGGCCAAGGGAGCTAGCCATGAGTATCCTGTTGGCGATACTATCTACCACTTTGTGCAAGTAAAGCCCGAGCGGTACTTCGGAACGGAAATGGTATGGATCCAGGAAGCTCGTGTGACGATAACGGATCCGGAAAGAACATTGCTTGACGGTCTTTCCATGCCCCAATACTGCGGGGATTTTGCAGAGGTCCTTCATGCATTCAAGGTAAGAGGGGATGAACTCAATGTAAAGCGGATTGTCGAGTACGCGTCCAGGTTTGATGCCGCAACTGCCAAGCGTCTTGGTTGGGTACTCGAATCTCAGGGTGTTGATCCTGCCTATCTGGAACCTCTTTCAGGGCTTGCCATTAAGGGTTACCGAAAGCTCGATCCAACTGGTCCCCGAAAAGGACCATGCAGCCGCCGCTGGATGATTCAGGAAAACCTTCCCGGAAAGGTTAAGGCATGAGGCCGCTCCGTAACCGCTTGCAGGAGGCGCGGAAGCGCTTAGGAATTCCATGGGAAATCCTTGAGAGAGATTACGTCCTCTCTTGGCTTATCGCCGGCGTCAGTGACGTTGAAGCACTTCGGGACACTCTGGTCTTCAAAGGTGGCACCGCATTGAAAAAGTGCTTCTTTGGTGACTACCGATTTTCCGAGGATCTTGACTTTTCAGGGATAGGGGATGTTCCTACCGGTGAAAGAATGGAAGAGGCTATTAGAGAAGCCTGTGATAGGGCGGTGAGCTTGCTCGACGAGTACGCACCTGTTGAAATCGTTTGCGAGCGATACACAGAGCGCGAGCCGCATCCCGGGGGACAAGAGGCGTTCACGATTCGAGTTCAGCTACCGTGGCAGCGTACACCACAAACTCGGGTTATGGTCGAAACGGCAGTGGACGAAAAAGTCCTCAAACCCGTGCAGATACGATCAATCATTCATGGGTATGGCGAACCGCTTAAAGCACAGGTCCAGGTGTACGCTCTGGAAGAGATCGTGGCAGAAAAACTCCGTGCGATTTTGCAACATGTGGAAGAGCTTCATGAACGGGGCTGGAGTCGCTCCAGGGCACGCGACTACTACGACCTTTGGCGTGTTCTCAGCGCGTATCAAAATCAACTAGACTTTTCTAACTTCTCCTCTTTTCTACGTGCCAAGTGCACCATCCGAAATGTGTCATTTAATGGCCCCAATGATTTCTTTGAAAACACAATGCTTGCCTACATCGAAAAGACTTGGGAACAGTGGCTCGGCCCCCTGGTGCCTGATCTTCCCGATTTTAGCATCGTGATTAATGACCTCCGGCCGAGAATCGAACTGCTCGTTTCTTAAGTGAATTGAGAAGTTTAAAGATGCGGGATATTTTTATGATATCTCAATGTCATGGAGCCTGGAGATATTGGCAAGATTGTGAAATTTTCAGGTGGATCCTAAGCAGAATAGGTTTATAGCAAAATCGTTACATCATAATATTCTCGCACAACTACCCTTTATCCTTCAATCTCAAAAGTTATTGAATTATTTAAGCCCGTCCCCCATTAAGTATCATCTGAGTGCAGATATCATTAATTCCTCGTGGCTTCCGGGAGTTTACAGTTATAGCAGCTATCAAAGGTCCGCATAACGGGCTGGCTGAGGGGCGCCCTATAAAACGCGCGCCGCTCAGCCAGCCAGATGTTGGATTTTTCACAGATTTTGTATTGCTTTATATTACAAGTCGTGCTAGTATTACCGTATTACATGAGTTTTTAATAAGGAGAATACCATGCAAACAGCTATTAGTAAACTTACGAAGAAATATCAGGCTACTGTTCCTGAAGTCGTAAGAAGTAAACTCGAACTCAAAGCTGGTGATGTAATTGCTTTTGAAATAGATAATGAAATTATAAAAATACGGAAAGCTCGACCCATTGATATTGAGTTTAGTTCCGCTCTTGTTCCCACCTTAAGTGAGTGGGAATCTCAAAACGATGAGGAAGCATACAATGACTTATGAACCATTTGACGTTGTTGTGGTACCATTTCCATTTACAGATTCTTCCAGAACTAAACGACGACCAGCGCTTGTGCTGTCACAAAAAACTGATTTTGGGGCTATAATAGAACACTCAGTCCTAGCTATGATAACAAGTCAAAAAAATGAACCATGGCCATTGGATGTCGCAATTAAGAATAAAAAACAATCTGGGCTAACAGCTCCTTCTGTTGTAAGAATGAAATTATTTACACTCGATAATAGATTCATCCTCAGAAAAATTGGCCGCTTGACAAAATCCGACCAAATGCAAGTAAAAGGAAGCCTCACCAAGATATTTGATTATCTATAAATCACAAATCCAAAGATGAAGATGTGATGAGATGAAGCTATATTCTCAAAGGCAGTGAGAACCTCTGATTAGCAATCGTATCGTGAAATTTTTAGGTGGATCCTAAGCAGAATAGGTTTATAGCAAAATCGTTACATCATAATATTCTCGCACAACTACCCTTTATCCTTCAATTTCAAAAGTTATTGAATTATTTAAACCTGTACCCTATTATCGTCTCACAGCCCAATTCTTCATTGAGTTTTCTTACTCATGCCATGGCCCACCTGGAGGCCATTCCGATTCAAAAGAGTTTTCGTTTTCAGTTTCCAGAGTTACAGGTAGGAGAAAATCCTGGATACCTTCCATTATGATCGAAAATTCCTCAGGCACCTCTCCCATTGGACCTTTTCGGAGAAAAGCAGACCACTGAATTTGCTTGTTATATCGGTTTGCAAACTCTCTTGAAAAAATTTCCGCTTTAGAGCTTATAGACGTTTTCCTTCTTCTACAAGTTGCAATTATGGCTTCCTGAAGTGATTGGCCTCCAAAGGGATACTTCTGGCTCAGAATCCAGATGTCAAAAAAATCCTTCATGCGGCTGTTAAGATCGGCAAGATCTAAAGCTGCTTCAAACTTCTCTGCAATAATCGTCTCAACAGCATAACTCCTGATGACTGGTGGCTCCATATCCAGCAAGGTAGGAAATGAAATTTCTTTTGCTGCTGGGACAATACGATCCCCAAACCCGATATCTACCTGCATTGGAATCCGTGCTTGACCTAGCCTTCCAGAGAATTTAAATCGGATTCCAGGATAATCAGAATTTGGAGACATGGATTCGTTTGTAAGTTTAGAAAAGTCATAGACCATACCGTCTTCTATAACAATGTTTCCTATCTCTTGGATAGTTTTAGAGACCACTTCAATATTGCTAGAGATAAGCCCTAAAAAATCGATGTCCTTTGTTGGTCTGGCCTGAGGGACCCCCATCCCGATAAGAAGCAATCCTCCCTTTAGTATGAAGTTATCTTTATGAACGGATTGTGAAAGGCGGAAGAGAAAACGCTCAAGGCCATATAAAACCAAAAGCTCTTCAAAAGGTTTATCAATTCGGCGTGCAATATTTAACAGACGGGCTCTAACAGATGTAGCTATATTCTTTGCTTTACCAGAAGTCATGATACTATTGCCTGTAGATATGGGAGGACAAGCTTTTCAATCTTGCAGATTCTTGCATATTCCATTAGACTCGCCGGGCTTGATCCCGATCGTTTCAGATATTCCCTGGCTGCTTCAAGCGCAACATCCAGTCCCACAGCATTCTGCCATCGGAAACAATCAATCACCGTTTTAGGTGCGCTATAAATACGAACATCATGATCCATAATACGATGGATCTCCACTCCTTCTCTAAAAAAGGCGCCGGTGAAAAAAAATACCCTGATAGGTGGATACTCTATTATTGGTTTTCGGGCCTTTCTGTCGACCGCAAGCCAAATATAATGAGGATTTTGTGTAGTAAGCTCATGGAAGGTAAGAGCCGAGATCAGACAAATCACCCCGTTTGGAACCTTTTTCGAAACTTCTACAAGGCTCACCTCAGCAGGGATCTCCATGTCAGAAAGCTGATATAGGCCACGAGATATCGGAATAAGGCCTCCCTCATCACGAAGACCGTAAAGGGTACGCCTATGTATACCCTCTGCAAGGGCTTCATAAGTACGGATGAGTCCCCCTCTTTTTTTAATAATTTCTATAGCTTTTTTCCTGGCTGATTGCATGGCTGAATGGTACAAAAATGTCGGCAAAATGTCAAGTTTGCCGACGTTTTTGTACCAGGTTATCTGATCATGCTAGTAATAGTTTGGCATGTAAAGAGGAGGTTTTTTGCTTGCACACCGTGTTTTTCTCTTCAGAATTCATTTAATCAATATTCCAAATTCCTTCAAGAAGAAAAATCCGATCGTTATCTTTGATGAAAATATCCTGATCGGTGTTTTAGCAATTCATTAGCACTAAGTGAGGGTGTGATTTTTTCAAGAATAAAGATTTGAGCCGCAAATTCGGACCAACGTATATTTTTAAGTTGTTTTAGAACCTACTATCCCTTTTAACCAGCCTCTTTTAGATTGGCAAGAGTACTAGTTAGATCTTTCCTGCCCAAACATATTCTTTTACTACCGTTTAGAGTTATTCAATATAGCCTGCCCAGTTAAATTGTCATTGATTTTATTTAACCGGGGTCAACAACGTCCCGAACTTCACGGGGCAGGAACGCTCTACGTCAATGAAAGTAAATTTTCCAGAAAAGTAATCGATTCTATATCAGTTTTTACCTAAATAATGCTTGCGAAACTAATATTTAATCTTTATAATACATGATAATTTAAAATGTACTTTTAAAAATACATGTATAAACGAATACAAGAATTGAATTTGAGTTCTCAAGAGACATGTTTCTTTTGGGGCCCACGTCAGGCAGGCAAGAGCACACTGCTAAAGATGCTGTTCCCTCAAGCAATACGCTATGATCTCTTGCTTTCAACAGAATATCAGAGGCTTTTACGTGAGCCAAAGCTTATCCGTGAACAATGCCTGGCAGCAGAACTCGATGCGAATTCCCAACGCGATCCAATAATAATAGATGAAATCCAAAAACTTCCCGTTCTTCTGGATGAGGTCCATTGGTTAATGGAAAATAAGGGACTAAGATTCATCTTGTGTGGGTCCAGTGCTAGAAAGCTAAAGCGTGGTCAGGTTAATTTACTGGGGGGACGTGCCATCCGCTATGAATTGTATCCTCTGGTTTTTCCGGAGATCCCCGATTTCTCGTTAATCAAAGCACTAAATTCTGGACTGATTCCTCGCCATTATGATGGCGATAAACCAGAGCGATTGATCCAGTCGTATGTCGGAGATTACCTTAAGGAAGAAATCGCGGCCGAGGCTTTGACACGAAATATTCCCGCTTTCAGCCGCTTTCTTGAAGTGGCTGCTCTGTCGAATGGAGAGATACTTAATTACACCAACATAGCACGTGAGTGCGGGGTTAGTAGCCCGACAGTCAAGGAATATTTCCAGATCCTGGAAGACACACTGATAGGGCGACAATTACCCGCCTTCCAGAAAAGGAAAAAGCGGCGGTTGATTGCCAGTCCGAAGTTCTACTTTTTTGATCTCTCCCCAGTAATTTACCTCACTCGCCGGGGTAAGGTAGTTCAAGGCTCTGAGCTTTTTGGCCGGGCGTTTGAACACTATATGTGGATGGAAATTATGGCTCACTCCAGTTATTCGGAATTGTTTTACCCGATCTCTTATTGGAGAACCGCTTCCGGGTTTGAAGTTGATTTCATACTCGGAGATCATGAAATTGTGATTGAAGTAAAATCTACTGAATTAGCCAGTACAACCCATTTAAAGGGGCTACGCAGATTTAAGGAAGAATATACAGTTCGGCGAAGCATTTTGGTATCATTGGATTCAAAACCACGTAAAACGGAAGATCAAATCGAAATACTACCCTGGCAGGAATTTCTTAAACAGCTCTGGGGTGGTGAAGTAATTTGATCAGCAATTATCCACCAAGTAAGAATGAAAAGACCAAGCCCCCAAATTATGCCAAACGTGAGTGCAAAGGCTTTTTTATTGAGTCTCATTTTTAACCTCCTTGTGTTTTTCAACTGGTTTATGGAATTTTTTCTATTGTTCTTAAGAAAGGAGTAAGAAATTCCATATTACAATGAACTACATAAAGTCTATATTCGGCCGTTTAGTTTAACTTCCTTTTTCTATACTCCCGACCAAATCGTAGGTATGAGCCTCAGTTATATGAACCGGAACAATTTCTCCTACCATAGCTGTTCCTTCATTTATCAATACCTGGCCATCTATATCTGGAGCCATTCTTGCTGTTCGTCCAGTCAGTAATAGATCTGTCTCAGGGCTTAATCCCTCAACTATTACCGGCACTGTTTTACCAACCAACTCTTTATTGATATCTCTGCTGATCTCTGCCTGAATTTCCATAAGCTCCTGGACCCTTTTTTCCACGACATTCTGAGGTATGTTATTTTTGAGCTTTGCGGCATGGGTACCTTTCTCCGGGCTAAAGGCAAACATACCTAATCTTTCAAATTTTGCCTCTCTTAAAAAGTTGCATAATTCTTTAAATTTCCCCTCAGTCTCTCCTGGAAAACCGATCATTACTGTTGTCCGTAATGTTATTTTTCTTGATATTTTTCTTAATCTCTCTACTAATTGAGGTATCCACTCCGCCTGCAAAGGGCGTCCCATAGCCCTAAGGATATCTTGATTAACATGCTGAATGGGTACATCAAGGTATGGGCACAGAATTTCTTCAGAATCGATAAGCTCAAGGATTCCTTCAGTCAAATGATACGGATGAGCATAAAGAATTCTAAGCCAATGCAAACCAGATATAGTAAGAAGCTTCGCCAGGAGATCCTCAAGCCTACATGAAGGATCAAGATCATGGCCATAGGAGGTCGTATCCTGAGCTACAAGATTAATCTCCTTAACACCCCTTTCAACCATATTTTTTGTCTCGATAAATAGAGAATCTATGGTTCTGCTTCGGAAAGAACCTCTTAAAGAAGGAATAATACAATAGGAGCAATGGTGGGAACATCCTTCGGCGATTTTTAGATAGGCAGAATAAAATGGTGTTGTCTGGGCTCTGGGTGCCTTGTGATCCGCTAAAAAACGAGGTCTGTCTATAAAAAAAACCGGAGTATCAGCCCCTTTAGCGCTTAAAATCTCACCTATTCTGTGTATCTGCCCTGTACCAAGCCAGCCATCAACCTCTGGTATTTCTCTGAGCAGCTTTTGTCCGTATCTCTGTACAAAACAACCTACTACAAAAAGGTATGTTAGATGGCCTTTGTCTTTTAAACGTGCAAGCTCAAGTATGGTGTCTATGCTCTCCTCAACTGCTGGTCTGATAAAGGCACAGGTATTAACAATCGCTATATAGGCATCTACAGGATCATCTACTATATCATATCCCTGCTCCTTGATACGACCAAGGATATATTCACTGTCTACAAGATTTTTTACACATCCAAGGTTGATAAAAAATGCCTTTGGCATAGATCTTATAATATTATTTCATGTGGTGGACGGGCTTAGATCTGGATAAAATACGAGGAAAAGATCGTTGACTGCTAAAATCTTACCATTCTTTTTCTGCCTGAAGGCTTGACTCCATCCATCTCTTGATCATGTCTTCTGTATATGCACTCCTGAAACCATTGACAACCGTTTCAAATGGAAGGTCTGCAAAATGTCCATGATCTTTAATATATTCGATATGTAGATGCCCATCCAAATCATGAGAATGAAAGATAGCCGGATTATGCCCATCAAATTCTACAGGCTTCAAATTTAGCCTCTGACACATGCCTATATCAAATGTGGGTGTCACCTTAATCCATCTGCCGTCAATGTAAAGCTCATTATAGCCATGAAAAGCAAAAATGTTTGTTTTCATCATGTTCCATAATTTTGGGGGTATCGAATAATTCTTAATATCAGCAAAAACAAGCTGTGCCGGTATACTATGCGCTCTGGCCAATGCAGCGAGCAGAACTGCCTTTTGAACGCAATAACCTTCCCCTCTCTTGAGAGTCCTGCTTGCCGGGTAATGTTCTGGAAGGTGAAAAGGAGAATAGGGGGTATAAGGAATCTTGTCTCTCACAAAATTAAAGATGGCCTTTGCCTTTTCGTCAGGATAAGGGGCCACAATTTCTTTGGATAACTTCGAAACCGAGGGTGTGTTATAATCAATATAGTATGTTGACTTCAGGTATATGGATAGGTCTTCCATAATATAATTAATATTGTAGTACCATTTAAAGTAGTTGGAAAGATAGCTGATTATAAAGCGGCTGTCAATTATTAACCAAAGGGCGTGGATTAAATTCACGCCCTTTATTTATGCCCACATTTATTGACCTTCCTCAAATAATGGGTATCGCCTATACCCATTTCATAACCACTAAAATCCCCCTTGATTTTTTTAAGAAAATGTGCGTGTTCTACAAACAGTGTATTTTTTATATAATAAAAGCCAAGAAATAAGCCTTAATTGAGGGTGCTATTAAATTGAACCTTTTAATCTCTTTAATTTCTTATGCTAAATCTATTCTTGTTGTTCTAAGTGGAGCATGTTTTATTGTAGGTACTGCTTTTTTGGTTAAGTCAATAAGATGGCAATCAGAAGATACGGCAGACCTTATTAATAATAAGTCTAAAAAAAAAGAAGTGCGAAAAATGGATAGTCCTGGTCGGACAGAAATTAAAAATCTAAAAGCTGGTATGGTTTTAAATGCTGTTGGATATGCTCTTTTGGTTGTTAGCACCGTCATATCCTCTTGAAGACACCTTTTCTCACATAGATAAGTGGGGTTTTTAAATAATAAATCTACGAGTTCAAAAAGGAGTGGCAGAATGCTAGTTTATAAGAATAGATCTTCTGGAAAACACTTCATCTATATTCAAAAAACAGGCAACGATGAAGCTCTTCTTGTTACACCCCAAAGCGAAATTAAATCTCTCAAGCTCCGTCTTTTTGAGGCACTAGAAGAAAAGGATGAAGATTATCTTTTTTCTAATGGCATAATCACAGAGAATCAATTAAAAAGATTGAAACAATACTGGAAAGACAGGTGCGAAGACGAAATGGAGTCTATGGAAATCCTATTTGGAGAATTTTTACCACATGAACAAAAGATGCTTATTAAAAGGTTGAAGAAAATTCTCTATGATGAAAAAAGCTAAAAGAAAAAAATAATCCAAATGAAAAAGAGATAACTACTACTGAAGAGCTCTTCTGGGCAAATATGTACCAGCTACATCCTATGCCAGCAAGTTGACAATTTCCGGACTAAGTGAGATAATTAAATTTGTTATGGACACACCAAAACAAACCGCGGCTATACCTAAAAGAAAAAAAGACATCCCCTGGGAAGAATTCCTTGCATCACATCCCCCAGGAGCAATTCTCCCCATCTTCCAAATTGCCACCAAGAAAGCAGCCGGAAATTCCCTCCCATCCTTTCTAATGTGGGACTATTTCCTTTGGACTCCAGATGTTAAACTCTATTGTGATAATGAGGCGTGCAACAAGGCTCAATTCTTTCAGTGTATGACAAATCCTATAAGTTGAAAATAGGTCAATGGCATAGGACATTCTTAGATTATCGATGCCGCAATTGTCGAAAGAACTTTAAAACTTTTGTTGTTGAGGTGAAATGTTCTGGCAAGGGTGGAAATGGAGAGGCGATGAAGCTTGGCGAACGACCACCATTCGGGCCTAATGTACCTTCCAGAGTAATAACTCTCATTGGCGGGGATAGAGAATTATTTCTTGCGGGTAGAAGGGCTGAAAACCAAGGAATGGGCATAGGAGCCTTTGCATACTATCGGCGAGTTGTTGAAAATCAAAAAGGCAGAATTATTGATGAGATTATAAAGGTTGCTAAAAGAATCAAGGCTTCCGAAAAAATGATACAAATACTTGAGTCAGCTCGCGATGAGACACAGTTTGCCGCTGCTATAGAATCTATAAAAAGCACCATTCCTCAAGTGCTTCTAATCAACGGACATAATCCATTAACCCTTCTTCATAAAGCCCTAAGTAAAGGCTTACACGCCCAATCGGATAAAGAATGTCTTCAACTTGCTACTAGCATTCGGGCTATTCTAACAGAATTAGCTGAGCGCCTCGGACAAGCCCTCAAAGAACAAGCTGAGTTAGACGATGCAGTAAAAAACCTTTTGAAAGCCGGATCTGAGAAGAGCTCTAAAACAGAGAATAAATCTGAATAACCCCTAACCGAGGGTGCTATGATTTAAATCTAAACCCCATTTCTCTTGTAGAGAATTGAGGTTTTGTTAGCTTGTTTAATCAAAAATGTGGACCATAGATAATAGAATCAGCAGAAAACATCTCTATGAATATTAATTTTATGGATTTTGCAGTTCCCTAATAACATTATTTCAAAATCTGATCCTTGCCTTCACAATAAAGGGATAATAAAGGGATAATAAAGGGAGGTTAGATGGTAGTTAAGCTAACAAAGGAAAAGATAAAAGCAGTCCACGATAAAGATCTGGATAAAATTCTGAAGGGTTTAGGGATTTTGGGTAAATTTAAAGCTGGTAAGTTAGAGTGTAACTTTTGTAAAAGCTTAATTACCTTTAACAATCTACATTCGATTTTTCCTCAATCTGGTACCATAAAACTTGTTTGTGATAGTCCTAAATGTGTACGCAAGCTATCCATGCTTTTAAGAAATGGAAAGGTTTCATTATGAGCGTAGAAGGAGAGACATCAAAGTTTGCTGTTTTAATAGGCTCGCTTATAAGTTTCTTTGGGGGTGGAGGCATAATCCTTTTTATCTTGTTTCTCTTCCCAGAAAAAGTTGAAAAATGGAGTGTACTCCTGTGGAGAATTATTTATTTCTTTTTAAAAAAAGGTGAAAAGAAAATAGTTGCTCACGACATTCAAGGAAGAATAAATGAGTTTTCTAAATCATTAGAAAAGGAAGTTGCTAATTTTAATCCTGTTGGAATAAGTATTCAATGGATTACGGAACAGGAAAGCCCAAAACAATTTTTTAAGGAAAATAAATTAATAATCAGGATGCGACAACATACCAACCAAAACAAAAATTTTGTGCATGCAGCAATGGTCTTTACTTCTAAAGCGCTTTTACCAAAAACCAAGAAATATCTTTCTCCCAGCCAAAGAGAGTCAATTGATTTATACATTAACAGAAAATGCTTTGAAAAAGAAAAGCCACAGATTATTGATCAATTTTTCGAAGATTTTTTTTCACCCAGAGCGCTTTCAAATAAAAAAATTATGGAACTTTTAGAGAAATATGAAATTATTGATAAAGTTGGGCTTTTCTTTCCAATATTGATGCAAGAACTAGCTTTTTTAGGGGAAAAAGTATTTTATAAGCCAAGAAGTGAAAAAATTATTACAGAAGTCCGTGAATTTATAGATTTTTTACAAAAATATGCGGAAAGAGAAGTGGGTGAAGAGTCAATCCCACAAAATTTCGAGGGATCTTATTGCCGATGTGGCATAGTAATTATTGCAAAGAAATATAAACGAGAAATGGGAGACATGAGACCCACTGTGAATTATATCAAGAAATTGGTAGATAGCAAGCTAGAGAATATATATTTGATTGGTTCAGCCTCGAAAGGCAATAAGGAATTTATTGATCAAATAAGTAGCCAAATACAAAACGAGTGCCTTTTAGAGAAATATGCGGACAAATGCTATAAAGCAAAAATAAAAATTGGGGGTGAGAGGAAAGAGGTGGATAATTATTGCATACTTCACAGAGGCCCAATAATCACAAGATACTATGATAAAGAATATCAGAAGAAATTTATCAGCCCACAGAATATGTAAAGCTGCAAAAAAAGCATTATGGACAAGATCTATGATTTACATCTGTAATATGAATTGCATGCTTAAAATATCGCTCAGAAATTATCGTGACATGCCTATAACATTCCAAAGGTCAAAAATGCCATTTTTCGTTTAAGCTCCCTACCTACCTTAACATTACACCCTCCTTGCATACCCCTTGACCTTCATGTCTCCCTAACCTATACTCAAACAAGCCCTTATGGATGTTAGAGAAATCCGTAGGGGCTTTTCATTTCTATTCCTGCCCTTACAAGTTTTAACCTATGTAAGTTCTTGACTAAAAACCTTATTGTTTGAAGTATATTTATTGACCTTCCTCAAATAATGGGTATCTCCTCTACCCATTTCCTACCCACTAAAATCATGCTTGATTTTTTTAAGAAAATGTGCATGGCTTAATATGTATTTATTTTTGATATATTAAGCCAAGAAATAATTAACCATGAGTATTGGGGTGGATGTGAATTGGAAAAAAATAGTAGCCAAAGAATGGATTTGGTTTATCTGTGTAGCTGGAGGGGTTCTATTAGTCTGGAGTATTATTAATCCAGTATTCTCTTCTGGTGCGATATTTATAGAGGTTTTATTGAACAGTTATGATAGTAACCACGAAGAAGCTAAAGTTATGACAATAGTTCCGATATGTTTAGTCTACTTTATACGTTTAACAGTTTGGGGAATAAAAGAATTAAGAAAAAAAGAGGCAGGCAATAAATAGAAGCTTATATAAAAGGTGCAATTTTCTGAATACTTAAACCCCATTTCTCCTATAGAGAGGTAGGATTTTTTACTTTTTAATTTAACATTTTACTAATAGGGAAGCCGTTTAGAGAGTCAGGATGTATTAAGAATACTTCTTTTCAATACAGACAGAGGGGTTATGACATGAAAGAACGATTTTTAGATGTAATTAAATGGGGATTGATTCTCGTTATAGCGGGCGGCGTATATTATGGATTAGATAATATTAAACGTGATGAGAAAACACAACAAAGGACTAAGACAGGTTCATATCGATATTTCTTGGCTGGTGGAGGACAAGGTGTAGCCTATAAATTGGACCGTAAAACAGGCGAGGTATGGTTAGTTACTCCTGCTTTCAGCAAGCTCGTACAAGAAGAAAAAAAGAAAGAGCAAATACACAAAGGCAGAAGACAAGAGGCAAAAAATGAATTAGAAAAACCAAAAGATCTTTTCGATAAAATAGATTTTGAAAAAGAGCAGAAAGACGAGAGGTTAGAGAGAGCAAGAAAATTCCTTGAGGGATGGGAACGAGGAACAGGAGAAATTACAACAAATTTTACCCCAGAAAAGTTAGCCATAGAATTTCTTGAGGAACAAAGGAAAAAATACAAAAGCCTTTCAGAAATTGAGAAATCCTATCGTAAAGAGTTGCTACAGAAAAAAGAAGAAAGAAGAAGAGAGAAACAAAGAAAGCAAGGACTTTCACAAATTTTGAAGATGATGGACAGGGTAGACGCAGAATTTGAAGCCAAGAAAAAATAAATAATTTTAATACAGGTAGAGAAGGTTAAGCCATGAGTTAAAATTAAAACCCCATTTCTCAAATAGAGAGGTGGGGTTTTGTTTCAGCTAATTTTGCGATTTAGAATAAAAAATCAAAGATGGAGATATAATCATGACCTGCTATTTTTGTAATTCTGATGATATTACCGAAGTATATGAGGGTTTTGGTGGAAAGCTGTTATCATATTATTGCCCAAGATGTGGCTCTCTATCCTTTACTGAGGAGGCAGTACTTGTGATAGAAGGTGGAAAGTTCAATGAAGAAGAAAAAAAGAAAATTAGCATAGTCACTAGAAATGAATATGAGAGAAGTGGTCAAAAGCTTTTATTAACTACTGATTACTTAGATCAAATTTTAGAACGATATCGACCATTAGGTGCTTTAGAGAAAATAGATAATGCTTTATTAAATCTGGATAGGATATCTGAGGGCGTTGGTTACCCTATGCAGATAGACTACCAGGATGACTTTCCATATTATCATTGCAACAGACCTCGTGAATTGAAAAACATATTATCATTTCTCTGCGAAGGCGGTTTCATCAATGTTAGGGATCGCTTAAATCCACATGAAGATCTTTATATAGCTACTAAGGGATATGAGAAACTAAAGGACTTAAAAAAACTTGGGAAAGATTCTCAGCAATGCTTTGTAGCAATGTCGCTTGCACCTGAAATGAATAATGTGTTTGAGCTAGCAATTAAACCGGGTATTGAATATATTGAAGAAGGAGAAAATGAATCACGTTTCAGAGCACTAAGAATAGACAATAAAGAGCACACAAATGATATTAATGATGAAATAATTGCGGAGATACGGAGAAGTAGATTTATGGTTTGTGATTTAACTGGTTATCGTGGTGGAGTTTATTGGGAGGCAGGGTTTGCTTATGGGCTAGGATTGGAAGTAATTTACACATGCAGAAAAGATTGGATAAAAGCAGAGCCTTTGAAAGACACGAAGGGAAAAGTTATAAATAAGTTATTAGATAGCAATGGAAATAAAATTGAAATCAAGAAGGATGGTATCCATTTTGATCTTGAACATAGAAATCGTATTGATTGGAAGGAAATAGACCTCGAGGGTTTTGAAGACAAGTTAAAAAAGCGCATAAAAGCTGTAATTATTTAAATTTGAAATAGAGATTTCTATGAGTTAAAAGTTAAGACCCCATTTCTCACATAGAGAAGTGGGGCTTTTATGAAATAAAAATAACTTCAATTGCTGCTAAAATCTTCTTCTGTTACTTTTTGTCTAGCGATGTTTTAATTTGACTTTTTTTATATAACTGGTTGGATTTTTTTCTACCTCAAGCTTTTCCAAGAAGTCTTTGCAATCTGCTTTACATACCTTGATGTTATAATAGCCTTTTTTCCAGAACAGAGTCCTCCTAAAGCCATTTTCTCCAGTATTTCCAAGCCGATATT
>Ga0209986_10002034_pt1 | contig 18868 bp, 17 predicted proteins | sample BlataG_FD_183168 | JGI IMG/M metagenome (GOLD analysis project Ga0209986, IMG submission 183168) | Deep subsurface microbial communities from Black Sea to uncover new lineages of life (NeLLi) - Black_00105 metaG (SPAdes) (version 2) | ecosystem: Environmental > Aquatic > Marine > Oceanic >... | reverse complement strand
ATGATAAAAAAAGGATTGATTGAGGAGGTTAAAGACCTTCTGGCTAGAGGGTATACGGAGGATCTTCCCTCCATGCAAGGACTGGGTTACCGGCAGATTGTGAAGTATTTAAAGGGAAAATGTTCAAAAGAAGAAGCCGTAAGATTGATTAAACGGGATACCAGAAGATTTGCCAGGCGTCAACTTAATTGGTTCAGACGAGATGATCGAATAATCTGGCTGGATAGAGATAGATTTTCCTCTTTGTCCGGCCTATCGGATAAGATCATAAAAATTCTTACTCGCCAGGTACCGGAAGCTAAATTCGTTTTGCAGGTTAATGAAAGGCAAAGGTTATGAGTGCGGAAGCACAGCTTAAGCTAATAAAAAGAAATACAGTGGAGATCATTCAGGAAAGAGACCTCCTGAGGAGGATAAAGAATAAGGGTTGCCTAAAGATAAAGTTTGGGGTTGATCCCACCACTCCCGACATCCATCTAGGACACAGTGTTATTCTTCTTAAATTAAGATGCTTTCAAGATCTGGGACACCAGGTCATTCTCTTAATTGGAGATTTTACGGCCAGAGTGGGGGATCCCAGTGGAAGGATTAAGACCAGAAAGCCTTTGTCCAGCCGCCAGATAATGGCCAATGCTAAAACTTACCAACATCAGTCTTTCAAGATTCTTGATCCTGCCAAAACTAAGGTGCTGTTCAACTCTGAGTGGCTAAGCAGGATGAATTTTTCACGTGTCCTAAGGCTAGCCTCTCACCATACTGTTGCCAGAATGCTGGAAAGAGATGATTTCCATAAACGATATCGAGAAAATTATCCTATAGGTCTGCACGAATTTATGTATCCCTTGATGCAGGCTTATGATTCAGTGGCCTTGAAAGCGGATATAGAGATAGGGGGGACAGACCAAAAGTTTAATCTGCTTTTAGCAAGACAGATACAAAAATCCTACGGACAACCTCCTCAGATAATAATTACTATGCCCATCCTTGAAGGAACGGACGGTGTGGAGAAAATGAGCAAGAGTCTGGGTAACTACATTGGAATATCTGAGGATCCCTACGAGATGTATTCGAAAATCATGTCTATCCCCGATGAACTTATATTTCGCTACTTTCGACTGTTAACGGACCTTAAAGCCGAAGAAATAGGCTCTAAGGAAAAAGCTCTATCTAAGGGGATACTTCATCCGAAGGAAGCCAAGAAGGATCTAGCCAGGTGGATAGTGAGCTTTTACTGGGACACCTCCTCAGCTAAGGCAACAGAAGATAAATTTGAAAGGGTTTTTGAAAGGGGTGAGCTCCCTGCGGATATTATCTACGTGGATGTGAGCGACTCCGTGAGCGTAAGCGAGTCCGTAGATGCAAGGGCCTCGAAAGGGGATACAATTTGGATCGTAAAGCTTCTGGAGCTCACGGGCCTTGCAAAGACACACTCCGAGGCTCGGCGCCTCATTGAAGGGGGAGCGGTGAGGTGTGATGGGAAGAAGATCGAGGATATCAATGTAGAGATCTCCCTTAGAAACGAACATGTGCTACAGGTGGGAAGAAGAAGATTTGTCCGGGTGGGTAAAAAGGCAGAGGGTGGGACGTAGGAATGGTTAGTGACAAGATAAGAAAGAAGGTAACGAAACTGAGGAACGAGATCCATTATCATGATTATAAATACTATGTGGAAAACAACCCCGAAATCTCGGATTATGAATATGATCAGCTGCTAAAGGGGCTAAAAGATTTAGAAGGGATGTATCCATCCCTCCAGAGTTCTACCTCTCCTACGCAAAGAGTTGGCGGTATGCCGGTGGAGGGATTTCCTACTGTAGAACATCCCATTCCTATGTTTAGTCTGGAAAACACCTATTCCGAGGAAGAGATCGGGGAATTTGAGCGCAGGCTTCATCGGGAGCTTCCAGGAGAAGATTTTGAGTACGTAGTGGAGCTAAAAATAGATGGGGTCTCCATTTCCCTGTTGTATGAGGATGGGAATTTTTTAAGGGGCTCTACCAGGGGAGATGGTAGAAGAGGCGATGAGATTACCACTAACCTCAAGACTATTCATACGATTCCTCTGAAACTACGTAAAAAGGTGGCTGGAAGAATAGAGGTCAGGGGAGAGATCTATATGACTAAATCGGGATTTCTTAGCGTGAATAAAGAAAGGGAAAGAAAAAAAGAGCCCCTTTTTGCCAATCCTCGCAATGCTGGCGCTGGTTCGCTTAAGTTGCTAGATCCCAGGATAACCCATCAAAGACCTCTAGATAACTTCATCTATCTTTTTTCCTATTCCACCCAGGTGCCGATTCCCTCTACTCATATGGAATGCCTTAAAAAATTGAAAGAATGGGGATTTAAGATAAACCGCTACGTTAAGCTCTGTAAAGGCATGGGAGAGGTAATTGATTTCTGTAACTTTTGGGCTGAAAAAAGAGAGGAGCTGGATTACGACGTGGACGGGATGGTAATTAAGGTAAACAGTGTAGATCAGCAGTCAAGACTCGGCTCTACTACCAAGAGTCCCCGGTGGGCCATTGCCTATAAATTTCCGGCGAAGCAAACTACTACTACCATAAGGACCATTGTTGTTCAGGTGGGAAGGACAGGAGCTCTTACTCCAGTAGCTGTCCTTGACTCTACTCCTTTGGCTGGAACTACCATTACCAGAGCCACTTTGCATAATGAAGATGAGATCAGGAGAAAGGATATCAGAATAGGGGATACGGTGATAATTGAAAAAGGAGGTGATATCATCCCTCAGGTGGTGAAAGTAGTGGAGAGTAAAAGAAAGGGCACGGAGAAAAAATTCTCTATGCCCAAGAGTTGTCCGGTCTGTGGGGCAGAGGTGGTAAGACTGGAGGATGAGGCAGTGAGCCGATGCATTGGTTCATCCTGCCCGGCACAACTCAAGGAAAAAATTGCCCATTATGCCCAAAGGGGAGCTATGGACATTGAGGGTCTGGGGGATAAATTGATTGATCAACTGGTTGACAAAGGAATAGTTTCAGATGTAGCGGATCTTTATGGATTAAATCTGGACATTCTTTCCGGTTTAGAGAGAATGGGAGAAAAATCCTCTGGAAATCTTCTTTCTCAAATTGAGAAAAGTAAATCACAACCCTTGAGTCGCCTTATCTTTGCCATTGGGATCAGATATGTGGGAGTAAGAGGAGCTCGTATCCTGGCTGAGAACTTTAGATCAATCGAGGACCTAGCTAAAGCTACCCAGGAAGAGCTGGAGGTCATTCCCGAAATTGGCCCTAGAACTGCTCAGTCAATAGTGTGGTTTTTCAGAGAGAAGAAGAATAAAGAGCTATGGGAGAGATTGAAGAAATGGGGAGTTCAGGTGAAGGAGGAAAAAGAGGAGAAAGAGGAGAAAGGAGAGATTCCTCTGGCCGGGAAGAAGTTTGTCTTTACTGGAGGTCTGAAGCGTTTTAGCCGCCAGGAAGCAAATGACCTGGTAGAAAGATTGGGAGCGAGGGCCATAAGTTCCGTCAGTAAGAGTGTCGACTATGTGGTGGCAGGCGAAAATTCCGGTTCTAAGTATGAAAAAGCTAAAAGCTTAGGATTGAACATCTTGACAGAAAAAGAGTTTGAGGAGATAATAAAGGGTGTCGAGCGAAAATAGGATTAAAGGATTAGAGCCGATGTACAGTAGGCTGGGTAGATCTAGATAAGATGCTGGCAAAAGTCGTGCATCTTACTTGACAAAAAGAAAAGTTGGTATAGGTTACAATTAACTCATCTTTTCGCGATATCTTGACCAATCTTGTAACTTAAGATAAGTTGAGGTCATCTAGACTTTTGCTTTATGAAAAGAAAGCTAGATAAATAGTTTAAAATATTGGAATTTCAAAATTTACTGGGGGTGCTATGGTAGGTAGACGTCTGCCTTCGGTGGTTCTTACAAACTCCTGCCTTCAGGTGTTGCAGACGGAAGGAGGAGAAAATTGAAGACAAAATTTATTTTAATTCCGCTAGGCATTATCCTCGCCGTAACGTTGTCTTTGTCAAATGTCGCCATGAGTGGTTTCTTCAAACGGGTATTTGGCGATCATGATGAGATTGGAATACTGCACATAGGACCACTAAAATTACCTGTATCAGTAGCCGATTATGGAACCAAACAGGAAATCTGGATCAGGTTTCCTGAAGAGGTGCGGTCCTCCTATAGGTTGTCCATTACTGCTTGGGATCAAACTGAGGAAGATATTAGAGTTCTTGATAGGAAAATCCAAGAAATACTGGAAAAGATAAGAAAGAGTGTCCCTGGATATAGCGAAGAAGCGGCAAGAAAATCGGTTGAAAAGATGAAGACAGTCCAAAATTCGGAAATTAGACACGACATCCTGTTGCAAGTCTATGAGAAGGCGAAAGAGACGGGCGATATTAAGTCTGCTATTTTCCAATATGGACATTTGGCAGAAAAGTGGAAAATCACGCAAAAGCAATTAGATTTCAATGTGAGTGTTTTGGAGGGAGATAATTTGGTCAAGCGTGAATCTGAGGATCGTATAACGATTACCTCTCAAGGCGTACACTATGTTGAAAAGGAGATACTGAATCATTGAGATGTTTAACCCGACGAGTTTCATATGTTACACTTGACCCCCCCCTTGACTGTTTTGAAAGATTTAGTAGAATAGATAATGAAGCTTGCTTTTGACAAAGAAAAAATTTGAGATACAATTTGACAAAATTGAGACGGTAGATATAGTGAGAAAAATAGGTTTTTGTTCAGTTGACTTTCTTGGAAACATTTGATAAAATGAAGCAACACTTTCCTCAATGGTATCAGGAAAGTAACGGAGGGGAAGAGTCCCGAGGTTCTCTTGACAAATAGGGAAGAGAGTATTAGAATTTACCTGATACTTCATGACGATATCCTCTAAAAAAAAGAGGGTTGACAAAACATGGAGGATGAATTAATAATATTAATAAAAAGAAGATTTCTGAGGAAAGGGGGTGGTAAAGAGGTAGATAAACAAAACCCGTAGGGAAGGCAATGATGATAAAAGTTAAAAGGAGGAAGTAGAAATGAAGAAAGCTTTAGTAATCGGAGTAGGGCTGCTGGTATTTGTCTTTATGTTCAGCAGTATTGCTCTGGCTGAGATAACCACCAGCGGAACGGTGCAGTGGAAGATATTCGGAAGTGACGAAAAACCGGGAGGATTTGACGTAGCCAGTCCTCTGTTCAAATACGGCGACGTGAGGATGCACTACGATGTGAAACTAACCTCCGGTGCCTGGGAGGCGTTGTTTGCTCCTCGGATCAGACTGGATACGGATGGCCCCAGTGTAGACGACGACGGTTCCTACCTTAGGGTCTACCTGGACGGCACCAATGTCACGTTACAGCCAAGGTTAGACTACGGGCTATTCGATGTCTATTCTGTAGTGCATGATGATCCAGCCAACATTCCCAGTGAGGCCGGGGTCAAACTCGCTGTCCCATTCAAGCCCTTGGATATGGATCTGAGTGTGGTAGTAAATAGTACACCCGTATATAAGGATACTGGTGGGGAAACAGGTACAGGGAACATGGAAGCAAAATGGAACTACGGAGCCGGCTTAGGCTTTACCACACACCCAATCACTGTGGCAGTGCAGATTATCTCCTCTGACGTTACGGACTATAACTGGTATGGTTCCGCCTATGGAGCTAAGCTGACCGTGGATCTAGCTCCAATAAGCATAGAAGGTCAGTTTGCCAGCTTTAGGCCTGAAGGGGCTGGGAAAAAGGATGGCTCAGGTATATTTGGCAAGGTCGGTTATGCTCTGCCTGACAATCTGGGTGATCTAGCCGTCGAATACAAGGGTTCCGACAAGGAATTCAACGGATGTGGCACCGCCACGACTGGTGACTATTCCAAGATCAAGGGATCGTATGCCTATCCCCTAACAGAAGCGGTGAACGTGACCCTAGCCGTATCCAGTATAGATAAGGGTCAGGGAGATGCTGATTTCATCGAGTATGAAGTGTGTTTTGCGGCGTCTATCTAGAAGTAAAGGAAGGTGGGCTCAAAATCACGAGCCCACCTTCAAAAAAGTTTTTTATTAAGGAGGTGAAGTATAATGGCGGAGGTACGCCTAAAGGATGTAAGTAAAGAGTTTGGAAAGGTAGTGGCAGTTAAGGATTTTAATCTGGACGTTCCAGATGGGGAGTTTGTTATTCTGGTAGGACCTTCCGGGTGTGGAAAGACCACTACTTTAAGGTCTATTGCCGGTCTGGAAGAGGTGACAGCGGGGGAGATTTATATTGGTGATAGAATGGTTAATGATGTTCCCCCCAAGAATAGAGATATCGCCATGGTTTTTCAGAACTATGCCCTCTATCCCCATATGGATGTATACCGGAACATGTCCTTCGGACTGAAGTTGAGGAAAGTTCCCAAACCAGAGATTAATAAGATAGTAAAGAGAACCGCCGATCTTCTGGGTATAGGTGAGCTGCTCGATAGGAAACCGAAGGAGCTTTCCGGTGGACAGCGCCAGAGAGTAGCTCTGGGAAGAGCCATCGTACGTGATCCCCATGTGTTCTTATTCGATGAGCCTCTTTCCAACCTTGATGCAAAACTACGAATTGCCATGAGAGCAGAGCTGTTGGACCTGCATCAGCGTCTTAAAACCACCACTATTTATGTTACTCATGATCAGTTGGAAGCAATGACCATGGGTGATAGAATTGTGGTCATGAATGAGGGGATAATCCAGCAAGTGTCTACTCCTCAAGAGATATATGATCATCCAATCAACCGCTATGTAGCAGGGTTTATCGGCTCTCCGTCTATGAATTTCCTTCCTTGCACCATTGTCAAAGATAATAGTAATATTTATGCTAGCGCTAAAGGCTTTAAACTAAGAATTCCTTCTGAGCAGGCTAAGATGGTGAAGGACTATATCAACAAAGAGGCAGTGCTGGGAGTTAGACCTGAGCATATCGATGCTAAATCGACGGTCAGGGACTATGATCCAGAGAGTATCTTTGAAGCTTCAGTATGGGTAGTGGAACCTGTAGGCTCGGAAAAACTTGCCCACATAAAAGTTGATCAATATACTCTCGTCGCCCGGCTTGATCCTCATGTCGATATAAAGTCAGGTCAAACGGTTGAGTTTGTTGCTAAAATGGATTTGGCTCACGTATTTGACAAAGAGACAGAGAGGACAGTCCTTTAGTTAATCGAGACTTGGGTGTCATCTTCATTCAGGAAATTCATAGGATTAAGGAAAGAAGAGGAGGGAGGATATGTAGTCCTCCTTTTTTATTATATTTAGGTATGTAAAGCCACGGAATTTACAACAGCTTGATGAAAGTTGCTATCTTAGTTGATGGTTATAATGTAATTTATAGTTCTCCTTTGCTCAAGAGATTATTAAAGAAGAGTGCCTATCGGGCTCAGGAGGGATTAATTAGGCTTGCGTCTAATTATTTTTCTATGAAAGGAGTGGAAGGTTATGTGATTTTTGATTCCTATAGGCGTCCCTGTCAAGATACTGAGAAAGAGATAAGTACTAATTTAAAGATAATTTTTACGGGAAAAGGTAAAACAGCCGATTCCTATATTGAGAGATTTACGTCTCAATATAAATCTTACTATGACTATATCTATGTGGTTACGGCTGATTATTCTCAAAGGATGACTGTGATTGACAAAGGAGTTCTACTTCTCTCTCCTCAAAATTTCCTCGGAGAGGTTGAGACCTGCCAGAAGGCCTTAACGAAAAAGTATTCATCTATCCCACCCGAATCCCATCTAAGAGTATCTGATTACTTAGAGGATGGAGTGAGAAAAAAGTTAGAGAGAATAGCTAAGGAAGAAAACTAATTAACAGATTACTTCAACCTCTTGCTCGATTAGCCCAGGAAAGCATAATTCCCATTTTCTGCATTATTTCCAGGAATTTTCCCCTTGAAAATAAGAATTCTGGCCTCGGGAAGGGGTCCAGAAAGATAGAGTCAAGCTTATGGATGCAAAAATAAAGATAGATAATGGACGAGATTTATCCTTTCTCTGTGGAAAAAGAGACGAAAATTTAAAGATTATAGAAAAGGAGTTGGGAGTTAGGTTCATCCTCAGAGATAATTTTTTGAAAATTATAGGAGAAAAAGAAGGGGTAAAACAAGCTGAACAAATTGTAGAGGAAATCTTCTCTCAGTTACATAAAGGATATTCGCCTCATTTGGAGGAGATAAAATCTGCCCTGGGAAGGATAAAGAAAGGAGAGAAGGGAAGACTGGAGGAAGATTCTTTCTCAGTTATACTTACTTCCTCTCGAGGGGGAAAGGTAAGACCCAGGACCGAAGGGCAGAGAAAATACGTCGAAGTAATGAAGAACAGTGATGTGGTTTTTAGCATCGGTCCTGCAGGGACTGGTAAAACCTATCTGGCAGTAGCCATGGCTATAGCTACTTTAGAGAAGGAAGAGGTTGTGCGGATAATCCTAACTCGTCCCACAGTAGAGGCGGGAGAGAAGTTGGGTTATCTACCCGGAGGACTGGAGGATAAAGTAGAGCCGTATCTGCGTCCTTTATACGATGCCCTCTACGATTTAATTTTTGCTGATAAATTTCAGACACTTTTAGACAGGAGAATTATCGAAATTGCTCCTCTTGCCTATATGAGAGGACGTACTTTGAATGATGCGTTTATTATTCTAGATGAGGCACAAAACACAACCTATGAGCAGATGAAGATGTTCTTAACCAGACTGGGTTTTGGTTCCAGAGTTGTGATTACAGGGGATATTACTCAGATCGATCTTCCTGCCCATCGCTCCTCAGGTCTAGTCGAAGTGCAGTCATTGTTTAAGCGGATAAAAGGGATAGAAACCGTTTATCTTACTCAGAGGGATGTGGTAAGGCATCGTATAGTACAGGAAATAGTTAAGGCTTATGAAAATCATGAAGAAAAGATCAAAAATAGTTAAAAGATTTGAAAAAAGAGAAAAATCCAACTATCCTGGATTTAAAATTAGGAATATTTTTGTTAGATCTCATCTCTGGAAATGGGCCTGGGGAGCGGGATTGATATCGAGTTTGTCTTTGGTTTTTCTCTTACCGCCTACCAGTGAAATAACTTTTTTCAACAAGTTAGGCATGATCATTCTGATTACTTTTTTTGTCATTATTTTCTTCATTTACCTTTGGCGGTTCTGGGTGCAATTTCTTATACCCAAACCTTTGAGTCTCTGTGCGATTTTGATCATCTCGATGGCTCTCATGGGTAGAATTATCATCCTCTTACCTCAAGTCTCCAACTATTTTATTCCCATTGCTTTTTTATCCATCCTTGGCTCACTTCTTTTTGCACCTTCATTGTCGGTTTTAGTAACTTTGCTATTCAGTATCCTCTTTAGCATTAATGCTGCGAGTTTGAACCTTATGCCGGTTCTAGTCATGGGGGGAATCGTAGGAGCCTACAGTGCTACCTTCGTTCACCAGAGAACCGATTTGACTAAGGGTGGTCTTTATGTGGGTACGTCTAATGTATTGATTATATTAGCTGTGGGTCTACTTGCTAACTATTCTTTTGACCATTGGGACCTCCTTTGGGGAATGGGCGGCGGGTTTTTTTCTAGCATTCTGGCTCTGACGGTTTTGCCTTACCTGGAAACCTATTTCGGCATTACTACCGATATCAAATTGCTGGAGCTAGGCAATCTTAATCTTCCTCTTTTGAACAGACTATCTATAGAAGCACCGGGGACTTATCACCACACCATAATGGTCGCCAGTCTCGCCGAAGCCGGGGCAGAGGCCCTGGGCGCCAATCCTCTCTTGGTCAGGGTGGGAGCCTATTACCATGATGTGGGTAAGATTCTTCGGCCTCATTTTTTCTTTGAAAATGCTGGGACAGGCAAGAATAATTATCATGACAAGATGGCTCCTAATTTGAGTTCTATGATTGTTATCTCTCATGTAAAAGACGGAATAGAACTTGCCCAAAGGAATCGACTCCCTGGACTTGTTACCGACATTATCAGGCAACATCACGGGACAGGACTGATAGCCTATTTTTATAGGGAAGCACTAAAGGAAAGGGGGGAAGAGAAAGAATCAATACATGAAGAGAATTTCCGTTACCCCGGTCCCAAACCCCGGACAAAAGAGTCAGCTATTGTAATGCTAGCAGATTCAGTAGAGGCCGCCTTTCGTTTCTCTGCCCAAAAAACTCTAAAGGGTATACAATCGCAGGTAAAGAAAGTGGTGAATAATAAATTGAAGGATAATCAACTTGATGAGTGTGATTTAACTTTAGGAGAAATAGCCAGAATATCTGATGCCTTCGTTAGGATCCTTGCCGGTGTTATCCACACCCGTGGAAGGTATCCGGAGGAGATGCTAAAGAGTCAATCGGTGGTCGGGTGAGCCCTGAGCACACATATACCAAGATTCAGATAAGAAGTCTTCTGAACCTACAGGTAAACATAAGGTTTTTAAAAAAGGTAGCTTCCGCAGCCTTATTTCATGAGCAGGTGCACAAGGATAAAGAAGTGAGCATAGTCCTGGTAGATAATAAAACGATCAAACAATTAAACGATAAATTTCGTGGTATTTCGGAAGCAACCGATGTCCTGGCTTTTCCCTTGGGTGGGGAGTTCTCCTCGACGGAGAATCTTTTGGGTGAGATTGTAATTTCGGTAGAAAGAGCTAAAGAGGCCGCAAAGGAAGGAGGGCATCGACTTAAAGAAGAGCTTGCTCTTTTGGTAGTTCATGGAATCCTTCATTTACTTGGGCATGCCGATGAGAAAAAAAAAGAACGAGAGATTATGAGGAATAAGGAAGGTAAAATTCTAGAATCTTTGGGAATAAAGATAGAGATTTAAAAGGAGACCACCAATGAAGTCGCTAGCCAAGAACAGGTGTTTACTTTTCTTAGCTTTTTTGCTATGCTTTCTTTTGGGACTGGGGATTCGTGCTCCCAAAGCGGCATTGATAGCTAAGATAGGGTATATAGATATACAAAAGATTTTTCAGGGATATAAAAAAACTGGGGATCTGGAGGCAAGTCTTAAGAAGAGTCAGACCGAACAACGGCAGAACTTAGAAAAGTTAAAAGAAGAGATTGAAAAGCTAAGAAATGAACTCAAGGAAGGGGAGTTAATACTTACTGAATCTGCCAAAGAAGAGAAGCAGGTTGAGATAGACCAGAAGGCCAGAGAATTGGACAATTTAGCTCGGGATATTACGGAAAAGTTGGAGGGACGGAGAGAAGAGTATACGGATGAGATAGTGAAAGATATCTACGCTATGACTAGGTCCATGGCTGAACGCGAAGGATACAGGTTGGTTTTTCATAAGGAAGCCTTAATTTATGCCACCCCGGAGCCGGAGTTTGATTTGACGGAAAAGGTACTATCCGAATTGAATGAAAAATATAGAGCCATCTCCGAATCCACTCCTTCCATTTCTCCAACTGACTAAAGATTAGCAGGATAAAGAATGGAAAAAAGTTTAAGAGAATTAGCGGAGCTAGTAGAAGGAAGAATAGAGAGGGATGGGAGTGTAAAGGTTAAGGGGGTGGCCAAGGTCGAAGAGGCAAAGAAAGGAGAAATTACTCTAGCTATCTCCGAGAAATTCCTGCACAAGGCTCGCCAAAGTCAAGCTTCGGCTGTTATAGTTCCCCTGTGGGTTAAAGATTTCTCCAAGCCTGTTATACAGGTAAAAAATCCTAGGCTAGCCTTTGCCCAGGTATTGGAGCTATTTGCTCCTCAACCACCGAGACCTTCCGGAATTCATTCTACGGTTTTAATGGGTGTTAACGTAGAGATGGGTAAAGATGTTACGATGGGTCCCTATACAGTCCTCAGCGATGGAGTTAAATTAGCGGATAATGTCTACATCTCTTCTGAAGTATATTTGGGTAACAACGTAAGAATCGGCAAAGGAAGTTTCATACACCCCCGGGTTACTATTCTGGATAATACAATTGTAGGGGAAAAAGTGATCATTCACTCCGGAACTGTGATAGGTTCTGATGGCTTTGGTTTTGCTAAAAAAGAAGATGGGTCCTACTACAAGATTCCTCAGGTGGGCAAGGTTGTGATTGAAGATGAAGTGGAGATAGGAGCCAATGTGGCCATAGATCGGGCAACTATTGGAGAAACACGAATAGGCTCAGGATGTAAAATCGACAATTTGGTACATATTGCACATAATGTCACCTTAGGAAGAAATGTAGCTATTGTTGGTTTAGTGGGAATCTCGGGTAGTTCAACTATAGGGGATGGGGTCATTCTAGCTGGTCAAGCGGGAGTAACCGATCATGTAAGGATTGGTAATAACACCATAGTCGCTGCTAAATCGGGAGTTACCAAGAATATAGGGCCAAATCAATTTGTATCCGGCTTTCCGGCAAGACCGCACTCTAAACAAAAAAGGGTAAAGGCCATTATTAACCAACTACCTCGGCTCCTGGAACGGGTGAGAAAACTTGAGAAGATGAATAGAGGGAAAAAATAATGCAACTGCAACGCACTATCAAGAAGGTCGTTTTTTACAAGGGAACGGGCCTGCACTTGGGTAGAGAAGTTACTTTAACTTTAGAGTCTGCACCCCCGGGCTCGGGAATAGTTTTTGTAAGGGAAGACCTACCCGGTAGTCCCCAGATTAAGGCCAGCGTTAACAAAGTGGTAAGTAATCTGCGAGGAACAAGTTTAGGAGAAGGAAAGACAAGAGTTCGTACGGTGGAGCACATTTTAGCTGCTCTAGCAGGCCTCCGAATAGATAATATAAATATAAAAATGAATGAGGAGGAGGTACCTGCTGGTGATGGAAGCGCCCTTCCTTTTGTAAAATTGATTCAGGAGGCAGGCATTGTTGAACAAGCCACTCCCCGGCGATTCCTTATAATTAAAAAGCCTCTCTGGATAGAGGAAGAAGATAGAAGATTGGTTGTTCTTCCTCATGATGGACTCAGAATCACCTATACCGTCGATTTTCCTCATTCTCCTCTTAAGTCGCAATTTGCTGAATTTGACATTAACGAGGAAGTTTTCACTCAGGAGATTGCTCCTTCCAGGACCTTCGGCTTTATGGAAGAGGTGGAGGAGTTAAAGGAACAGGGTTTAGTTCAGGGAGGGTCTTTGCAGAACGCTGTAGTGATTGGTGAGGAGGGGATCATAAATAAGGAGGGGCTAAGATTTCCTAATGAACCTGTGCGTCACAAAATACTTGATTTAATAGGGGATCTTTATTTGCTAGGCCGACCTATCCAGGCTCATATTATGGCGGTAAAATCAGGTCATCTTTTCCATGTTAAGCTAATCCAGCAACTTGAGGAGTTAAAGAATAAAGAAGGAAGTTTTTTCGACATAAACGATATTGAAAGAATACTTCCTCATAGGTATCCCTTCCTTCTGGTAGACAAGATTCTAGAGCTGGGAGAAAGGGAAATAGTAGGAGTGAAGAATATCACGGTAAATGAGCCCTACTTTAGTGGTCATTTTCCTGGGCATCCTGTAGTACCGGCTGCTTTGATTGTTGAGGCTATGGCCCAGGTGGCCGGGGTTTACCTCTTGAATAAAAGTGAGAACCAGGGAAAGCTAGCCTACTTTGCAGGAATTGATAAAGCAAGGTTTAGAAGGCCGGTAGTTCCCGGTGATCAGCTAATCACCAGGGTAAAGGTGTTGAATTTAAGAAAAGCGACCGGACGAGTTCAAGCTACCTGCACGGTAGAGGACAAGGTAGTAGCGGAAGCAGAATTTCTCTTCAGTTTGGTAGAAAGGTAGAGCCAGTGTCGATTCTTAAAAATAAACTCCCTCAGCATGTGGCGATTATTATGGATGGCAATGGTAGATGGGCTAAGAAGAAGGGTCTACCTCGGATGGAGGGACATAGAGTAGGAATTGAAAAGATAAGGGAGATAATTCAGGTCTGCTCAGATCTCGGGATAAGGATCTTAACCATCTATGCTTTCTCCTGCCAGAACTGGAAGAGGCCTTCCTGGGAAGTAAGTTTTCTCATGTCGAGGTTTGAAGCCTACCTTAACAAGGAAATAGATGAGATGAATAAGAAAGGAATTCGATTTCAGGTTATCGGAAGAAGGGAGAGTCTTTCGGCATCTATACAAAAGAAGATAAGGAGGGCGATGTCCTTAACGAGAGGCAATGAGGATTTTATTTTTAACCTGGCCCTTAACTATGGAGGACAGGAGGAGATTCTGGATGCGGTTAAGGAAATAGCTCAAGAGGTTAAAAAGGGAGATCTTTCTCCTGAGGAGATAGACTTAACTCTTTTTAAGCGATATCTGTATACCGATGATTTACCTTATCCTGATCTTCTAATCAGGACCGGTGGCGAGTATCGGGTAAGTAATTTTCTTTTGTGGCAAATTGCCTATACCGAGTTTTGGGTTACCCCTATTTTTTGGCCTGATTTTGGGAAAAAAGAGTTTATCGAAGCTCTTGAAGATTATGCCCACCGGGAAAGGAGGTTTGGAGGAATACGCGAAGATTAAAGTGTGGCTGAAGCGGACAGTTGTTGCTTGCATCTTTATTCCCTTTCTTATTCTCATCATATGGTGGGGAGGAATAGTTTTTCTGGGGTTGGTTTGTCTCATCAGTGCAGTGGCATTATTTGAATTTTACCAGGGAATTAAAAAAAAGGGACAAAAGCCTTTTTTAATTGAGGGTATCTCGTTAGGCATGTTTGTCCCGGTTTCTATCTATATCTGGGGGGATAGGGCTCTACCTCCGGTTCTCATTTTGATCATCTTCTGTGTCTTTATGAGGCAATTTTTAAAATTTGAGACAAAGGATGCTTTTACTAATATTGCCCTAACGATGGGGGGGATTTTCTATATATGCCTTCTATTTAGCTATGCGTTAATCTTGAGAGGCGAGACCTTAGGGGCGAGGCTAGTAATAACTGTTTTCTTTGTTACCTGGCTGGGTGATACAGGAGCCTATCTAATAGGCAGACGATGGGGTCAACATAAACTGTGTGTCCGTCTGAGTCCTTATAAGTCCATGGAGGGCTTTATCGGGGCAGTCCTAATAAGTTGTGTTGCTATGCTTATCTCCCGATTGTGGCTGACTTTCCCCCTCTTTCATACGTTAGCTTTAGGGGTCATGATAGGGATGGTCGGGCAGATAGGGGACCTTTTTGAATCCATGTTAAAGCGCGAGATGGGAATAAAGGATTTTGGTAGAATTCTTCCTGGGCATGGAGGGGTCTTAGACAGGTTTGACAGCCTTCTTTTCACCGTTCCTTTGTTCTACCACTACGTCAAATACTTGATAACACTGGGAAATTTCTCATGATTATGACGGCTGTATTTGTATTAGGAGTCTTTCTTCTTTTAATTATCCCGCATGAATTGGGACATTTCTGGGCCGCAAAAAAATGCGGGATGCGGGTTCATAGATTCTCCCTTGGTTTAGGCCCTAAATTATGGGGGTTTAAAAAAGGTGAGACTGAATATTCTATCTCAGTTTTTCCCCTGGGAGGCTACGTAAAGATAGCGGGAATGGAGCCAGGGGAAAGAGATTTAGAAAATGGCTTCTATCGTAAGCCTTTAAGGAATAGGATTTTGGTGTTGAGTGCCGGTTCGGCAATGAATTATCTTGTAGCTGTCATTTTGTTCTCTCTCGTCTTTATGATGGGTTTTCAAACTCTTAATTTGGAAGAAGCAGTTGTTGGAGAGGTTAAAAAAGATTCAGCTGCAGCATCAGCTTCTCTTTTACCCGGAGACAAGATTTTAAAGATTAATGGACAGGAAGTAAAAGGATGGGAAGAGATGGCGCTTGCCATAAAGGATAGTCAAGAGATTGTTCTTAAACTAGAGGTTCAAAGGGAAAAGAAAGTTTTCTTCATTCAGGTAAAACCTATTTTTGATCCCCAACTGAAGAGGAAAATGATCGGCATTTCTCCCTCCACAGTCTTTGTCCGGTACAGCCCTCTAATTGCTTTGGCTAAAGGGGTAGAGAGAACATTCTTTATAACTAAACTTATCCTTACTGCCCTGGGAGGAATGATCATGGGTAAGGTTCCCGCCCAATTTGCCGGGCCGGTGGGTATTGTTGGAATTATAGGGCAAAGTGTCAAAATGGGCCTAAGTCCTCTTTTTTCCCTGGCTGCTCTTTTAAGCATTAACCTGGGATTATTTAATCTGTTTCCCATCCCAGCCTTAGATGGGGGAAGACTCCTGTTTCTGGCTGTGGAGGGGATTAGAGGCAAAGCTCTCGACTCAAACAAGGAAGAATTAATCCATTATATAGGCTTTGTTATCCTTATTGCCTTAATTCTGCTTATAACCTATCAGGATATCCTTAGGTGGATAGGTGCAAGATAAAAAAGTCTGAAAAGGTATTGCTTTCCGGTAATGAGGCCTTGGCTGAAGGGGCTCTCCAGGCTGGGTGTCGTTGCTATTTTGGTTATCCCATTACTCCTCAATCAGAAATACCCGCCTATATGGTCAGGAGAATGAAAGAAGTAGGCGGAGTATTTTTACAGGCAGAAAGTGAGATAGCTGCCATCAACATGGTCTATGGAGCGGCTGCCACAGGAGCAAGAGCCATGACTTCCTCTTCCGGACCAGGAATTAGTTTGAAACAGGAGGGCTTGTCCTTTCTAGCTGGAGCAGAGCTTCCCGCAGTAATTGTTAATGTAATGCGGGGAGGCCCAGGATTGGGTAACATAGCTCCTTCACAGTCAGATTACTTTCAGGCAACCCGCGGGGGTGGTCATGGAGACTATCATCTCATTGTTCTAGCTCCTAATTCTGTTCAAGAAATGCTTGACTTAGCGTATCTCGCTTTTGAACTAGCTGATAAATATAGAAATCCGGTCATGATTCTTGCCGATGCCATTTTAGGGCAAATGATGGAAGGGGTAGAGTTTAAAGAAGAAAATAAAGGAGTAAAGAAGAAAGATTGGATAATTGGTGGAGATAAAGGAAGAAAACCCAACATAATAAGGTCTTTGTTTTTGGAGGAAGGAGTTCTGGAGGAACACAACAAGAAGCTTCAAGAAAAGTATGCCCGGATACGTCGACTCGAAGTCAAATATAAATCCATGCAAACGGATGATGCGGAGCTTCTTTTAGTATCCTATGGAAGCATGGCTCGTCTTGCCTCTGAGGTCGTAACTAGACTTAGAAAAAAGGGAATAAAAGCAGGTCTTCTTAGACCAATTACCCTATGGCCTTTTCCTTATAGCCCCATTAGGAAGCTAACCGACAGAGTTAGGTTTTTCTTTGTGGTAGAGATGAGCGAAGGACAAATGTTGGAGGATGTTAAATTAGCTGTGGAAGGGGCAGTTCCGGTATACTTTTATGGAAGATTGGGAGGCGGAGTGCCAACCCCTCTTGAAGTAATGGAGAGGATAGAGGAGAAGGTGGGGGATGAAGATAGAAGGTAGAGCGCTGAAATATGGAGACAACATTAATACTGATGAGATTATCCCTGGGGTTTATCTTAACATCACTGATGGTAAAGAGTTAGCCAAACATTGTATGGAACCTATAGATAAGGATTTTTTAAGAAAAGTTAAAGAAAGGAACATTTTGGTGGCGGGGAAAAATTTTGGCTGTGGGAGTTCAAGAGAACACGCTCCTATAGCGTTAAAGGGAGCGGGGGTGAGCTTTATAATTGCTGCCTCATTTGCCAGGATTTTTTTTCGTAATGCCCTCAATATTGGTCTTCCTATTGTAGAGTGCCGTGAAGCGGCTCAAGGAATAAGAGATAATGATAGGCTTATTATAGACTTGGTTGAGGGAAAAATTCAAAACTTGGCCAAAAAGGAAAGTTATCCTGTGGCTCCCTTTCCTCCATTCCTGCAGGAATTGATCAGGCAGGGAGGATTAGAGAAGCATATAAAGAACCGGATGAGACAGAAAAAAAATGCCTAGGATGAAAGTCAAGATTTACGATACCACCCTGCGGGATGGAACACAGGCAGAAGGAGTCTCCTTTTCCCTGTTGAACAAGATAGAGATTGCCGGGGAACTGGATAAACTTGGTTTTGATTACATTGAGGGTGGATGGCCTGGTTCTAATCCCAAGGATATGGAATTCTTTAAGAAGATAAGGAAAGTTTCCTTTCGAACCTCTAAAATAGCTGCCTTTGGAAGTACCAGGAAGCCGGGGAAGAAAGTAGATGCCGATCCAAATGTTCGTGCTTTACTGGGGGCCGAAACTGATGTAGTTACTCTGGTGGGGAAGAGTTGGATTCTTCATGTAGAAAAGGCACTGAGGACCAATAAAGAAGAGAATCTGCGTATGATAGAGGATTCGGTCAATTTCTTTAAAAAAAAGGGAAAAGAGGTAATCTTTGATGCCGAACATTTTTTCGATGGGCACAAGGCTGACCCTCAGTATGCACTAAAGACCCTGGAGGTAGCTCGTGATGCAGGGGCAGACTGTCTGGTTCTTTGTGATACAAATGGGGGTTCCATGCCGCACGAGATAGAGAAGATTATTAAAGAAGTACAAAAAGAGATAGATTTCCTTCTGGGAATGCATGCTCATAATGATGCTGGGATGGGAGTAGCAAATTCCATTATTGCTGCTAGATTGGGGATAGCCCATATCCAGGGAACTATAAATGGTTATGGAGAAAGATGTGGAAATGCTGATCTCTGTTTAGTTATACCCAATTTAAAATTGAAACTAGGGATTGATTGTATTCCGGGGGAGAAACTAAAATTACTGACCCATATCTCCCATCTTGTTAGTGAGTTAGCTAATCTTATTCCCAATGATCATCAGCCTTATGTAGGCAAATCAGTCTTCACTCATAAAGGTGGGATGCATGTTAGTGCTATCTCGAGAGACAAAAAAACATACGAACATATAGATCCCACATTGGTGGGTAATAAAAGAAGAGTGCTGATTAGCGAACTAGCAGGAAAGAGCAACATTGTTTATAAACTGAAGG
>Ga0209986_10002033_pt1 | contig 18869 bp, 17 predicted proteins | sample BlataG_FD_183168 | JGI IMG/M metagenome (GOLD analysis project Ga0209986, IMG submission 183168) | Deep subsurface microbial communities from Black Sea to uncover new lineages of life (NeLLi) - Black_00105 metaG (SPAdes) (version 2) | ecosystem: Environmental > Aquatic > Marine > Oceanic >... | reverse complement strand
ATGGTCGGCGATCGCGTTGAAGATCAGGTCGATGGTCATCCGGGCCAGGTTGGCGCCGAGGCAGTAGTGCACCCCGGTGCCGCCGAAACCGACATGCGGGTTGGGGTCGCGAAGGATGTTGAAGGTGGTCGGATCGTCGAACACGTCCTCGTCGAAGTTGGCCGAACGGTAGAACATGACCACCCGTTGGCCCTTCTTGATCGGTACGCCGGACAGCTCGGTGTCCTGCACGGCGGTGCGCTGGAAGGCGGTGACCGGCGTGGCCCAGCGCACGATCTCGTCGGCGGCCGTGGCCGGGCGCTCGCGCCGGTAGAGCTCCCACTGATCCGGATTGTCGAGGAACGCGATCATCCCGTGGGTGATCGAGTTACGGGTGGTCTCGCTGCCGGCGACGGCGAGCATGAGGACGAAGAAGGCGAACTCGTCATCGGTCAGCTTTTCCCCGCCGAGATCGGCGTTGATCAGCGCGGTGACGATATCCTCGCCGGGATCCTCGGCCTTCTTGGCGGCCATCTCCATTGCGTAGCCCAGCAGTTCCATCGATGACTGTCGGCCGTCCACGTGGGCGAACTCCGGGTCCTCGTTCCCGGTCATCTCGTTGGTCCAGCGGAACAGCTTGTCCCGTTCCTCCTGGGGGACCCCGAGAAGCCCGGCGATCACCTGTAGCGGGAGCTCGGAAGCCACCTGTTCGACGAAATCGCCGTAACCCTGCGATGCCGCGGTCTTGACGATGGTGTGGGCTCGATCGGTGAGCTCGTTGCGCAGCCGCTCCACGGCCCGGGGGGTGAATCCGCGCGAGATGATGCGGCGCAGTCGGTCGTGGCGCTCACCGTCCATGTTGAGCAGGACGACACTCTGCATGTCGATGTCCTCGCGGACCATGTCATCGGCGAACTGCGGGAGCGCGGTGTTGGGGCCGCTGTGGAAGACGTCGCTGCGCCGGGAGACCTCTTTGACGTCCTTGTGCTTGCTGAGCACCCAGTAGCCGCCGTCGTTGAAGCCGCCCTTGCCGATCTGCTGCTCGCACCACCAGATCGGAGCCACCGCGCGCAGCTCGGCCAGCTCCGGTAGGGGTAATCGCTTGACGTTGCGGTCAGGGTCGAGGAAATCGAAACCGGGCGGCACGTTCGGACTCTTCACGGGGCTCGGCGTGGGGCTTGCCATGTACGGTGCACTCCTCATATGACGTGATCTAGTGCCAGTAAAACACGGCTCCACCACGAACAAAAGGCATCGGGCCGTCCTCGCTTGTCATCGTACTGAAACGTGTTCTAGCCTTCACCGCATGGGTAATCCCGTCATCGTCGAAGCCACCCGCAGCCCGATCGGGAAGCGCAACGGCTGGCTGTCTGGACTGCACGCCACCGAACTGCTCGGCGCCGTCCAGAAGGCGGTGGTGGACCGGGCCGGCATCGACGCCGCCCTGGTGGAGCAGGCCATCGGAGGTTGCGTCACCCAGTACGGCGAGCAGTCCAACAACATCACCCGGGTGGCCTGGCTGACGGCAGGACTTCCCGAGCAGGTGGGTGCCACCACCATCGACTGCCAATGCGGCAGCGCCCAGCAGGCCAACCACCTCATCGCCGGGCTGATCGCCGCCGGCGCGATCGACGTCGGTATCGCCTGCGGTATCGAGGCGATGAGTCGGGTGGGTCTGGGCGCCAACGCCGGGCCGGACCGCTCGCGAATCCGGGCCGAGTCCTGGGATATCGACATGCCCGATCAATTCACCGCGGCCGAACGCATCGCCAAGCGGCGCGGTATCACCCGCGCCGACCTCGACCACCTCGGCCTGATCTCCCAGCAGAAGGCCAAACGCGCCTGGGACGAACACCGCTTCGACCGGGAGGTCTCCCCGATCGAGGCACCGATGCTGGACGAGAACAAGCAGCCGACCGTCGACCGTCACATGGTCAGCCGTGATCAGGGTCTGCGCGACACCACCGCCGAGGGTCTGGCCGCCCTCAAGCCGGTCATGGACGGTGGCATGCACACCGCGGGCACCTCGTCGCAGATCTCCGATGGGGCGGCTGCGGTGCTGTGGATGGACGAAGACAAGGCGAGGGCGCTCGGATTGACGCCGCGGGCCCGGATCGTGGCCCAGGCCCTGGTCGGGGCGGAACCGTACTACCACCTCGACGGCCCGGTCCAGTCCACCGCGAGGGTGCTGGAGAAGGCCGGGATGACGATGGGCGATATCGACCTGGTCGAGATCAACGAGGCGTTCGCCTCGGTGGTGCTGAGTTGGGCACAGGTGCACAACGCGGATTTGGACAAGGTCAACGTCAACGGTGGTGCCATCGCACTCGGGCATCCGGTCGGTAGCACCGGCAGCCGATTGATCACCACCGCACTGCACGAATTGGAGCGCACCGGACAGAGCACCGCACTGATCACCATGTGCGCCGGCGGGGCGTTGTCGACGGGCACCATCATCGAGCGGATCTGACGCTGGCTGTTTCGGAGTCCGACCGCATCGCCGCGGCCCAGGCCTATATCGACGCGCTGGTCAGCCATGACGGCTCTGCGGTGCCCTTCGCACCCGGATGCACCCGCGTCGAGCAGGGCGTCAAAAACGGTTTCTCCGGAAAACATCTGCGCCGCAGCCTGTCTCGCGGGCCGCAGTATCGGATCATCCAAAGCATCACAACCCCTGAGTTCAGCGTCGTCGACGACGAGGTGAGGTCGCGCTACCAGGTGCTGACGACGTTCTCCGCCGCGGGCCGGCGCGCGGCCGCCCGAGTCGATGAGACGTTCGTCATCCCTGCCGCCGACGGTCTCATTCACCACATCCGGGTTAGATTTCACCCAACTCTCGTGAGGAGCAATCCAGTGTCTGATTCGTCCGGGCCCACATCATCGGGGTCACCCAAGCCGGCGCCGAAGGGCCTGAACTCACCCCGGACCACCACCATCATCAAATGGATGTCGCGGGCCCAGACCTTTCTGTACAAGAAGACCGGCGGCAGACTCGGCGGCAAATTCCTGCAGGGCGCGCCGGTGGCCTTGCTGACCACCACGGGTCGCAAGACCGGCGAACCACGGGTGAGTCCACTGCTGTACCTGCGCGAGGGCAACCGCGTGGTCCTGGTCGCCTCCAAGGGCGGGGCCGCCACCAATCCGATGTGGTACCTGAACCTCAAGGCGAACCCGAAGGTGTCGATTCAGATCAAGGACGAGGTTCTGCATCTGACGGCCCGGGACGCCACCGACGACGAACGGGCGCAGTACTGGCCGCGACTGACCGCCATGTACACCAGCTTCGAGGACTACAAGTCCTGGACCGATCGGGTGATCCCGATCGTCATCTGCGACCCCTAGCACCCGCCGAAAATCAGGCCCCGTACACCGGCAACGGAGGCCTGGCATCGGCGAGCAGTCCGCGCACCACCGGCCCGAGTTCGCCCGGCTCCCACCGGGCACCCTTGTCGACCTCCGGACCGTGCTGCCATCCTTCCGCCGCCCGGATGATGCCACCCTCCACCTCGAACACCCGTCCGGTGACATCACCGGACTCGACGCTGCCCAGCCACACCACCAGCGGGGAGACGTTCTCCGGCGCCATGGCGTCGAACCCGGCCTCGGGTTTGGCCATCATGTCCGCGAAGACGGTCTCGGTCATCCGAGTGCGCGCCGACGGGGCGATCGCGTTCACAGTCACCCCGTAGCGGCCCATCTCGGCGGCGGCCACCAAGGTGAGCGCTGCGATACCGGCCTTGGCCGCGCTGTAGTTGCCCTGCCCGACGCTGCCCTGCAGACCGGCACCGGAACTGGTGTTGATGATCCGGGCATCGACGGGGTGGCCCGCCTTCGCCAGTCCACGCCAGTAGGCGCCCGCATGCCGGGCGGTGGCGAAATGCCCTTTGAGATGCACGGCGATCACGGCGTCGAACTCAGCCTCGCTGGTGTTGGCGATCATCCGGTCACGCACGATGCCGGCGTTGTTCACCAGCACGTCCAGCCCACCGAAGGCGTCCACGGCGGTCTGGATCAGTCCGGCAGCCTGCTCCCAGTCCGCGACGTCGGCGCCGCTGGTGACGGCCTGCCCGCCGGCGGCGGTGATCTCGTCGGCGACGGCCTGCGCGGCACTTCCACCGCCGGCCGGCGATCCGTCCAGCCCTACGCCGATGTCATTGACCACCACGCGCGCCCCTTCGGCGGCGAAGGCCAACGCATGTGCGCGACCGATACCGCCGCCGGCTCCGGTGACGATGACGACCCGATCGTCGAGCAAGCCCATTGCTGTGTCTCCTCAGTTGTTGGCGTTCGAAGCGGACAGATACGGCGGAGGTTCACCGCCACCGTGCACCGCCAGGGCTGCACCGCTGATATACGACGCGGCATCCGATGCCAGAAACGCTGCCGCCCAGCCGATGTCGGCTGGTTGCGCCAGTCGGCCCAGCGGGATCGTCGAGGCCACCGCCGCTTGCGAGGCGCTGTCTCCGTAGAACAGCTCCACCTGCTCGGTAGCGACCATTCCGGCCACCACGGCGTTCACCCGGACCTTCGGCGCCCATTCGACGGCGAGTGTCGCGGTGAGGCTGTCCACCCCGGCTTTCGCCGCTCCGTAGGCGGCGGTTCCCGGCGACGGGCGCCGTCCGCTGACACTGGAGACGGAGACGATCGCCCCCCCACCCGACTGCTGCTGCATGACGGCATTGGCGGCCTGCGAGACGTGCAACATGCCGAGCAGATTGAGTTCGATGACCTTCTGATGAAACCGCGGTGAGGCATCGGCGGCCGGCGAGTAGGGCGATCCGCCGGCGTTGTTGACCACCACGTCGAGTCGGCCGTGCCGGTCGACAATGGTGTCGATCAGCGAGGCGACGGCATCGGGGTCCCGGATATCGCAGCTGTGGAACTCGTACGGCAGGCCCTCGACCGGACGCCGCGCGCAGGTGATGACGGTCGCACGCTGGCCGGAGAACACTGCGCTGATACCCGCGCCGACCCCGCGGACCCCGCCGGTGACCAGGACGATACGGCCCTGTAGTCCGAGGTCGACGTGGTCCGGCACTGTGCTAGCGTACCAAGCAAGTGCTTGCTTAGGGGTCATCAGGAGCGTCATGACAATCACGTCCTGCACCGTCGAGCCCGGAATCGTCGCGGTCACGGTCGACTACCCGCCGGTCAATGCGATCCCGTCGCGCGGCTGGTTCGAACTCGCCGATGCCCTCACCGCAGCCGGGTGTGACACCACCACCCATGCGGTGATCCTGCGCGCCGAGGGCCGGGGCTTCAATGCCGGCGTGGACATCAAGGAGATGCAACGCACGGAGGGCTTCGCCGCGCTGATCGACGCCAACCGCGGCTGCTTCGCGGCGTTCAAGGCGGTCTATGAATGCGCGGTCCCGGTGGTCGCGGCGGTCAACGGCTTCTGCGTCGGCGGCGGGATCGGCCTGGTCGGCAATGCCGATGTGATCGTGGCCTCCGAGGATGCGACGTTCGGCCTTCCGGAAGTCGAACGGGGGGCGCTGGGAGCGGCGACTCATCTGTCCCGGCTGGTCCCGCAGCACATGATGAGACGGCTGTTCTTCACCGCGGCCACCGTCGACGCCGCCACCCTGCACCACTTCGGGTCGGTCCATCAGGTAGTACCGCGCGCAGACCTCGATGACGCGGCGCTGCGGGTGGCCCGCGATATCGCCGCCAAGGACACCCGGGTGATCCGGGCCGCCAAGGAGGCGTTGAATCTCATTGACACCCAACGAGTCAACGCCAGCTACCGGATGGAGCAGGGCTTCACCTTCGAGTTGAACCTGTCCGGGGTCTCCGACGAGTTACGCGACGATTTCGCGGGTACGAAGAAGTCCGGAACATGACCCGCGACAAACGCACCACCCTCGACGACGCGGTCAGCCGCATCGAGAGCGGTATGACCGTCGGCATCGGCGGCTGGGGTTCGCGACGCAAACCGATGGCATTCGTCCGGGCGTTACTGCGCACCGACGTCACCGACCTCACCGTGGTGACCTACGGCGGACCCGACCTCGGTCTGCTGTGCTCGGCGGGCAAGGTGCGCAAGGCCTACTACGGGTTCGTCTCACTGGACTCCCCGCCGTTCTACGACCCATGGTTCTCCCGCGCGCGCACCACCGGCGCGATCGTCGCCCGCGAGATGGACGAGGGCATGTTGCGCTGCGGACTGCAGGCCGCCGCACAGCGACTGCCGTTCCTGCCGATCCGGGCCGGCCTGGGCAGTTCGGTACCCGACTTCTGGGATGGCGAACTGCAGACCGTGCGATCGCCCTACCCGACCGGTCAGGACCACGAGGACCTCATCGCCATGCCGGCGCTGCGCCTGGATGCCGCGTTCGCACATCTGAACCTGGGTGACAAACATGGCAATGCCGCCTACACCGGGATCGACCCGTACTTCGACGACCTGTTCCTGATGGCCGCCGACCGGCGACTGCTGTCGGTGGAACGGATCGTGTCGACCGAGGACCTCGTCAAAGCCGTTGCACCGCAGGCTCTGCTGGTCAACCGGATGATGGTCGACCACGTCGTCGAGGCACCCGGCGGCGCCCATTTCACGACCGCCGCGCCCGATTACGGCCGCGACGAGACGTTCCAGCGCCTCTACGCCCAGTCGGCCGCCGACGACACCAGCTGGGCTGAGTTCGTCACCACGTACCTGTCCGGCAGCGAGGCCGACTACCAGGCGGCGGTCCGCCGATTCAGTGATGAGCAGGGGGCGTCGTGATCCAGGTGAGCCGCGCCGAGGTCTGCGTCATCGCGTGCGCGGAGTTGTTCCGCGACGCCGGCGAGATCATGGTCTCGCCGATGACGACCGTGGTCTCGATCGGCGCCCGGATGGCCCGGCTGACGTTCTCCCCCGACATCCTGCTCAGCGATGGCGAAGCCCAACTGCTGGCCGATACGCCGGCGATCGGCGCCGCCGGCGCGATCGAGGGCTGGATGCCGTTCGGCCGGGTATTCGAGACCCTGGCCTGGGGGCGGCGCCACGTGGTGATGGGGGCCAACCAGATCGACCGGTACGGCAACCAGAACCTCTCGGCGTTCGGCCCATTGCAGCACCCCACCCGACAGATGTTCGGGGTGCGCGGCGCCCCCGGCAACACCATCAACCACACCACGAGCTACTTCGTCGGTAACCACACCACACGGGTCTTCACCGACAGGGTGGACGTGGTCTCCGGTATCGGCTGGGACAAAGTCGATCCGGGAAATCCCGCTTACCGCTTCGTCGACGTGCACCGGGTGGTCACCAACCTCGGGGTCTTCGACTTCGGCGGTCCCGGTCACACGATGCGTGCGGTATCGCTGCATCCGGGCGTGCATCCCGCCGACGTCGCCGCGAACACCACGTTCGAGGTGCACGGCCTCGACGATGCTCCACACACCCGGTTGGCGACCGGTGCCGAACTCGACCTGATCCGCAGGATCGACCCGAAGGGACTGCGGGACAAGGAGGTGAAGGTATGAGAATCCAGACCGCGCTGACCCGCATGGTCGGCATCGAACATCCAGTGGTGCAGACCGGGATGGGCTGGGTGGCCGGCGCGCGGTTGGTGTCGGCGACCGCGAATGCCGGTGGACTCGGGATCCTGGCCGCGGCGACCATGACCATCGACGAACTGGCGACGGCGATCAGCAAGGTCAAGGCGGCCACCGACCGGCCCTTCGGTGTCAACATCCGTGCCGACGCCGCCGACGCCGGCGATCGCGTCGACCTGATGATCCGGGAGGGCGTGAAAGTCGCCTCATTCGCATTGGCTCCCAAGCCGGAGTTGATCGCCCGACTCAAGGACGCCGGGTCGGTCGTGGTGCCGTCGATCGGAGCGGCCAAGCACGCGAAGAAGGTGGCCGCCTGGGGTGCCGATGCGGTGATCGTGCAGGGCGGTGAGGGCGGCGGGCACACCGGGCCGGTGCCCACCACCCTGCTGCTGCCCTCGGTGCTTGACGCCCTGTCCGGCACCGACATCCCGGTCATCGCCGCCGGCGGTTTCTTCGACGGTCGCGGCCTGGCCGCAGCGCTGTCCTACGGCGCGGCCGGGGTGGCGATGGGTACCCGGTTCCTGCTGACGTCGGACTCCACTGTCCCGGACGCGGTCAAGCAGCGTTACCTGCAAGCCGCCCTGGACGGAACGGTGGTCTCCACCCGGGTGGACGGGATGCCGCACCGGGTGCTTCGCACCGGCCTGGTGGAGAAGCTCGAAAGCGGTTCGCGGGCACGCGGTTTCACAGCTGCTGTCCTCAACGCGGCGAAATTCAAGAAGATGTCCGGCATGACGTGGTCTTCGATGATCCGCGACGGGCTGGCCATGCGGCACGGGAAGGAACTGACCTGGTCCCAGGTGCTCATGGCGGCGAACACACCGATGTTGCTCAAGGCCGGGCTGGTCGACGGCAACACCGGCGCCGGCGTACTGGCCTCCGGCCAGGTGGCCGGGATCATCGACGATCTGCCGTCCTGCGCCGAGCTGATCGACAGCATCGTCGCCGAGGCTGTCGAACACCTTCGGCAAGCCTCGGCGCTGATCGACGTCTCCCGGTCACCCGCGGGTTGAGAGCCGCGTCAGGCGTACTGCTTGGTCGGGGTGATACGTCCCTGGACGCCTAACGCCCGTGCCTGGTCGAGAAGCTGCCGGTACTCAGTTCGCGAGATGGTCTTGTCCCTGGTCAGGATGTAGCCGCTTCGGCCAGACGGATCGCTGACGATGACCCAGCGGTAGTCAGGGGCGTTGGCCAGGATCGTGTAGTTACCCGGGGGCGAGGCCGAGGGCGGGCCGAACGGCGAGAATCCGACGTTCAGCGCGGTATTGGTGTCGTTGACGACGACCGCAGATCCGACGATGGAGGAACGCGGACCGCGGTTGAAGAAGTAGTTCCCGGAGTTCTGGACGCGAATCGTCCCGTCCGGGTTCAGGGTGTACTCCGCTTTGGTGTTCACCAGACCGAGGGAGAAGAACTGCTTCACGCTGCCCTGCTCGTAGTACGTCCCGGCGAACTCCGCCGGATCGACGGGGACGCTCGATGGCACCACCGGTATGGGCTGCGCCACTGGCTGGGTGGCGGGCCTGACCGCTGCCGGGGAGGTGATTCCGGTGATTCCGACGAGGCTCGCGCTGGACCCGCTGTTGCGGGCGTCCGTGCCCCGGCGGGCCGAAGCGGCCGGAACCGGCACCGCCGAGGCCGGCCGCACAGGGCCGGACAGCACAGGGCCGCGAAGATCAGGGCCGGGAACTGCTGCCGCAGCCCCGAGGGCAACGCGGACTCCGGGCGTACGCCGCGAGGACGAGGCGGCCGGCCGCACTGTGTTGGGGACCGAGCCTCGGGCAAATCCTCGCTCGGACCGGGGTGACTCGACCGAGGCGCTGGCCCCGGAGTCCGTTCTGCCGGGGTCTGCACCGGCGTCGGCCGAGGCGAGCCCCGTACCGCAGAACATGCCGGCGCCGAGCCCGGCCGCGAACGTTCCGGAAACCAACCACGCGCGCAACGAAACCATCGTGTCAACTCCTCTGTGGACCGCTCTGCTGCTCAGCGGCCCTGCTGCTTCTCGCACCGATCGGGTGACCGGGCCATCACGGACTATTCGGAGCCGCCACAGCTACGGATTGGCTCGGGGTTTGTGACGGGTCTCACCCGGAGTTGCTGATGCGCAGACGCAGGAAACGCCCGATGCCGAAGCGTTCGAAGGATCGGCGGCGGTGCTTCGGGAGCAAAGGCAGCGCCTCGTGACCGGCGATGATCGACGGGGATTGCGTTGTGAACGTCTCGCCCTTGCGGACGACGGTCGCCCCGCCCGCGGCGAGAACGTTGCGAACCCAGTCGACCCGGGTGCCGTAGGGAAGCGGGACGATGAGGCCGCGACTCTCGCTACAGCCGTTCGATGATAGTCACGTTGGCGGTGCCGCCACCCTCGCACATGGTCTGCAGCCCATACCGGCCGCCGGTGCGCTCCAGTTCGCCCAGCATGGTCGCGAACAGCTTCGCCCCGGTGGCGCCCAGTGGGTGGCCCAGCGCGATGGCACCACCGTTCGGATTGACCTTGGCCGGATCTGCCCCGGTCTCCTTGATCCAGGCCAGCACCACCGGCGCGAACGCCTCGTTGATCTCGACGACGTCGATATCGTCGATCGACAGCCCGGTCTTGTCCAATGCGTAGCGGGTGGCCGGAATCGGACCGGTCAGCATCAGCACCGGATCGGCTCCACGGCAGCTGATGTGGTGGATCCGGGCCCGAGGCGTCAGGTTGTGGTCTTTGACGGCCTGCTCGGAGGCCAGCAGCACCGCACTGGCACCATCGCAGATCTGGCTGGCCACCGCAGCCGTCATCCGTCCGCCGTCGCTGAGCGGCGCCAGGGCGGCCATCTTCTCCAGCGAGGTCTCGCGCGGCGTCTCGTCGACCGCAAAACCCTCGACCGCCACGATCTCGTTGTCGAAGTGCCCGCCGCGGATGGCGGCGAACGCCCGTTGGTGGCTGGCCAACGCGAAGCGCTCCATATCCTCGCGGGAGATGTCCCAGCGCTGCGCGATCATCTCCGCACCGCGGAACTGCGAGATCTCCTCGTCGCGGTAGCGCTGCGCCCAGAACGCCGATTCGGCTGTGGGCGTGCTGAATCCGAACTCCCGCCCCACGATCATCGCCGAGGAGATCGGGATCCGGCTCATGTTCTGCATCCCACCGGCCAGGATCAACTCGGCGGTACCGGCCATGATCGCCTGCGCCCCGAAGGAGATCGCCTGCTGGCTGGATCCACACTGACGGTCGACGGTGACTCCGGGCACCTCCTCGGGGTAGCCCGCCGCCAACCAGGTGAGCCGGCCGATGTTTCCGGCCTGACCGCCGATCGCGTCGACGCAGCCGACGATCGCGTCATCGACCGCAGCCGGGTCGACGTCATTGCGCCCGAAGATCCCGCGGAACGCATGCACACCGAGGTCGATCGGGTGCAGCCCGGCCAGCGCGCCGTTGCGCTTGCCGACCGGGGTGCGCACCGCGTCGATGATGTAGGCCTCAGCCATGTCCGGCCTCCTTGGTCTGGTCGGTGATTCCGCCGAGCACGATCGCGAGGTACTGCCGTCCTACCTGCTCGGCAGTCAGTGGTCCGCCGGGGTGGTACCAGCGCACCGACACCCAGGTGGTGTCGCGGATGAACCGGTACACCAGGTCGACGTCGATATCGGCGCAGAAGTAGCCCTGTTCGATCCCCTGGGTCAGCACGTCGACCCACATCGTGCGCTGGCGGACGTTGAGTTCGTCGATATAGCTGAAACGCGGCTGGGCTGAGAGCCGCTTGGCCTCGTCCTGATAGATGACGACCTCGGCGTGATGGTGCTCGATCGCATCGAAGGACGCCATGAACAATCCCTCAAGCCGGGCAAGGGGATTGGACTCGGTGTCGATGATCCGCTGGTAGCGGTCGAAGAGCCAGTCGAGGAACCCACGCAGTACCTCGTCGACCATCGCCTCTTTCGAGGAGAAGTGGTGATAGAGGCTGCCCGAGAGGATTCCGGCGGCATCGGCGATGTCGCGGACCGTGGTGGCACGCAGACCACGCTCGGCGAACATCGTCGCGGCGAGTCCGAGGAGCTCGTCACGGCGGGTTGCCGGCTGTGCGGTCGCGTCCGTCATGGATGCTGACTCGACACCGAAATCACCTCGCCGGTCAGGTAACTCGAATAGTCGCTGGCCAGGAAAGCGATGGTGGCCGCCACCTCCCAGGGCTCGGCCGCCCGGCCGAAGGCCTCGCCTTCCGACAGCCGGTCCAGCAGATCGGCCGAACTAACTTTCTCCAGGAACCTGTGCCGGGCGATACTGGGCGACACCGCGTTGATCCGCACCCCGTACTCGACCGCTTCGATTGCGCTGCAACGGGTCAACGCCATCACCCCGGCCTTGGCCGCGGCATAGTGAGACTGCGAGTGCTGCGCCCGCCAACCCAGCACGCTGGCGTTGTTCACGATGGCACCACCGTGACCGGCATCGCGGAAGTAGGCCAGCGCGGCGCGCGTCGACCGCATCACCGAGGTGAGGGTGACGCTGAGGACCCGGTCCCACTCCTCGTCGGTCATCTCGATCACGGGAGTCTGCCCACCCAGTCCGGCGTTGTTCACCAGCACATCGAGCCGGCCGAACCGGGCGGTGGTGGAGGCGATCAGTGCGTCGATCTGAACCGGGGAGGTGACATCGCAGAGCACGCTTTCGACCCGGCCGAGTCCCAACGCCGACAACGTATCCCGGGTCTCGCTGAGTCGGCGTTCGTGATGATCGGAGATCATCACATCGGCCCCCTCGAGAAGGGCCCGACGGGCGGTGGCCGAACCGATCCCGGTTCCGGCTGCCGCGGTGACCACGACCACCCTTTCCTGGAGCAGGCCGTGGCCGCCGGTCTCTGCGGGCGGGATCGACAGGGATGCCACTAGCCTCGGGCCTCGCGGGGTAGACCGAGAACGCGCTCGGCGATGATATTGCGCTGGACCTCGTTGGAACCGCCGTAGATGGTGTCGGCGCGGGAGAACAGGAACAACCGCTGCCATTCGTCGAACTCGTTGTCCACCAGCACGAGTCCCGCCCTTCCCCTGATGTCCATGGCCAGCTCGCCGAGGTCGCGATGCCAGGTGGCCCACAACAACTTGGATACGCTGTCCTGGCCTGGCTGCTCCTCGTCCATCGTGGCCAACGCGAAGGACCGCATGGTCTGCAGGCCGGCCCAGGCACGGGTCAGCCGTTGCCTGATCAGCGGATCCTCATCGGCACCGGTGTTCTTGGCCAGGTCGACCAGACCGGACAACTCCCTGGCGTAACGGATCTGCTGACCCAGGGTCGAGACGCCCCGCTCGAACTGCAACGTGCCCATCGCCACCCGCCAGCCGTCGCCGGGCTCACCGACCACCAGGTTGGCATCGGTTCGGGCATCGGTGAAGAACACCTCGTTGAACTCCGAGTCACCGGTGAGTTGCACGATCGGCCGGATCTCGACGCCCGGTTGGTCCAGCGGTACCAGCAGATAGGACAGACCGGCGTGCCGGGATGACCCCTTCTCCGAACGCGCCAGCACGAAGCACCACTGAGACCAGTGCGCCAGCGAGGTCCACACCTTCTGGCCGTTGATCACCCAGTGCTGCTGGCCGGGTTCACCCTCCAGTACCGCCGAGGTCGACACGGCCGCAAGGTCACTGCCCGCGCCGGGTTCGGAGTAGCCCTGACACCACAGTTCGGCTACATCACGAATCGCCGGAAGGAACCGCTGCTGCTGTTCAGCGGTCCCGAATGCGATCAGCGTCGGACCGACCAGTTCCTCGCCGAGGTGATTGACCTTGTCGGGTGCATCGGCGTGGGCGTACTCCTCGTAGAAGGCGACCCGGTGGGCCACCGACAGACCGCGTCCACCGAACTCCACCGGCCATCCCAGACAGGTCAGACCGGCGGCGGCCAGATGGCGGTTCCAGGCCCACCGTTCCTCGAACGCCTCATGCTCACGACCGGGACCGCCGAGACCCTTCAGCGCGGCGTAGTCCCCGACCAGATTGTCGGCCAGCCACCCCCGAACCTCCGCCCGGAACTCCTCGACCGTGATCACCCTAGTAGGCTAACCTACCAAGCACTTGCTTTGTTGGCTTGGGGCCAGGTGGGAGCAGCAATGACGGTGGGCGCCGGCGACCCGGGGACGACAGCGGAGCGTCGGCTGACCACACCCGCGGTGCTCGACCGAATGGCCTTCGACTACGCCGACCATGCTGCCGTGATCACCGATGACCGCAGCCTCACCTTCGCCGAACTGCATGACGAGGTGCGGCGCACCGCTGCCGCCATCGCCGGACTCGGCGTCCATCCCGGGGATCGGGTGGCGATCTGGTCACCGAACACCTGGCACTGGGTTGTCGCTTGTCTGGCCATTCACTATGCGGGGGCGGTGGTGGTCCCGATCAACACCCGCTATACCGCCGAGGAAGCCACCGACATCCTGGCCCGTACGAAGGCTCCACTGCTCATCGCGATGGGACGTTTCCTCGGCACCGACCGGGCGGGGGAACTCGACCCCACGGCACTGCCGGTCCTGCGGCACATCGTGCGGGTACCGGTCGACGAACCCGACGACAGCTGGGACGAATTCCTGGCCGGGCCGCAGATCCCGATGGCGGAGTTGGACGCCCGGGCCGCGGCGGTTCGGCCCGATGATGTCTCCGACATCCTGTTCACCTCGGGAACGACCGGCCGCAGCAAGGGCGTGCTGTGCGCGCACCGGCAGTCGCTGTCCGCACCGGCCGCATGGGCGGCCTGCGGACAGCTCACCCCCTCCGACCGGTACCTGTGCATCAACCCGTTCTTCCACAACTTCGGCTACAAGGCCGGAATCCTGGCCTGCCTGCAGACCGGGGCCACCCTCATCCCGCAGCTGACCTTCGACCCGCAACAGGCCATGCGCGCCGTGCAGGACCACCGGATCACCGTGCTGCCCGGACCGCCGACCGTCTACCAGAGCCTGCTCGACCATCCCGCGCGCGGCGACTACGACCTGAGCTCGCTGCGGTTCGCGGTGACCGGTGCCGCTACCGTGCCGGTCGTCCTCATCGAACGTATGCAGAGTGAACTCGACTTCGACATCGTGCTGACCGCCTACGGACTCACCGAAGCCAGCGGCTTCGGAACCATGTGCAGCGCCGACGACGATCCGATCACCGTCGCCACCACCTGCGGGCACCCGATCGCCGGTTTCGAACTGCGGATCGACAGCCCGGACGACACCGGCGCCGGGGAGGTGCTGTTGCGCGGGCCCAATGTGATGCTCGGATACCTGGACGACCCGGAGTCCACCGCCGGTGCGATCGACGCCGACGGCTGGCTGCATACCGGCGATATCGGCACCGTCGACGAAGCCGGAAACCTGCGGATCACCGACCGGCTCAAGGACATGTTCATCTGCGGCGGGTTCAACGTCTATCCGGCCGAAGTCGAACAGATTCTCGCCCGGCTGGACGGGGTCGCCGACGCCGCCGTCATCGGCGTGCCCGACGAGCGATTGGGCGAGGTCGGCCGCGCCTTCGTCGTGCGCCGCGCGGGAACCGATATCGACGAGGAGTCGGTGATCGTCCACGCCCGAAAACATTTGGCAAATTTCAAGACTCCGCGGTCAGTGGTCTTCCTCGACGCCCTGCCCCGCAACGCCGGCGGAAAGATCGTCAAACCCACCTTGCGGGAGATGGCGTGATGGATCTCTCCTACGACGCCGATACCTGCGCATTCCGGGACGAGGTTCGGACCTTCCTCGATGCCAACAGGGATGCGTTCCCGACCAAGTCCTACGACACCGAAGAGGGTTTCGAGCAGCATCGACACTGGGACAAGGTGCTGTTCGACGCCGGGCTGTCGGTGATCGCCTGGCCGCGAAAGTACGGCGGCCGGGACGCCACCCTGCTGCAGTGGGTGGTGTTCGAAGAAGAGTACTTCCGCGCCGGGGCTCCCGGCCGGGCCAGCGCCAACGGAACCTCGATGCTCGCCCCGACGCTGTTCGCCCACGGCACCGAGGAACAGCGGGATCGAATCCTGCCGAAAATGGCCACTGGCGAACAGATTTGGGCGCAAGCCTGGTCCGAGCCCGAGTCCGGTAGCGATCTGGCCTCGCTGCGCTCGACGGCGACGCGGACCGAGGGCGGCTGGTTGCTCGACGGGCAGAAGATCTGGAGCAGCCGCGCGGTGTTCGGCGAGCGTGGCTTCGGACTTTTCCGCTCCGATCCCACTGCGGAGCGCCATCGCGGTTTGACTTATCTGATGTTCGACCTCGACGCGCCCGGGGTGACGGTGCGACCCATCGAGCAACTCGGTGGGACAACCGGTTTCGGTGAGATCTTCCTCGACGCCGTGTTCGTGCCCGACTCTGATGTCATCGGCGGCGTCCACGACGGCTGGCGGGCGGCGATGAGCACGGCCAGCAATGAACGGGGGATGTCGTTGCGCAGCCCGGCCCGGTTCATGGCACCCGCGCACCGGTTACTTCGGGACTGGACGGCACGCGGATCGGACCCGGCCCACGCGGACCGGGTTGCCGACGCATGGATCAAGGCCCAGGCTTACCGGCTGCATACCTTCGGCACCGTCTCCCGGTTGGCCGAGGGTGGGGAACTCGGGGCGGAGTCCTCGGTGACGAAGGTGTTCTGGTCGGACCTGGACGTCGCGTTGCACCAGACCGCACTGGATGTGGCCGGCGCGGACGGCGAAGTGGCCGGCCACTGGACCGAGGGCCTGCTGTTCGCCCTCGGCGGCCCGATCTACGCGGGCACCAACGAGATTCAGCGCAACATCATCGCCGAGCGGTTGCTGGGCCTGCCCAGGGAGACCGGGGCGAAGAAGTCATGAAGTTCACCCTCGACGACCAGCAACGCGATTTCGCCGCCAGTATCGACGCGGCCCTGGGCAGTGCCGATGTGCCGGGTGCGGTCCGCGCCTGGGCCGACGGCGACACCGGCCCTGGACGAAAGTTGTGGGCACTGCTGGCCGAACTGGGCATCACCGCGTTGGCCGTTCCGGAGGAGTTCGACGGAATCGGCGCGCACCCGGCGGACCTGGTCGTCGCCGCCGAACGACTCGGCCACTGGTGTGTGCCCGGTCCGGTCACCGAGTCCATCGCGGTGGCACCGGTCCTGATGGCCGGAGACGAGCGCTCGACGGCACTGGCTGCCGGCGACCTGATCGCCACCGTCGCGCTACCGCCGGAGGTGCCGCGGGCGGTGAACGCGGACTTCGCCGGACTGGTACTGCTGGCCGCGGACGGATCGGTCCGCGACGGGACACCAACCACCGCGCACACCTCCGTCGACCCCACCCGGCGATCATTCGACGTGGCGGCGTCGGCCGATCGGCGGCCGGCCGATATCGCACGGTCCTACGAGTACGGCGTGCTGGCCACCGCCGCACAGTTGGTCGGCGCCGGGCAGGCGATGCTGAACCTGTCGGTGGCCTATGCCAAACAGCGCAGCCAGTTCGGCCGGCTGATCGGCAGTTACCAGGCCATCAAACACAAACTCGCCGACGTCCATATCGCGCTGGAATTGGCCCGGCCCCTCGTCTACGGGGCAGCGCTGTCGCTGGCCGAGCGGTCGACGGATACCGCCCGCGATGTCAGTGCCGCCAAGGCCGCCGCGTCGGAGGCCGCACTGCTGTCGGCGCGGGCGGCACTGCAGACCCATGGCGCCATCGGCTACACCGTCGAACATGATCTGTCGCAATTGCTGTTGCGCACCCAGGCCCTGCACTCCGCGTGGGGCACTCCCGCCGCCCACCGTCGCCGGGTGCTTGCCGAGTTGTCCAGTCGAACACCGGAGGGCTGATGTCCACGACCGATGAACGTCGACTGCTGCGCCAGACCGTCGCGGCCCTGGTGGACAAACACGCCCCACCCGAAGCGGTGCGGCGGGCGATGGAGTCGCCCCGCGGTTATGACGAGTCGCTCTGGGCGATGTTGTGCGAGCAGGTCGGGGTGGCCGCACTGGTCGTTCCCGAGGAGTTCGGCGGTGCAGGCGGTGAATTGGGCGACGCCGCGGCCGTCCTCGAGGAACTGGGCCGGAATCTGGTGCCGACACCGCTGCTGGGAACGACCCTGGCCGAGCTTGCCCTGCTCGCGGTGGATGCCCCCGATGCCGACACCCTGGAAGCATTGGCGGCCGGTTCGCTGATCGGCGCGGTGGTCTTCGACCGGGACTACGTGATCCACGGGGACGTCGCCGACGTGCTCGTCGCCGTCGATGACGGCCGTCTCGCTCGCTGGACCGACACGACCGCCGAACCGGTCCAGGCCATGGATCCGACCCGGAGACTGGCCAGGGTCAGGCCCGGCCAGACGACCGAGATCGGACGCGATCCCGGCATCGGTGACACCGCCGCGATCCTGCTCGCCGCCGAACAGATCGGCGCGGCGGCGCGTTGCCTGGAGCTCACCGTGGAATACACCAGACAGCGAGTGCAGTTCGGCCGCCCGATCGGCAGCTTCCAGGCCCTCAAACACCGGATGGCCGACCTCTACGTTTCCGTCCAGGCCGCCCGGTCGGTGGTGGGTGAGGCGGTCGCGGACCCCGGCCCGGTGTCGGCGTCGCTGGCCCGACTGGCGGCCAGCGAGGCGTTCAACACGGTGGCCGGGGAGTCGATCCAGTTGCACGGCGGGATCGCCATCACCTGGGAGCACGATATGCACCTGTACTTCAAGCGGGCGCACGCCAGCGCCGAGCTGCTCGGGCCGCCCCGCGAGTACCTGCGGCGGCTCGAAGCCGAGATCTTCTAAAGCGGTGTTCTAGCGTGGACCGATGAGCGGTAACGTCGCGCGCCGGGCCGGTATCCCGCCCTTCTACGTCATGGATGTCTGGCTGGCGGCGGCCGAACGCCAGCGCACCCACGGCGATCTGGTCAATCTCTCCGCGGGTCAGCCGAGCGCCGGCGCTCCCGCACCGGTACTGGCCGCCGCCCAGCGAGCGCTTCAGTCCGGCAGCCTGGGATACACCGTGGCCCTGGGCATTCCGGAGCTGCGGTCGGCGATCGCCCGGTCCTACGCCGCCACCTACGGACTCGCGGTCGAGATCGACGACGTCGTACTGACCACCGGCTCATCCGGCGGGTTCCTGCTCGCCTTCCTGGCCTGTTTCGACGCCGGCGACCGGGTCGCCATCGCCAGCCCCGGCTACCCCTGCTATCGCAACATCCTGACCGCACTCGGGTGTGAGGTCGTCGAGATCGAGTGCGGGCCGCGGACCCGGTTCCAGCCGACGGCGGAGATGCTCGCCGCGTTGGACCCACCAGTCAAGGGTGTCATCGTCGCCAGTCCGGCCAACCCGACCGGGACGGTGATCGAACCTGCCGAACTGGCCGCCATCGCCACCTGGTGCGATGCCAACGGGGTCCGCCTGATCAGCGA
>Ga0209986_10002032_pt1 | contig 18873 bp, 11 predicted proteins | sample BlataG_FD_183168 | JGI IMG/M metagenome (GOLD analysis project Ga0209986, IMG submission 183168) | Deep subsurface microbial communities from Black Sea to uncover new lineages of life (NeLLi) - Black_00105 metaG (SPAdes) (version 2) | ecosystem: Environmental > Aquatic > Marine > Oceanic >... | reverse complement strand
GGGGGGGGGGGGGGGGGGGGGGGGGGGGGGGGGGGGGGGCTGGCGTGGTTTGGATTCTTCTCGATCTGTAACCATGCGTCTCTCTCCCTCTCTTTGTCTCCCTCCTGCTCCCTGCGTGTCCAACTCCTGCTGCTGCCCCCTTTCTTTGATGATGAAGGTGATCGAAAAGAGAGCATTTCTTTGACCTGGTACCTGGTTAGTGATGCTGATCTTGAGGATATTATGGTTGATGTAGGTTGACAAGCGTTTGTTGGCACCACCCAGCTGTCTTGTATCATCAGGTAGGAAGGTAGGGGGAGGAGGAGGAGGAGCAAAGGGTTGTTGAGGGTTGTTTTTGTTTGTGTATGTGTGTGAGAGAGAGAGAGAGGAAAGAAGGGAGAGAGGAAGGTTTTTGTGTATGCCTGAAAATAGAGAGGGCAGAAGAAGAGCACGCAGTCCCCGTCGCAGTACTAACTGTGCCGGGTCGTAACGGTTTGGGAAAAAGATCCCATCTCAGCCGACACTAGGAAAGTAAATTTCTAATGACTAGCACCCGTTGCGGCTAACGTAATTTAGTTTTATCGTGTACGTGTGTATCTCGATAGAAAAGACACTTGGGAGGGAATTGTAGTAAAGGGAAGAAAAAAAGGGAATGGAGAGAGAGAGAAAGAGAGAGACATGGCTCATCATCATGCAGGTAGTATACAGATGTAAAAAACAAAGAGAGGGGAGGGGGTTATGAGTAGACAATCACCTTTCGTTGAGGAGGGTCGGTGGCAGTAGGATGCCATTAGCCAAAGAGTCTTGAAATACACCATCACTGTAGCGTGGAATTCGAATGGGAGGTTGTTAGATGGTGAAATGAGCAAGCAAAGGTAATAAGAAGACGGTTTGTGGCATGAATTCTTCTCTCCTTACCTTGAGCATTCTGATGTCGAGGTCTGACTCATGTTATTGCATCTATTTGGCATACTGTGTTTGCTAGGGAACATGCACTTGGGCATTTGGAGGTCTATTGATGTATCCATACTCGTCTGTAATAAGAGTCGAGAATGATGATTTTGTCAAACTGTTTCAACTCTGAAATCGACCAAAAAGACTACTGTACAATCGATTACTTGTAAATAGATGGACACAGTGCTTGTTGTCATCACCAGCATCCCCCCTTTTATGCCCAAACAACCCACAAATCGGTGCCGATCATACATAACATATCCTAGAATTGTAACAAGTCAGAAGAGCTCGCTTCTCTCTCTTTCCGCACAGCTGTCAGCCAACTTCCTCTGCTTGCCCAACACTACCTTTCAAGTTAAGAGTGACCCCATGTAACATGACCTATTGCCACCTTCTTCTTATGTATACATAATAATGCCGCAATATAGAATAACACAGAGGAAGAGGAAGAAAACCACCACCTCCACCATGCCTCCTCCTCCCTCCGGTCATGACGAAGAAGAAGGAGAAGGAGGAGGAGACACTCCCCATCCACCTCCTCCACCCTTGCAGCCAACAGCATCTCCTCACAGTCATCTCACTGCCATACCCACCACCCCAACAACAACAGCAACAACAGCTCCACCGTCTTCATCATCTCAACAACATCGCAGAGGTGCCCGCAACACAAACACCAACACCAACACTGCCAACGCCACTACTACCGACAACGCCATTCTCCCAAGAGACAGCAGAAACAGTACCCTAACTGCAGAAGAGAAACTAGAACGTATCCTCATCAAGCACCCTCAAAGCTTCTGTGAAGAGCTAGGCATTCCCATGGAGACAAGCAGCCCGCGAGCGCTATGGATGTGGCTGTGTGCCTCCATCCTATTCTCAGCAAGAATCAAATCCGACGCAGCTGTAAGAGCTTGTAAAGCACTCTTCAGAGCAGGTCTTACTACCCCTGAAGCATTCAGCAATGCAACTGCAGAGCAGTGTAGAACGTTATTGCATGATAATGGCTATGAAAAGTATGATGTCAAAACAGCCAATTTTTTAGTAGAAAATGGTAGAAAATGTATGGCAGAATTCCCCAATGGAGATATTAACTTGTTGAGACAAGCTGCCAATCACTCACCAGAGGTAGAACGAAGCTTGATTAAGAAATTCAAAGGAGTAGGGGACGGAGCAGCAGATATTTTCTTCAGAGAGGCTCAGCTGGCATGGCCAGAGCTGTATCCAATGGCGGTTGACAAGAAGAGCTTGAAAGCAGCGAGGTTGGTTGGGTTGAAGGAAGATCCTCGGTGGCTGGCAGAGTTGTGTGGGAATGATAAGGCTATGTATGTGAGGTTGATCGCTGCATTGGTAAGGATTGACCTGTCTAGGTCGTACAACTTGTTGTGTGTTGGATGAGAGAAAAGAGGGAGGGAAGGGTGTTGGTAAGAAAGGTGGCATGTATTATTTTAATTCAATTGATTTTGTAGATAGGTTTAGGGAATAGTAGAGCGTGTTGAACTGACTGTAGATTAGATTTCTTCTTGTTGTTGTGACACACACTGATTAGGAGTGGCATCCATCACAATTCAACAACCGAATGGATGCGTCGACGGTTGAGGCAAGGGCGGTGGGGCTATGAAACCAAAGGCATACGCGGTTCTTGCTTTGAAGTTATTTGCAAGTTTTGTGTCCACTGTTATGTACTCAAATCCTCTGCAACGACAAATTTGACCGAGGTGAAGGTTTATTTGGACACATCCAGTAATCTCCTTCGTTTTTGGCTTTAAAGCTTTAATCGCGTGAAAAGTGTGGTTAAAATCTTTTAGACGATTGTATATGCATAGTCGAAAGGTAAGAATCGTGTATTACAGCTATAGCAGTGTCAATCTCACCGATTCAAAGGAGATCTCTGTAAAATCTTGGTTTCTTTGCTTGATCCCTGCAACTGGAAACAGAGCTTGATTCTCTCACATCTACATCATTTACGACACTTGTCACTGTATCTACAACCCAATTAGACTTGATCCAATAAAACTTCTAGTTCCTCACCCGACGTCGGTTCACGCTCCCACTCCCACTCTCACTCCCTACAGGATGACAACGTCAAATCTCAGAGCCCCTACTCCTGAGGTCTCAGAGTCCCTGGAAAACCTCGTAGAAGTACTAGATAAGCTCAAATCCACCCTTGGATATGGAGACGATATGCAGGAAATAGAAAATATCCTCAATCAGCTCCAAGATGAAAAGGCCGAGCTCCACCGATACGCAGAAGAGGCCATTCTCGAAGCACAGCGCATCAGAGACGAGAATGAAGCCCTTGTTGAGCGCGTCCATGATGCAGAACAAGCTTCCTTGGAAGCCAAGATGGACGTAGTCATTGCTGAAAACAACAAACTACAAGAAATTGCGGCAGAGTTTGACAGATCAATCCTGGAGCTCAAGCTGGCTGAAGCAGAAGATGCAATCAACGAAGCAGCAGCTCTCAGAGAACGTATTACTGAACTAGAAGAGGAGAATGCTGGTCTTACCACCACTCTACAGGAAATGAGAAGCAGTTCACAGCAGCTCCAAGCTCTGGCTGCTTTGGAATCCAGGGCTGTGGCAAGTGCTGCTGCTCAGGCCGCTGCATTAGGCCTGCCTTCTTCTCCCACTTCCAAGCTCATTGGCAACAGCAGTGATACTACTCCTTGTGAAACTCCTTCCCTTTATGCTACACCAGAATCTTCTTCTTTGCCAGGAGGAAGAACGCCTCCTCCTGCAGGCGACCCACCCGCAGATGAACCGGGAGCCACTGCCTACATATCTGCAGCTGGCGGCGGTGTTGGAGGGGATTATGCCGCAAAAGATCCAGCCAGGCTAGCTGATCAGTTGGTTGCAGCTACCAGAGGAGCTGGTGCTGCCACTGACGGTGGAATAGTCGGCCACGCAGCTAAACTTCTTCGTGGATATGCCGCTATAGACGCTGAGCTGGCCACACAAAAGGCAGAATGTGAAAGATTAAGAGGAGAAGTTGATAGAATGCAGGAAACCATGTCCTCCAAGACGTTCAAGGCCCCGTCAGCCTGGGCAGAGAGGGAGGTGAAGTACAGGCAGGATAAGAAGAATTGGGAGGAAGAGAAGAGAGCGATGGAAAGTGAAATGACTGCTTTGCGTGTTGGAGGTGGTGTGGGTATCGCTGTCGGAACTGCTGGCAGAGCTGCTCCTGGAGGAGGAGGAGGAGATGGAGATGGAGATGGTCGTCTGGTGGAGCTTGAAGCTGCCCTGCTCCAAATACGTAGAGAAAAAGATGGTGCTCTTGCTCAATTGCATGAATTACAGTTGTCTATGCGTGTTGATGGTGAATTTGGAAAAGATGGTGTTCGTGAGTCTCCATACAAAGGCCCAAGTGCTGCTGAAGCTTTGGGTGCAGCTTCCTTTGCTGATAAGTCTGTGATGATGGGCAAGCTTGAAGAATTGGAAGGCGAGAATAGAAAATTAAGACAAGAATTGGCAGCTGTTCGCCCTGTCAATCTCCGACTGGCTGTAGACGGCGCTAATCATAGTAATAGCAGTCGTGGTAACGGCAAAGATGCAGCACAGCTGATTGCTCTGCAGAGAGATCTGGAGCAAGCAGCAGCAGAAAAGACAGCTCTTCAAGCCCAAGTTCATGCCGCCAAGGGTGGCGTGGTCAGCGTGGAGGAAGTTGAAATCATCAGACAGCAGCTGGTGGAAGCTGAGTGCGTCAGAGATAGATTGGCAGGTGAGCTCCATGGACTCGAGATTGTTGCTGGTACTACAAGTGATGGTACTTGTACTACTGGTTTTAGTGATGTTGGAAGGATCCAAGAACTAACATCTCGTCTTGCTGCGGCAGAGACTGAGGCAGCTGGGTTGCAATCCGCATTAGACGATGCTGAGCAGTACAGTCAAGCTGCAAGTGCTGCTGCATCATCAGCAGTGCTGCAGCTCAATATTAACGATGGCACTGCTCACAGTGATGATGCTTCTACGACAACAAATCATCACCATCCAGTTGTGGCTGCAGCTCTGTTCAGTGGAGAGGGTATGTCTGGTCAGCTGGCTGCTTTGAATGAACAGCTGGCAAGGGCTAGAGTGAATCGTCAAGCTTTACAAGAAGAAATGTCCAAGAAGACTGAGACTGATAGTAATGGTGGTGACCATGATAGTAGTACTAGTTCTCAGTTGCAAGTGAGCTATGATAAGACACGTGCCACAGAGACAAGGCTGGTTGCCGAGCTGGCTGTTCTAAGACAACATGAAAATGATGCTACTACTGCTGCTGCTAGTGAGGATATGACTGCAGCAATGTCTGAGCAATTAACAGCAAGTAGAGCTGTATATGAAGCCATGTCTAAACAGATAGCATCATTAGAGATGAAATTAAAGCAACAAAGGGAAGAGACAAGTTCTGCAGAATCTATTGTTTTGAATTTAGCTGCTGGAGGCGGTGGAGGTGATAATAGTAGTGGTGAGCTTGAAGAGGCTAAGATGAAATTGGAAGAAGCCAAGCATAAAGAACAAACATTACTAGCTCAACTTGCTGATCTTAGACCAATTACACTCAACTTGGCAGTCAAAGACCAACAACAACGATCGCAGGTATCTGCACCTGCAGCTGCAATTGCCGCTGAGGACAACACCGTCCAAATTGCCGCTACAGCAGCATCTTCCGCTCTCCAGCATCAAATCCAAGCATTAGAACAGCAACTTAAGAGTCAGAAAGCTTCTAAAGAAGGTCTTCAAGAAGCTCTCAAACAAACAACAGCTACTGCTCCATTCCCCAGCAGTGGCGGGAAAAACAACGAATCTGGTGCAACTGCAGCATTGGAACTAGCACTGGCAAAAGAAAGACTGAGAGAAGAGATCTTAATGTCTAGATTGGACAACTTGAAAGATCCTGCCATGCAAAGTCAGCAATCCTCTAGTGCTGCTGCTGCTTCACTGGTGAATACTCTTCAAGGCAAGATTGCTGCTCTGCGCAGTCAAGTAGCTGAAAGGAAGAGGGAAAGCTTGCTGTTGAAAGCTGAGCTGGCAGAGAAGGTTCAGTTGGACAACGGAGATCATCATGATAGTAATAAGGCAGTAGTAGTGGAGTTGAAGATGAAGTTGGAAGAGGCTGAGAAGCGTGAAGCTATGGCAGTTGCCCAGTTGCAAGACTTGCAGCCGGTGAAGCTTCATTTGGCTGTTGCACAAGCTGCGGAGAATGCACATGCTGACGCTGTTAATATCTCTTTCGACCTTTCCGGTGATGCTATTAGTGGTGATGGTGATCAGAATGAGGGGATTGCGCAGAGCTTGGCTGCTGCTCGTGAAGTATATGGGTCCACACAGAAGAACATTGATGAACTGCAAGGCCACTTGAGTCAACATCGTGCGCTCCAAGCTCAGCTCAAGGAGCAAACAACGACAAAGGCTGAGATTCAAACTCAGCTTGCTGTGTTGGAACAAACTGGAGCTTCTTCTGATGATGATGCAATAACACGTCTACAAAGTGAATTGGCTCAAGTGGAGAGTAAAGAGATGCAGCTTGTACAGGAAATTGCTGCTCTTCAAACTGTCACAACTACTACTACTACTACTACTATGGCAGCTCCGGAAATGGAGGGTACTGATGGAGAACTGACTGCTCAGCAACAAGAAGCTCGTTTAGCAGAGAGTATTTCTTCTCAATTGGCAGCCTCTGAAATGCTAAGAACCGGCATGCAAAAGCAAGTAGCAGCCCTAAAGGCTGCAATGGCACGTGCAAAGGCCGACAGCCAGAACAGCAATGCCTCACCAGAAGAAGCAGAAGCAGCAAAGAAGAAGGAAGAAGTGTTGCAAGCTCGTCTTGAAAACTTACAGCCAGTCCTTGATGAGTTGGAGGGCTTGGAGCAAAGTGCAGCAGCCACTGCAGCTGCTGTGGAAAGCTCAGGCATCAAGCTCAACATTAATGTCGCCGATAGTGGCACTGGTACTAGCAATGTTGTCTCAACAGAGTTACAAGAAAAGCTTGCTGCAGCTGAAGCCCGTGAAGCAGACTTACAATCCAAGCTCCGTGAAGCAATGGCAGCTGCACCTGTCAATCTCCGTTTCAACCTTGTCAGCGGCAGCAGTGACAACCACAATTATCACCAACACCACTCATCAGCAGTCACAGCACCAGGTGGCTTATCTCGCAATTCCAGCAGTGTCAGCCTAAAATATTCCCCAGAACAGGCCTCCCAACTGGCAAGAGACCGTGCAGCTGCTGATGCCGAATGGGAAGAATATGCCAAAAACTCCGATCTCTCAGCACTCCAAAGAACCAAAGCAGAACTGGAGACTAAAGTGCACATGCTGGAACAAAAGATTGCAGAAGCTGATGAAGATAAGGCACTCCTACAGCAAGGAGTAGAAGCTGTTATCAAGACTGGTGATGTGAGTGCTTTGACTTCACTTGCAGACAGACTCAAAGCTGGGAAGAGCTACCTGGGAGGGAGAATTAGTCCTGTTAGTAAGAAGCTGTTTAGAAGATCAAGTAGCACTGGAAAGAAGCAACCAAGTCAAGATGGTGGTGCCCCTTCTTCTGGAGGTAAAGGAAATAGTGTCAAAAAGAGCTTCTCCGATAAATTTGGATCTAAGAAGTCATCTTCTACTAGTGCATCTCCTCTACCTATTGCGGAAGAAGAAGATGATCTAGATCTTCATGTCCATCATGTATCTACACCCATGGCTGCATTTAATGCTGCAGCAGCAGCAGGTGGTGGTGGTGGTGGTGGTGATGAGTATGAGTTGCTGATGGAGCATCTTGTGGCCACCAAGGTTAGATTAGCAGAAAGTGAAGGAGATAGGCTAGAGAGCAGACGTGCACTGATCAGAGCTAAAGAGAAGCAATTGGAGCAGATCAAGATGATCAATGAACTCAAGGCTGCTTTGCGTTCTGGTAATGGTGGTGGTGGTGGAGGTTTGACTAGTAGTGCTGTTGAGTCTGGTGGGGGAGGTGAAGATGAGTTGGTTGGTGGTAAAACAGAGCATGCAACACATGGTAGTGAAAAGAAGAGAGGACTAAGAATACCAGGGATAGAGATCAATTTAAGGTAGATTGAATTGATTCTTTTAGGGGAAAAAGGGTAATGATTTTTTTTTGGTGTACTTGTGTGTCCCCTTTCATGTTTGCTTTCATTTGCGTTGTTCATTTTCAATTTATTGAGTATGTGTACCTCCTACCCCTTTTTTAAGACGTGATGAACAGATTCTTACTTACAAAGAGAAATCAAGATTGATAAATAAGGCATGTATATAAATAAATAACAACTGATACATGGTACTAAAGAAGATGACACATATATGTGTCACCTATACTACTATAAGTAAGTACGTTGGGTATTTTCTACATTTATTTACCCTTCATGATAGCTGATGATGGCTCCGATCCAAACTACCGTCAAGAAGACCATCATCACTGCAGTTAGTACGACAGGCAGTACTCTACTGTCATAAGGACCATCTAACTTGAGCATTAACATATCACCTCTTCTCTTGAAATTGTAAGCTGCAAAGATAGCCATGCCTATGGAAATGGCCATCATGGTGAGTGCCAGCAGCCTGACTGCAATGGCACGTGCTGTGAAATCACTGCCCCAATGTCTATGTGCGTGGCCTGATACGCCAAGTAATGCTGCTGATATACTTCCTGTTGTGACTGACATGTTCATCCAGTGTAAAAATGTACGTTCATTGGCTGTGAAGGGGAAGATAGTGTGGGCAGGTGAGTTTACAGACAGAGAAGAGAATGTGTCGGGGGACCAGGGATGAGTTGAAATTATGATTTAGCAAACCTAGTGGTAAGCTAATAGACTTACCAAAGAAGGCCTTTGCTTCTGTGCGCCTCAAGGCCACGTTTCCAGACATTATTATGACGACGTTTGGGTGAAAAGTTCTGGTGTAGAAAAAGATGTTCCAAGTGAATCTCAGGCAGTCAAGTTCTATGATCTGATGCTATCGTGTGATTGATGATAGTAGGATAATCAGGGTATTGTAATATTTGAATTGTGGACGGGAATATGCAGTAAGCTCGCTAAAATAGGCAAAGAGCATCTTTCTTGAGTTCGTCGGCATCGAGCCTAGGGCCCCAATTCCTTATACCTTCCATTTTGGACGGCATCGTGACATAATACGCATTATAACTTATTAGGTCTGACAATACCAATAGGTCCATACCTTAAGCAGTATCTGTATGTCCATCCAATAAAGAAATATTGACAGTCATCACGTGCAACACTTTGTGGACCGTTTGTTCCACTTTCAACATAGGCTCACGACATAATGAAGGTACGTATACATCATTAGGTCTTTAGCCCACACAAATGACAAAATAATACTTCACACCTTGAATCTCTTCACCTCCCCGCCTTCCAACTCTCTCTTTCATTCACACACACATACAGTTCGGAAAGTATCTTCTCGAAAAGTCTAGACCAGAATGGGCTGAGCAGTACCTTGACTACAAGTCGCTTAAAGACCTCATCAAGGAAGCTGCTGCAGAGATAGAAGCATTTGGAGCAAGAGGCTACTCTCCCAGAACAACCTCCCTCACAGTAATTCGTGCCACCGACCGTCAAGACACCGCCGAGGAGCGGTTTTTTCAGCGCTTGGAGGCTGAGGTTGACAAGGTTGGCTCCTTTACTGGTAGAATTGTGAGTGAATTGCGTAGTAGGTTGGAATCTCTTCAGCATAACATTGATTTATTACCTGCCACTGCTACTACAAGTGGAGCAGGAGGAGGAGGCACACCACCTCCACTATCACCGCCACCATCATCACCACCATCATCAATAGCAACAACACAAGAACAAGAACAACAACAAAAGCAGCACTTACTGCAGGAAGCCAAAGCCATTGGAGATGAGTTTCTTCAGCTGGAAAAGTATGTCAACCTCAATTACATGGGCTTCCATAAAGCTTTGAAAAAACATGACAAAATGCTTCCCCACTCTCCTTGCCGTCAATTTTATATTGCACACCTCCACAACCAACCTTGGGTGCAAGGCAACTACTCCGATCTACTGGTCCTCTTGTCCAGTGTCTACTCCAGGCTGAGAGGAGATGAAACACTCACTGGTGGCGGTCCTGGTGGAGCTCGTGGTACCAGCACCAGTGTTGCAGCTTCAAGAGACAGCGCCCAGGAAGAAGTGGCCAAGGCGGAAGGCGCAACTCGCACCGTGGCCAAGTTTTGGGTACGTGTGGCAGATATCTCTGCGGTCAAACATCACATTGTACAACACCTCCCTGTGTATCAATATAATCCCTCTAGTCAGACTTCTGCAGCAGGAGGAGGAGGGGGAAGAGGTGGAGATGCTGAATTGGTGAATTCTGTATTTTTGGACAACTCAAGCTTGGAGTTGTATCATGCACGATTGGACAAGAGACCCAACGCAATCATGCTCCGATTGAGATGGTGGGGAGGCAGCGGTGGTAATAATAATAATAATGGTGGTGGTGGTGGTGGTGGTGGTAAAGGAGAGGAAGGAGGTCCGCCAGAGTACATCTGGCTGGAAAGAAAAACACATAGGGAAAGCTGGAGAGGAGCAGAAACCATCAAAGAAACATGCCCTATACATAAAGACAAGGTAGTTGCATTCCTGGAAGGTGAATATTCACCTGAAGAGTATGAGGCAGATTTGGAGGAAGCTGCTGCAGCTTTGGCAGCAGCAGGTGCCAAATCTCTCTCAAGACCTACGGCCAGTGAGAGAGGAGGAGGAGGAGGAGGTAGTTCCTCCGTTGCTATTGCTGCTAGTAATAGTAGTAGTAATAACAATAGTACCACTCATATCCTGGCTACTCCTGAGCAAAGAGCTGCGGCAGCCAGATTAGTAGGAGAAGTCCAAAGCACAATCGACGCCAAGCAACTCAAACCCATGATCCGGACCCAATATATGCGTACTGCCTTTCAAATCCCATTTGACACTAGAGTCAGGGTATCTTTGGATACAAACATATTCATGATGAAGGAGAATCCAGAAGAAGGACCATCTTGTTCTATGGCTGGTAGGTGGTACCGCGATCCAGCCTTCCCCATCAACAGGACCGAAATCACTAGATTCCCACATGCAGTGCTAGAGATGAAGCTTCTCCTGGGTCCTCAAGATAGTATCCCTGATTGGGTGCAAGAATTAGTGGATTCTGGATTATTATGGGAAGTACATAAATTCTCTAAATTTATACATGGAGTGGCAGCATTGTTGCCTGATGCTGTGCAAGCTGTTCCTTACTGGGTGGATGATCCAACCGTGAAGGCTTCAATGCTGATGTCAGCGCCCGAAGCTCCAATGGTGCTGGCTCCCAGCGCGAGAGATAGGGTGCCTGCTTCTGGGAGGAGAAAACCGAGGAAAAGGCTGGAGGTGTATGGACGCATTGATGAAGGTGAGATTGAAGGTGAACATGATGATGATGGTGATGATGATGGTGATGATAATGATCTTACAAGACCACTGCTTCCTGGATTGAGAGACCTGACAAGATCAGAAAGAGCAAAGAGAATGAAGAAAATGATGTCTTCCAGATTCGGCAAAGGGAAAACACTAAAGCCATTCGCCCGAGCGATTGACTGGTGGTTTGCAAAGCCACCCATGCCACCACGCAGAGCTTCCATCCCAAGTCCTCCTCAAAGCCACCAACCCAAGACAGTATTTGCCAATGAACGTACATTCTTATCATGGTTGCATATGGCAGTCACTATGGGTTCCATCTCAGCTGCATTACTCGGCTACACTGCCAATTCTAAAGGCCCTGAACCTCCTGTACCTCCAACACCACCAGGACCAAGACAACATGAAAATATGGATATTACAGACTTCATTGCAGTGGTCTTGCTTCCTATAGCAATATTGATGGCAGGCTATTCTCTCCTCCTGTTCATATGGAGAGCCAATGAATTAAGAGATCAGACAACAAATAAGTTCATTGATGATAGAAGGGGGCCCTTGGCATTAGCTGGGATTGTAGTGGCAGCTTTGGGGGCTATCTTTTTGGTTGGGTTTGTTGATTTGGTGCAATTGTTGGAAGAGAGGGGGGAGTTACCACCATCACCACCAGTAGAACCTCCTCCTCTGCCTCTTTTCTCTGATTTCTACACTTCTAGCTTGTCTTAGTAGATACTAGTCACCTTCTATCTACCCATGTATGAAACTCGTATATAATCAAAATTCACATCTTACACATCTCTCTGTCTGTCTCTCTCTCTCATAAGTATCAAGCATTCATGGTCAGCAAAGCAGCCAATTCGGTATCCCTCTTACATCTCTCTTGTTCTTGTGTCCACTGTATCGCACTCATTCCCATCCTGTCCCTTACGCCACCAGCAGCCCCCCTCCTCAACAACAGCTTTGCCACCTCTGGCCAGTCAAACAACACAGCATACATGAGGGGAGTTCTTCCAAATACATCTCTCGAGTCAATATGAGCTCCATTCTGTAGCAACAGCTCTACCAGTATTAATCCACCAGCTCTGGAAGCAGCATGGAGTGGGTTGACGTCTCCCAAGTTGCCGGGGCTGATGGGTTGGTCTTGTGTTCCTCCTGCTCTCAGGTTGGACTCCCACACCAGCTGGGCTGCTGGTTGGTGGAAGCACTTCTCTGTGAGTTTTGCTCCGCATGCTATGGCGTAATAGGCAGATCTGATGTCTAGCTCTGCTACTGATTCCCAGAGCATGGTTTGGAGTTGTTTATTGATGATATCTTGGTTTGTCTCAGTGGAGTCGGGGAGAATGGTGAATTTTCTACCTATGTATTTGGCTTTTATGAACTCCTTCTTCTTCTCGGATGGTGCGGAAGGGAGGGGCTTGATATTATCTACTGTTCCTGTTGCTATCGCTATTGTTGCTGTATCCTCGCCATCTTTACCACCACCTCCGACTCCCATTTTCTGTACTGCAGCACTCAGCCTGGCAATATCAGCTCCACCACCATCATCGTCAGAATCACTCCCTGCCCCCCACACCCACGACTCCCCCCCTTGTTGAGCTTTATTTTCATACGCTAGAGCAGCTTCCCATATCTGATTTGTAAACTGATTCCCTAGAGTTTGAAACAATGATAATACTGAAGGTTCCCAGACTTTGACATCAAGTGTTAGGGACCTGACTTTACTGACATGAACTCCCAGTTGCCTATGCACCCCACTGCATTCGATACATAAGATGACACCTAGATTTAGAGATGCCCAGTCAGGGTCGGGGGAGCCACAATCTGCACAGATATGGCATCCTGGGATGTTCCTGAGGAGATCTACATGAGGAGGATCTTCCATCATTAGATTAGGAGTAGCAGTAGCACTGCTCGGTCCGCGAGCATTACCTAAGGAGGAGGAGGGGGGTCGAAGTCGTCTCTCTGGAGAAGTTGCTGTATCTTGACATTCAACTGATGTAGCAGTTGTCTGGAAGAGTGATCTACTTGAAAGAGCACCGTTACCACCACTCATGATTGCACTACCTAGAGGACCAGACACTAAGCTAACTGACTGATCAGCAGCGGCAGCAGAAATAGCAGACGTACTGATGGAGGAGGTACGAGAGTGAGTTGGTCTGGAGGGTTTCTCTGGTGGAGGGGCGAAACTTCGGTTTAATAAACATGAAATAACGCCGCTAATGATGTCCATCCATTCTTTAGCATCTTCTTCACTTTCAGCTTGGAGACAGTACTCTTTTGCCGGGCTGATCACCCTGAAGCAGTATCTAAGTTGGGAAGAGGAGGGGTCGTCACCTGCACCTGGCTTGATCGTAGATGTCAGCAGATTGACAGTGTTGTGAGGCTGTTTTTCATCTTTTTTCCCGCTTTTTTCTTTATTGGAATAATAGTACAGCATTCCTTGGGAATCCAACACGAAGAAACGACGTTTCCATTCCTTGCGGAGTCCGCTACTTTGTTTCAGTAGATAACCTTGCTTTAATACCGTGATGTGTTGGCCTCCAGAAGTAATGGTGGCTCGGATGTAGGACTCCAACTCAATTGCAAGTGCTGCAATAGTGTTGTTCATTTGCATTGGTCCTCCTGTTGGTCTTGGTGGAGTTTTTGTAACACCATCAGCACCAAAAAAAACATTACCTCCACCACCGCCAGTAGTGATAGTATGACTCTGTCTTCTCTGAGAACTCCCCCCCAACGCTTCTAATTGCTGCTGCTTATGAGTCTCTATCATGTCATTCATAGCAGCTACCTGCACTGCACTCTCTGACTTTTGAATGTCAGCTTCTTTTAGAGCAGCATTTAGATAAGGCTGCAAATTCTTCATGAGCTCTGCTCCTCTTTCAAAAAAGGCTAGATGCGCTTCAGTGGCGGTGGTCACTGCCTCTAGGAAATCATACTTCTTCCTGCTTTCTATTTGCATGATGGAAGAAACAAGTTGGTATCTTGACTCTGCAGCAGCTAGACGTGCTGCTATGAGCTCTCCTTGACTTTTATCGGTGTTGCTGTTGCTGCTGCTTGCTGCAGCCAACAGCATGTTTCTACTGTGGCCCAGGTGCTTGAAAGTCGCAGTATCGTACTCAGAGCTGCGTTTTTCATACTTCTTTTTGGCTTCCTTAACATTAGCTGCCATAGTGTCCCAATTATGGCTGAGTCTTTCACACATGATGAGTTCTACTTGTGTTCTGAGCAGTTCATGGAAGGAGCTGAGTTCGCGGAAGGTGTGTGAGAAGCGGGCAAGAACGTCGCAGCCCCCAATTTCAGGCTCACTACCAGTGGCACAGAATGCTTCCAAGCTGTCTGCAAAGGTTTCTGCACCATGAAAGTTGGCTTCTATACCATTGACATATGATTTGGCTCCTTTGATGAGTTTGTTGGCTTTTTTTGTAAGGGAAACAGTGGACTGCTCTAGCTGGGAAACCCGATGACGGAAGAGTGGTGAGTCGTCAAGGTCTTGAAATGGTAGGTCAATGGTGTCCTGAGGGTCCATATTTAATGCGCAACAAGTATATTAGATGCTTAAGATCAAGCTATGATGCTGGTGCCGTTCAGAACTGTAGCGGTGTAACCTTAAAGCCTGATGGACACCAAAAAATGTCAAATTAAACACGATTTACGGCTTTGGAAATAATAGATTTTGTCGCTACTTGGAAACTGTCTCCTGAATTACGATCAAATAGTGACAACTGAATTTATGAGCTCATTAGCCTCCACCGCTTTTGAATGCATGAGAGCCAGACGCTGTGCTTCTCCTTCTTCCCCCATTTTCTAATGTTTATTTGAAAAGTGAGCATAGTGACGAAAAGCAAATCATATGATGGGCTTTGTATGTATTACATGATGGCTAATATGTATCTCCAGTAGGATATCATCAGTAGAATAGAGTCAAAAGTTACATGAAATACTATTTTTGATTTGAATAATTAATTGAGTATCCCCCATTTAACGTTCCTAAGAAGCCCAGCAGTATTTCATCTTGGATAGATCGTAACTTCATAATGTCTACAGGTCTCCCCTTCGACGTAAAATCGGCGATTACTAACGCCAATGCTTCTAATCAAGATCGCATAGCTCTTTTAGAGCGTCGATTTGGAATACCACCATCTCCAGCTGGATCCAAAGACGTTGACACCAACCAGAATTCAAATTCAAGCTGTCCAAGCTCCAAAATTATTACCAGAGAGGAGACACCTGCTGCCTCCATCCCCGAACCAGGCTCCAACGTCGACCAACAACAAGCTCACTCTCGCCATTTACAGCTCCTTAATAACAACAATAATAGCAAGAAGAGGAGAAGTGCAGAGCCCCAACAGGGAATTCCTCTCAAGAAGAGCCCTGCCAACAATAACATAACTATACCATCGCCAAGGCCTTCTTTGTCCCCTTACTTGAACGACAACAAGCAGCCTGGCGGCGGCGCCAATAATAATAATGGTGGCACACCCGGCTCTCGGCAAAAGCAAATCACCATCAACTGCTTCTTTCCCAACATTAATAGCAATGATGCAACATTCCCAGATATTTCCAATCAACAACAACAACAAAAGCAACAGCAACAGCCACCAGCAGGAGGGGAAGGTTCGCCCCCCTACAACAAGGCCCTGGAGGAAGAAACTCGGGCCTTAAAACAATACAACACCAGACTCCAAGCTGAGCTAGACAAGGCACAACAATTAGCAGCAGAGATGACCACAAACGTACAGAGATTAGAACAAGAAGCAGCAGAATCTCAACAACAACTAGCCCATAGAGAAGGATCCGTCAGATCGACACTTCTCCGACTGGCAACCACTGCCGCTCGGCAGCAACGAGACCTGACCCACGTGCAACTGCTTGCTGCTGCACCTAGACTAGGTTCCTTGGGAGTACGTAGATGTGGTCTTGATGTACAAGAAGTGTGGGAGGAAGGGAGTGCATTGCAAGCAGTGAGGACTAGGATGGCAGCACTGACAGAGCAGAGGGATTCAGTAGAGGCAGCAAGGAAGGCGGCCAAGAGAAGGCTCCCTCTTCCTGGTCAGCCTATCCCCACTCAAAGAGCAGCTGATGGCGCCTCAGCCTCTCCTACCAGTACACTCCACCCTGATGATTATGTAGTTCAAGAAGAAGTGTGGAAAGTTCGTCTGCAAGCTCTGCGTAGAGAGGAAGAATCCCTCCGGGGAGAACTCTCCCGCCTTGAAGCTGAAAAAATGGCGTATTTGAAACAAGTCAAATTATCAAGAGATGAAGAAGGATCTAGATTCAATGACTTTCCAGTGCTGAACAACCGCTACTTGTTGCTAAATATGCTGGGAAAAGGAGGATTTAGTGAAGTGTACAAGGCAATGGATCTGGTCGACTTGCAGGAGGTAGCCTGCAAGATCCATCAACTGAATAGTCAGTGGAGTGAAGTGAAAAAAGCTAGCTACGTTAAACATAGCGTTAGGGAGTATAAAATTCATAAGAACCTCCACCACCCTAAGATTGTGTCTCTGCTCGACATCTTTGAGATTGACAACAACACATTTGCTACTGTTCTCCAGCTGGCTGATGGCGGGGACCTTGACTCTTACATCAAACAGCATGAAACGCTGCCGGAGAGAGAAGCCAAGGCTATTATGGCTCAAGTCCTCAGTGGTCTGACATATCTCAACACCAAGCCGAGATCAGTTATTCATTATGATTTGAAACCAGCCAATATTTTATTTGATAGAAATGGAGAAGTTAAATTGACAGATTTTGGCCTTAGCAAGATTGTCGACGACGGTCACACCCAAATGGGCATGGAGCTAACCAGTCAGGGTGCAGGAACATACTGGTACCTCCCTCCCGAATGCTTTGAGCACCGCAAGACGCCTATGATTAATAATAAAGTCGATATATGGAGCGTAGGTGTTATTTTCTATCAGTTGTTGTTTGGAAAGAGGCCATTTGGTCATGATCAGAGTCAGGAACAGATTTTAAGGAATGAGGTGATGCTTCATGCCAAAGAGGTGGGGTTTCCGACCAAGCCTGCTGTCTCTGATGCATGCAAGGATTTTATTAGGCAGTGTTTGGCTTATAAGCAGGAAGATAGATTAGATGTGCATGCTGCGGCTAATCATGCATATATGAGTTTTAAGAAGCAGGATAGAAGATCTAGCAATGCTGCTGCTGCGGGTGGTGGAGGAGGAGGGGCTAGTGCTCAAAAGGGAGAGTAGAGCAGTGGGGTAAAAAAGGGGAGGAAGTTTTTTACCTTTTCTTTTTGATTTTGTGTGTAGCTAGATTAGATATAGCAGCATCTGTAATGATATTGAGTAGAATGGAATAGTAGAGAGGGGAGAGGCACTTTTGCTGCTCCTCTCTCTTCATCCATCATCACCCTCTCTCTCCACACACACACACACAGATTGCTCGCATATAAATCTTTATGTTGCAATATATACACTACTATCATAATCTATGTATTATTTGCCAGCCAACTTGGTGCTCTCAAATATCTTATCAGCATTCCCCGTCTCAAACCCATCCCTTCTCTTACTCTCGTCCAGCTCCTCCCTCCTCCCCTTTCCCTGCCACTCTGGCAACGGCAGCCTCTCTGCAAACTCTATATACGACGCAGGTATCTTCTCCACCTCTCCATCCGCAAATACAAACTCGGCAGTGTCTGCTACTGTCGACGATTGAAGGAGAAGACCGTCAGGGGATGATTTCACCGCGCCTCCCTCCTTATTCAACACAAACCCTCCTTTGTTCTCCAATAGCACATTCAGCTCTTCTATGCCTCCTATTAGTTCCTCTATTCTATGTACACTGACTGTGGTGTGGTTGAGGCTGTATCCATTGGTCAAACACCAAGCAGCGTATTCACTTTCTTTTGAAACCGTTTGAAATTCAACGAGGGAGCATGCAGGCCAGGGAGGCGTACCCATCAGTGCAGATGTGATTGCATGTTTTCCCATTACTGCTGGACCTGGAGGTGAGTTGACATATTTATGGATGATGGCTTGGCATTCAGGTGATAATTGATCCACAAGGAGCTCGCTAAGAAAAATGCGAGGCATCTCTTGATTGGGAGGGGAGTACCACTTGGCTCTCAGTTTCTTCCTTGGAAATATGAGTTCGTCATTGTTTTCACTGTAACCATAGTCTAAGAAGAAGGATGCTAGGCTACTGATGCCCATACCTTGGATGGCAAAGGTTCTAAAGGCAAAGTGGTCATATGCGAGCGTGGAGTTTGGCAAGGTGGCGTTGAGCAGGGAGAGAGCGTTGCGAGCGGTGGGATTCCTGTCAAAGTATGGCTTCAGTATGGCCGATATTAGGAGCTGTAGTGCATGAGGGATGTCATTGGTACATGTCTGTGTATTGTCAGCTGCATCATTCGTCATTGGACGGACTGTAGCTTTGTTTTGGCTGATCCAACTATTCATGTTGAGAAATTTGCTAGAGAGTAAAGATACCGATCTTGTATAACTTAAAAGCATAGTTTGATGTTGCTAAGGTATGCTTGTTGTATCAAAATTTAATTATACTCTATTTTGTACTTGGGTTTTTTTAAACAATGAAAAAAGTTTGAACGTTTCCCGAC
>Ga0209986_10002031_pt1 | contig 18898 bp, 13 predicted proteins | sample BlataG_FD_183168 | JGI IMG/M metagenome (GOLD analysis project Ga0209986, IMG submission 183168) | Deep subsurface microbial communities from Black Sea to uncover new lineages of life (NeLLi) - Black_00105 metaG (SPAdes) (version 2) | ecosystem: Environmental > Aquatic > Marine > Oceanic >... | reverse complement strand
CCGGTATAAAAAGGTTTGATTACCAGATGTAGCGGTCTGACGACTTTTTTAATGAATTGATTATATGATGTTTAATTTTTATATTTTATTTGACAAAGTCGTCTGACCGCTTTTTAAACTGGACTCAAATATAATTAACAAAAAATTCATAGCCTTATTTATCCTGACTATATTGTCAATAAAAATTTTACTTTTAACGAAAGAGCCAACTCCTTTTTTTTAATTTTGCAAGCTAACTTTTACATTAACCATGAAAAAAATCGCTATGGTTACCGGTGCAACATCCGGTATTGGAAAAGCAACCGCCCTTAAGCTGGCTGAAAATCATTTTGACCTCATTATAACAGGAAGGCGAAAAAAATACCTTGATTCTTTGAAAGATCAAATTTTAAAAAAGTACAGTGTACAAGTGCTGGTATTGAATTTTGATGTCAGAAACAGGGAGGAAGTAAACCAGGCTATCTATAACCTTACTGAGGATTGGAAAAAAATAAATATCCTGGTTAACAATGCCGGTCTGGCTGTCGGACTGGATTTCATCCAGGAAGGAGATCATAATGACTGGGAAAGGATGATCGACACCAACATCAAAGGACTTTTATACGTAACACGTGCAGTTGCTCCACTGATGATAAAATATGGAAAGGGTCATATCGTGAACATTGGATCCATTGCAGGAAAGGAAGTATATGAAAAAGGTAATGTTTATTGCGGCACAAAGTATGCAGTGGATGCCATTACCAAAGGTATGAGAATTGATATGCTTAAGCATGGCATCAGGGTAACCTCTATTTGTCCCGGCCTGGTCGAGACCGAATTTTCCCTTGTCCGGTTTAAAGGCGATATCAAAAAAGCTAAAGTACCCTACAAAGGCTTAACTCCACTTACAGGGGAAAACATTGCCGATGCCATTATCTATGCCGTCACAAGACCACCCCATGTAAATATCAACGACATGGTCATTATGCCGGCAGCTCAGGCAAATTCTTCTTATATTCACCGTGAATCTTAACATAGCAAAGTGCTACAAACAAATGATAAGTTATCCAATTGTTAAATTGCCTAATTGCTAAATTGTTAAACTGTTACTTGTCCCTTCGGGAAATTGTTGAATTGTTGAAAACAGCGTTTAGGGCAAAGAATGTAGAGCCGAATTGTATTCGGCTGGGGAGAGACCTGCCAGGGTCCGAAGGACCTGGCAGAGTCTGTGAAGGAGAAGGGTAGAAAGAGAGAATTTAGGAATAGCGGATTTCGGATTAGCTGGAAGCAGGAGAAGCAGGCTGACAGCAGTCGATGAAATTGCCAAACTGTTACATTGTTACTTGTCCCTTCGGGAAATTGTTGGATAAAGTTGTTGTGTTAGAAAGTGGGGCCATAGGGTTTAGAGCCGATTAGAATTGACGAATAACGAACATTCGATTAACGATTTAAGAAGTAAGTTTTAATCAGAAACAAGGAACCCCAGTGAAATATGCTCCTTCCCTGATGAAATGTTTTCGTACCTCAAATTTCACAGGGCAAGCGTCGCATTTCACGGGGCAGGCCTGAAACCAGTTTAGAGAGACTCCTGAAAACTAAATAGTTACAAAAAATGTTTACTCCCGAATATCTAAGAGAATTCACCATTCGTGTTTTCGAAAAAATGAGTTGTCCGACTGATGATGCCATTACCATTGCAGATGTTTTTATACGTGCCGAGCTCCGTAACCTTCCTTCACATGGGATGATCCGGATCAAAGACTATTATCAGCTATGGAAAACGGTACGTATCAACACCAATCCTGACATAAAAGTGGTTCATGAAACACCCGGTACTGCCGTAGTCGATGCCGACGGCGCCATTGGAATGGTTGGCGCAACAAGATCAATGAAAATCGCCATTGAAAAAGCGAAGAATACCGGAACCGGTTGGGTCGCCACACGTAATTCCAACCATTTGGGAATCGGAAGCTACTATGCCATGATGGCACTGGAACACGATATGATCGGGATATCCATGACCAATGCAAATCCACTGGTAGCTCCCGCTAACTCTGTAAGCCGCCTGCTGGGAACCAATCCTATTACGGTTGCCGTACCGGCTGGTCAACAACCCGCCTTTATTGCTGACTTTTCCACCACCCCCATTGCCAGGGGAAAACTAGCCGTGGCTGCGAAAAAAGGTGAAAAAGTGCCTTTCGGATTTGTCCAGGATAATGAGGGAAATCCGTCTGACGATCCGGATATTCTCACACAGGGCGGTGCCATGCTTCCCCTTGGTGGTGATTTACAACATGGAAGCCACAAAGGCTATGCGCTGGGAGCCATTGTTGATATCCTTTCAGGAGTACTGCCGGGAGCAAACTTCGGACCTTTTATACCACCTAACCTTGCCTTTATGCCCATGCCCGAAGTACAGGTAGGAAAAGGAATGGGACATTTCTTCGGAGCCCTGAGGATTGACGGCTTCATGAAAGCAGAAGAATTCAAGGAAAGAATGGATAAATGGATCACAACTTTCCGGAATGCAAAACCAATCAAAGGTAAAAAAGTACTTATCCCGGGTGATCTGGAACGGGAAGCAGAAGAGCGTATAAAAAAGGAAGGCATCTCCGTTCTTCCGGCAATTGTGGAAGATCTGAAAGAAGTAGCCGGGAAGTTAGGGTTAGAATTTAAAGAAGCATAAACTTGTTATGGCTGAAGGTGAATGGTGAAAAGTGAAAGGATTTTGATATAAGATACTTGGTGCTGGGTATTTGGTGCTGGGTGCTGGGTAACTTGGAGGCTGGGAGAGACCTGCCAGAGTCTGTCCCGGAAGGGATGCCTTTGGCAAAAGACCTGGCAGGGTCTGTGAAAGGAATAAAATGAAAATTGTTAAATGGCTAAATTGTTAAACTGTTAAATTACTCGCTTCGCTCATGAGATCGCCCTGATAGCCATCGGGGCTAAGTTGTTAAATTGTTGGAAACAGTGTTGTAGCAGATTGTAAAACAAAAAAACTGAAAACTATAAACCATTTATTGTAGAGCCGAATTGTATTCGGCTGGAAAAAGTCATTCCAGCGTTCAAGCTGGGAATAACCTGCCAGCGTCTTCCTGACCTGGCAGTGTTTGACGAAGGACGGATTAGCAAATAAAGCAAATCAACCACCTCCCCCTCCTCCCGAAAGCTTTCGGGAGGTCGGGTACTCATCCTTAGTCTAAAGAGGAGAATTTTTCGTTATTTAAGCACACACCAGTAACTCGTAACCCGAAACCAAAAACTACAAACCAAAAACCAAACTACTGATTCATAAACCCCTGTTGTTCGATCACTTTCAGGAATTGCTTTGAGAAATGGACATTGTCTTTTTTGGTATACCGGTTACCGGTAAAAACCTGTGCCAGCGTTTGCTTTTGGTTTTCTTCCAGAAGCTCTGCCGTTAGCGGTAATGCTTCCTTTTCAGCATAGATCCGGTCGATGTCATCTTTTGAATAATCGTGGTATGTTTCCCGGTGAACCACACCTTCGAGCGGCAGCCGGTCGGTAAGCTCAGGAGCCTCGTCGGGATAACCGATTACCAGGGCAGCAACAGGTACCACATCCCCGGGCAGGTTAAGGATTTCGATGATCCTGTCTGCCATATAAGTTGCAGTGCCAAGGTAACAAATTCCCAGTCCTTTATCTTCAGCCGCAAGAGCTACATTCTGCGCCACCAGCAGCGCATCGATGGAAGCGGTGAAAAAGGACAGGAAATTATCGTATCCCGGTTCGGCCTTCCGGTACCGGCACCACCTGTTAAAACGGTTAAAATCGGCACAAAAAGTAATGTGTACCGGTGCCTGTATCACCATATCCTGGTTGAAATGTGCTTCCAGCAGTTGTTTTCTTAAAATCTCATCTTTTGTAACCACCATGCTGTACACCTGCATATTACCGGTGGTGGATGCCCGTATCCCGGCATCCAGTATCTGGTTCAACATACCTTCCTCAATGGGAGTGTTTTTATATTTTCGAATGGAACGGTGTTTAAGCATTGTTTCGATCATAACCGGAAGTTTTAAATATTTTACGGCGCAATATTAATCATTTGGTCGATACCTGTAAATAGCCGTGCCACGGTTTTGAACCGTGACACGGCTATCAAACCGTGGCACGGCTATCTTCTAACACCCCTCTGTTAATAACCTGTTTGAATTTTGTTGATAAATATGCGCAAAAAAAATATAACATTTTGCACATTTTCAGAATTAAGGTATGTAAACCATGAAGAATCGCTATCGGATAAAATGACACTTTAAGAACATAGCTACGCTATTTAATTAAAAATTAAAAATTAAAAATTAAAAATTAAAAATTAAAAATTAAAAATTAAAAATTAAAAATTAAAAATTAAAAATTATGGAAAGGGGATTAGGAGAAAGGTTATTTAAGTTTGCGATAGATGTAATAAAATTTTTAAGGAATATAAAAAATACTCCAGAAATTACTGTGATGAAATACCAGTTGACAAAAGCGGTAACATCAAGTGGAGCTGACTATTCACCCAGCAAAATTTCATTAACAAAGATGCGGGAATCAAATTATTGGTAAAAAATATTTAAAGCTCTTGACATTGGAGATAAAGAAACAGGAAAATATTTGGTTAATGAATCAGGTGAGCTTAAAAAGATTCCAAGGTTAATTTCAAGCAAAACATCAAAATAACAATTTTTTTTAATTTTTAATTTCTAATTTTTAATTTTTAATTGTTAATTGTTTGTAAACCTCAAAACATTGAACTTAGTCACGCTGCAAGCGTGACGATCTCATGAACGAAGTGAGTAAATTCCGATATGTAAAAATAAACCTTAACCTAACCCATTATGAATAACATTCTACCTTTTAAAAAGCTAAGCACAATTTTCTTTAGCCTCCTTATTCTGACCAACTTATCCCTGCTTAGCCAGGTTTCCATTATTGATGAAAATGCTGTGTTAATTTCTTTTGACGGTTATAACGGGAGTGGTTTTAGTCCTGACCCCGCAACGGGTCAGCTGGATTCGGATACCTGGTCGGTTTTGGGCTTATCTGATGGCGATTTGAATTTTGGAGATACAGACACCGTAGGCGATTTCGCCAGGGGAATTAGTTCAGGTAAAGTTAGTACCGGCGGTTGTTACGCTTTTGATATTGGCTCAGATAATATAGCTTTGGGGGTTCAACCTGGCGGTTCCGATTGGACACCCGGAGACCTCATTTTAAAGGTTCAGAACAATACCGGCAATAATATTATCACCTTAAATCTTAGTTATTCATTATGGGTGTATAATGACAAGCCCAGGGCAAATTCATTTAATTTTTCCCATTCACCAAATAATTCCGACTATACCAAAGAACCAACACTGAACTTTACCTCCCCCGATACTACTGATTCATCTCCTGCCTGGACAGAGACTATAATGGACATTGATTTAAATGATCTAAATATTCCCGATGGCTCAAATTACTATTTAAAATGGACCGGTGATGACATTTCCGGAAGCGGATCCAGGGATGAATTTGCGATTGACAATATTACAATAACAGCCACACTGGGCGAAGCCGACTCCGATCCACCTGCCATTTCAACATACGATCCGGTTAACGGAGCCATCGATGTTTCCGTTAACAAGATACTAAGCTTTAGTTTTGATGAAGATGTTCAGAAAGGAAGCGGTAATATTGTAGTCAGATACTCCTCAGATAATACGGAATTTGAAACCATGGATATAAATGAACCGGAAGTTGTCGTAACCGGAACAGATGTTACTATCGATCTTGTTGGGGATTTCGATGAAGACAAGGAATATTATGTATTGATCGATGCCGGGACATTTAAAGATATGGCAAACAATAATTTTGTCGGAATCTCCGATCCGGCAACATGGGAATTTACCACCATCGATGAAACGCCACCTGAATTCATTGAAACCTATCCGAAAATCAGCAATGAATCAAATACACAATTTGATATTGTTGTACAATTGAATGAGGTTGGACACATCTATTATATCGTAATACCTGATGGTTCTAAAACCCCCGGTAAGGATCAGGTAAAAGCAAGAGTCGATTATGATACGGTTATACTGATAACCAGTGGTAGTTTTGAAGTTACAGCTCCCGGAACAGGCTTCAGTACTACCGTATCCGGTCTGGATGGAGGTACCGGCTATGATGTTTATCTGGTTGCCGAAGATGATGCCACTACCCCAAACCTGCAGGATACTCCCGCTAAATCAGAGGTAACAACTACCAGTAACCCTTCGTTGGTGCTTACTTATCCAACCGGTGGCGAAACCTTCTATCATAGCGATACGGTTGAAGTTACCTGGAACAGCGAATTTATTGATAATGTCAGACTTTACATATCCACGGATGGAACCGGATATTTTATTATAGAGGAATCGGCAGATGCAGCCACAGGAATGCTTGAATTGATCGTTCCAAATAATGCCGGAACGGATGATCTGCTGATCAGAATTGCATCCGCATTGGACACAACCCTGTATGATGAAAGCGGGTATTTCCATCTGACCGATACACTTGACCCGGAAATCGACAGTTTGGCGCCTTCCGATAATGCAACCAATATATCCCTCTACAGCAGGGTGAAAATTTATTTTAATGAAGACATTGAAAAAGGAAACGGAACAATTTCAATTGTAAAAAAACCCGCTACCACCATTTTTGAAACTTTTAATATTACCGGTGATTCGGTTTATCTTGAAGGAAAGAAAATTGTTCTTTATCCATCCCAACCCTTTGATCCCGGTACTGAATATTACATTATTATCGACTCTGCTGCCATAAAAGACATGGCAGGAAATGTTTTCCGGGGTATTAAAAACGACACTATCTATAACTTTACAACTATATGTTCCGAGCTCTTCATTTCAGAATATATTGAAGGAAGCTCCAATAACAAAGCCATTGAGCTGTATAATAATTCCGGTGCCACGATTGATCTTTCCGGTTATGCTTTGTGGATAATTTATAATGGAGGCGATTGGTCCGAAGGTGAAAGCAATGCGGTTGTCCTCGAAGGCAGCCTTGAACACGGAGATGTTTTTGTGATCTGTAATGCGAATGCAAGTGATGATATACAGGCGATCGCTGATTCTGTCGGAAGCCAGGCTGTAAGTTTCAATGGTAACGATGCCATAGGTCTGGCTAAAAAAGTCGATGAAAACTGGATACTTATCGACGTGGTTGGTAATGAAGGTGAGAATCCCGGTACCGGATGGGAAGTTGCCGGCGTACCCGAAGCGACAATGAATCATACCTTATTGAGAAAAACTTCTGTTCAGATGGGAAATACAAACTGGACAACATCAGCCGGTACAAATACCGGAGATTCAGAGTGGCGGGTATTCGGGCAGGATTTTATAAGGAATCTCGGTGAATCAACTCCTGACGGAAATAGTGAAACTGAAATTCTTACCATAGAATTGTATGACACCACCATGCACAATGTTACAACTAATGTTTCCATTGATTCCATGGATTATACCGTTGAAGTGGAAGTTTTGTATGGAACTGAACCGGATTTTTTGATTCCTGTTTTTACATTATCAGATGGAGCTACAATCGATTCCGGATCCGGAGACACCCTGGATTTTACAAATCCGGTTACTTTTACCGTTATTGCAGAGGACAGTTTAACCATTCAGGAATGGACAATAAAAGTTAATGTGGAAACCGTACCCGGTCTCTCCATTTATGATATCCAATACACTACCGATCCATCCGGAGATTCTCCGCATCTGGGTGAAAAAGTACGGGTTAGCGGTATCGTTACTGCTATCGATACTTCCCAGTCACTGTTCAAAGGATTCTTTTTACAGGAAACAACCAAAGCATGGAATGGTATATATGTATCCGATCCCGGCAGGAATTCTACTCAAACGGGCGACAGCCTGACCCTGGTTGCAACGGTTTCGGAACAAGATAATATGACCGTTATCTCCGGTATTATTGAATATTTAGTAAACAGTAAGGATAATAATTTACCGGTGCCTCTTGAACTTGCCACCGGTGAAGCAGGAGAAGAACAATACGAGGGAGTATTGATCACTATTGAAAACGCCGAATGTATCGATTCAATTCCCGGTTCAGTTGAATTTGAATTGGATGACGGAAGTGGTCTTATCCGGGTGGATAATTACCTGTATCCTTACGAACCTTTTTTATTGAATAATATATACCATGTTACGGGAGTGATATGCTATTCGGATGGGAACTGGAAAATCTTTCCACGAACCGCGGAGGATATTTCAAATGTTACAGCGATTAATGAAACCGGAGTCAATGAATGGATAAACATCTTTCCCAACCCGAATAACGGGAGATTTAACCTTGAAATTACAGGTAACTATTCATTTGAAGCTGAAATTCAAATTATGAATACCCTCGGGCAGGTTGTGTACCGTTCGCATTTAAATTCCTCATCGAACCATCGTGAAGTCATCGACCTTACAAACCTTGTTAAAGGGTTGTACTTCCTGAAGGTAAGCAATGGAACACATGTGAAGGTTAGGAAAATACTCATCCGGTAATCAAGCGCGGGGAGCAGAGAGCAAGAGACCTGCCAGAGTCTGGAAAGGATGGCGCAATACGTGAGAAGCATGGCACATAATGTAGAGCCGAATTGTATTCGGCTTGAAAAAGGTGGGGGAACCGTCCGCCGGCTTCACGCCGTCCGACGGATTGAGCGAAGGATGGAGGGAGTGAGTAAACCGCTTAGCGGCTATAAAGGCAGTAACCGTTTTCCAGAGAAAAATCCTCAGGGTTTTGCACCATGGAATCCTTATACGGAGAAACCCTAAGGTATTTACATCATTGTCTAATATAAAAAAGAACCTCGGAGAGGTTCCATTATTGTAGAACATGTTGAAAGTATACAGCAGCGCCGAAACTGCCATACCTGATCAGGATTGAAATGCTACTTTCGGCGCAATTACGTGACAGCTAATTAAGTCATAAGGTAAAAGTAAAAAGGTAAACCGTGATACGTAAAAGGTGAGCATATTTGTTAATGATAAAAATAATGTGTATATTTACACTAAATAATGTGTATATTCTAAAAATTCAAGGTATGAGAACAAATATAGTTATCAATGATGACCTGATGAGAGAAGCAACTGAATTAACCGGGCTTCGTACCAAGAAAGGAGTTGTTGAGGAAGCTTTGAAATTGCTGATACGAATGAGAAGACAGAATTCCATACGTAAATTACGCGGAAAATTATATTGGAATGAAGACCTCGAACAAATGCGATTAGACAAATGATCTTTGTTGATTCATCAGTCTGGATTGATTATTTTAACGGGATACAAAACCCGCACACCGATAAACTTGATTTTTTTCTTAAGAAAGAGCTTGTAGTCATTGGTGATATTGTATTAGCCGAAGTATTACAGGGATTTCATAATGATGATGATTTTGCCAAGGCTAAAAAGGCATTGGGTAATTTACAGTGTTTTATGATATGTGGAAAAAGACTTGCCATAAAAAGTGCTGAAAATTACAGGTATCTCAGAAAAAAAGGCATTACTCCCAAGAAAACAGTTGATATGTTGATCGGAACATTTTGCATTGAAAATAACTTACCTCTCCTGCATCGTGATAATGATTTTGAACCTTTAATTAAATTTTTGGGGCTTAATTCCGTTATATAAAGAGCAAGGAGCTTGGGGCATGGAGCATGGAGCAGAATGTAGAGCCGACTATACCTGCCAGAGTCCGAAGGTCCTGGCAGAGTCTGGAAAGGATGGCGCAATACGTGAGAAGCATGGCACATAATGTAGAGCTGAATTGTATTCGGCTCTACTGAACTGGTTTCTTGTTTACTCACTCTCACAAGCCTTCCCACCACCTGCTCGTGAAGTTTGGTTTCCACTTCGTTCCAACCAAACGTTCTGATTTCAGGTTTGTTGTTTGAACCTGAAAGTTGGTGGGGGGAACATCATCGGTGTTCGATTATTGTAGAAAAGATGCTTCTTAAAAGGAATACCGGTCCAACTGCCATCGTTCATCAAAGAGATAATGCCTCATGGACCGTAAAAGGAAAGCTTCAAAATTGAGTGTCTGCAGTAATATTAACCCGTACCAATATCCATCCTATCCGTCGGACCGCAATCCCGATACCCGATAACTATCGGGTATCGGGAGGCGGACGGGCCAAACCACAATAACAACTGAATGACCAATCAAGGCAAAAGATAAAAGTTTACCCTGTGAAATAGTGACGGAGTCACTGCTGCGAAGCAGCATTTCATAGGGGAAAAAGATAAAAGTATAACTACTTAATTACTACTTAATCACGCGAAGGCGCAGCCGGAGCAAATGACGCGAGAGGAGCGCAGCGACGAGCTAATGACTGCTGAATAAAAGCTACAAAACATAAACCACAAACTACAAGCCAATTTGGAATCACCTCCAATTTTCCTGTTCCCCGACACATTTTCTTTCACCAAAGATTTTTATCTTGTAGAGCTTTTACTAATTATTAACCCATTTACACAGTATAACTATGAAAATACTAAACACACAAAAAACAGGAAGAAAAATGAGAATATTCTCATTTTTCTTTCTGTGTCTGATCCTGCTGGTTTCCTTCACAACCGAAGCCCAGAAGAAGAAGGATACAGACAAGGAAAAAACCGGAGAAGAAGGTAAACTTAAATCCGGCACTTTCTCCGGATTGAAATGGAGAAGCATCGGACCGGCTTTCGCTTCCGGCCGTATTGCCGATATCGCCGTTAACCCTGACAACCATAGTGAATGGTTTGTCGCGGTTGCCTGCGGACATATCTGGAAAACCACAAACAACGGTACCACCTTTTCACCGGTATTCGAAAAGTACGGCACCTACTCCATCGGTTGCCTGGCTATCGACCCGAACAATACCAGCATCATTTGGACCGGAACAGGTGAAAACAATCACCAGCGTGCCCTGGGATATGGAAACGGCGTTTATAAATCAATCGATGGAGGAAAATCGTGGAAAAACATGGGTCTGAAAGAATCCCGCCAGATCGGGATGATCGCCATTGACCCCGGGAACTCTGATATTGTGTTCGTTGCCGCCGAAGGATCGGCATGGGGACCTGGCGGAGACCGCGGACTGTATAAAACCACCGATGGTGGAAAGAACTGGAAAAAAGTACTGGAAATTAGCGAACACACCGGGGTAAACAACGTTGTTATCGACCCATGTGACCCTGATATCATGTACGCCACCTCTGAACAGCGCCGGAGACATGTACACACCAAGATCGGCGGTGGTCCCGAATCGCGTATTTACAAATCAACCAATGCTGGTGAAACCTGGGATACCCTGACCAAAGGATTACCTTCCGGTCACGTGGGAGGAATGGGAATTGCCGTTTCTCCGGTTAATCCCGATGTGGTTTATGCCATAATTGAAGCAGAAGCCGAAACCAGCGGGTTCTTCCGTTCCACAAACAAAGGCGCTTCGTGGCAGAAAATGAGCGATCATCATTCCACCGGTCAGTACTATAATGAGATCTACTGCGATCCGAAAAATGTCGACAAGGTCTACAGCGTCGAAACAATTACCAAGGTCACCCTTGATGGTGGTAAAACCTGGAAACCGGTTGGAAACAACAGACGTCACGTAGACGACCATGCTTTGTGGATTGATCCGAATGATACAGATCATTTCATTATCGGAGGTGACGGTGGGGTTTATGAGACCTTTGATGGCGGCAATAATTATTTATTTAAAACAAACCTGCCGGTCACCCAGTTTTACCGCATAGCCGTTGATAATGATTTCCCGTTTTACAATGTTTATGGAGGCACACAGGATAATAACAGCTTTGGCGGACCGTCAAGAAATACCAGCTCCCTGGGTGTTGTTAGCGATGAATGGACGGTAACCGTGGGTGGTGACGGCTTCTGGCAGGCTATCGACCCTGATGACCCGAACATTGTCTATTCGGAATGGCAATATGGGAACAGTGTCAGGTTCGATAAAAAAAGCGGCGAAGGGATCAACATTAAACCCCAGGAACGTAAAGGTGAACTGACCTACCGCTGGAACTGGAACGCTCCGCTGATCATCAGCCCGCACTTAAAAACCAGGCTTTACGTAGCCGCTAATAAAGTCTTCCGCAGCGAAGACCGCGGTAATTCCTGGAAAGTGATCTCGGATGACCTTACGGCACAGATCGACAGGGATACCTGGAAAGCGATGGGTAAATTCTGGAGCGCCGATGCCGTAAGAAAAGATGTATCCACCTCACAGTACGGTACCATCGTTTCCTTTGCCGAATCGGAAGTGAAAGAAGACCTGCTGTATGTGGGCACGGATGACGGATTAATCCGGGTTACTGAAAATGGAGGGGAACCCTGGCGAAAGATCAGCAGTTTCCCCGGTGTGCCTGAATATACCTATGTAAGCGACATATGCCCGTCGAAATTCGACGAAAATGTTGTTTTTGCCTCGTTTGATAACCGCAAAAGAGACGATTTCAAGCCTTACATACTGAAAAGTACGGATAAAGGAAATTCCTGGGTTTCCATTAGTAGCAATCTTCCGGAAAATGGAACGGTTCATACCATTGAGCAGGATTTTGTTAACCCGAATCTGCTTTTTGCTGGTACGGAATTCGGAGCCTTTTTCTCTGTTGATGGTGGTAAGGAATGGGTGCAGTTAAAGTCAGGCATTCCGAGTGTCGCTGTCAGGGACCTAACCATTCAGCGAAGGGAAAACGACCTTGTCGTTGCTACGTTTGGGCGTGGTTTTTACATTCTCGACGATTATACACCTTTACGTAACTTTAAACCTGGTATTTTAGAAAAAGATGCATATATTTTCCCTATTAAAGATGCCTTATTGTACATCCAAACCCGTGGTAAGGGCAGCCAGGGTTCAACCTATTTTTCCGCCAAAAATCCTCCATACGGAGCTACGTTCACCTTTTACCTGAAAGAAGGTATTAAAACCAAAAAGCAACAAAGAAAGGAGAAAGAAAAGAAACAATTTGAGAAAGGCGAAAAAATCAAGGTGCTGACATGGGACGAGCTGCGGGAAGAAGACAAGGAAGAAACACCTCATTTGATTTTTACCATATATGACGAAAACGACAATCTCCTCAGGAAACTGACCACCAAACCTTCGAAGGGAATAAACCGGTTTACCTGGAATCTAAGATATCCTTCACCAGTTCCTGTAAATCTAAAGAACAACAAGTTCGACCCTATGTCCAAGGGGCGGGATGGTATTCTGGCTCCGCCAGGAACATATAAGGTGGCACTAGCCAAATCGGTGGATGGCGAAATTACTGAACTGGTTCCGCCAACAGAATTTAAGGTTGTAGCCCTGGCAAATACCACACTGCCTGCCGGTAACAGGAAGGCAATGATTGAATTCCTGAAAGAAGTAGGTGAACTTGCCAGAACCATGCAGGGCGCCATAAGTTTAAATAGTGAACTTTCAGAAAAAGTTGAAAAGATCGTCCAAACTTTGCACCTCACTCCAAAAGCTACTCCTGAAATGATAAAAAAGGCAAAAACGCTCAGAAAAGAACTCGATGAGATTAACTTTACTTTTAACGGTTTTCCAGCCAAAGCAAGTTGGGAAGAAGTTCCTCCGCAACCTATGCCGTTGAACAGGAGGTTGAATTACCTCACGCGCACACACTACAATTCAACCACTGAAATTACACAAACGGAAAAAGATACATACCAGATCCTCAGGGAAGAACTATCGCCTGTCCTGGAAAAACTGAAAAGGATCAGCGAGGTGGATATTAAAAATCTGGAATCTGAAATGGAAAAGATAGGCGCTCCCTGGACCCCGGGGCGTATTCCGGAATTGGATTAAAAAAAGAGGCTGACAATGTCAGCCTTTTTTTTGTACCTTTATAAAATATTATAGAAAAAGCTACGTTATTTAAACTGATTCTTAATAATTTTTAACATAAATTCCTGTTTTTATTTGATTTTTATATTAAAAAACATAAATTTGCTATTTTTAGTGTAGGTATTGAAGTAGATAATAAATATTCAAATACAATGAAAAGATTATTAATACTGCTTGCGTTCTGTATGATACTGGGGACTGCATTAAGCTCTTGTCACCGGGAACTTTGCCCGGCTTATACCCAGGCTGACACAGAGCAGGTTGAAGACAATGTATAGGTAAAAACGGAATCGTATTTCACCGGTTGTCTTTGCTTTTTTTCTTATGCAAATACATCTTTGCCTGATTTGCTTAAGATTTTTTCCTTTTCACGGAACAATGAAGAAGTTAATTCTTTTATTCCCTTTCCTTATACTTTTTTCATCCACAGGATTTGCCCAGGGAGAATTAGATGATCAACAAAAGATCTTTTTCCGGAACGAGCAGTCAGTCGGATTGCTTTTAAATTCAACCGGCTGGGGTCTTGGTTTACGGTACGGCAAGCGTATCAACTACCTGAATAAAAGATTATACGAAGTTGATTTCACCCATATTAAACATCCAAAAGAAATTAAAACGACCAATCCTTATTTCCCTAATAACCGTGGATTTGTTTTTGGAAAACTGAATCTATTCATGAATCTAAGGGCGGGTATGGGCCATCAGAGGGAAGTGTTTAAGAAAATCGACAGTGGAGGGATTGCTGTTCGTTACTTTGGTTCTGCCGGACCATCCCTGGGATTTTACAAACCCATTTACTACGAAGTGCTTTACTCTCTTTACGATAATATATACGAAATCAAGATTGAAAAATTCAGTGAAGGCATTCATCAGTCCAGTGATATTTATGGTCGTGCTTCTTTTTTCAAAGGCTTCGATGAAATTAAATTTGTCCCCGGTGCATACGTGAAGCTCGGATTGAATTTTGAATATAGTAAAATCGACCGGGTGATCCATGCTCTTGAGGTAGGTGTAACCTTCGATGCCTTTACTAAAAAAATCCCTATCATGGCTTCGGAAGATAACAAACAGTTTTTTTTCGCTCTTTTCGTCAGTTATCGTTTCGGCAGAATTGTTGACCCGAAACGCCAGACCATAATCCCTGATATGGAAGAGCTTAGGGATACTTTTTGACGATTAATAATAAATAATTACTTTTGGGTGATTTTTTTTCAAAACAAAACACTTTTTACTAACCCTTTTAAACGAATAATTATGCCGAAGATAAAAGTTGCAATAAATGGTTTTGGCCGTATTGGCAGGAATGTTTTTAAAATCGCCATTGATAAACCAAATTTGGAAATAGTTGGATTAAACGATCTGACAGACACAAAAACACTGGCTCATCTGTTAAAATATGATTCCACCCAGGGTAAATTCGAAGGTTCGATCTCTTATGATGATGAAGGGATCATTGTGAATGGAAAAAAGATAATGGTCTCGGCAGAAAGAAATCCGGCAAATATACCGTGGGCAGAAACGCCTGACATTGTCATTGAATCAACAGGAATTTTCAGGAACAAAGAAAGTGAAAAAGGGGGTTATGGAGACCATCTGAAGAATGGAGCTAAAAAAGTAATTTTAACGGTACCTTCGAAAGATACCATTGACAACATCATTGTGCTGGGTGTAAATGATGATGCACTCAGACCCGGGGATGAATGCATATCAAATGCATCATGTACAACCAATTGTCTTGCCCCGATCGTAAAAGTATTGAATGACAAATTTGGAATAGAAAATGGTTTAATGACCACCATTCACTCTTATACGAACGACCAAAGCATACTCGACCTTCCTCATTCGGATCTCAGAAGAGCAAGGTCAGCTGCCATTTCGCAAATCCCAACAACAACAGGGGCAGCTAAAGCAGTTGGAAAGGTTATTCCTGAACTTAACGGAAAAATGGATGGAATGGCTATCCGTGTACCAACACCAACCGGTTCATTGGTTGATCTGGTAGCCAATCTGAAAGTCGAGACTACAAAGGAAGAGATAAATGCTGCCATGAAGGAAGCAGCGGAGGGGCCGATGAAAGGCATCCTTGAATACACCGAAGATCCAATCGTATCCGTCGATGTTATACATAATCCGCATTCTTCAATTTTTGATGCGCTAAGCACTATGGTTAATGGTAAGACAGTCAAAGTATTGTCATGGTACGATAACGAGTGGGGTTATTCATACAGGGTGGTTGATCTGATTGAAAAAATGTTTGAGTAATCATCTCTAACACTAAAAAAAACCTAAAATCAGTCGATTTTAGGTTTTTTTTCGAAGTTTATACGTTTATACAATAACTTTGAAATCAAAAGGTAGTTTTGTTGTTTCGTAAAAATGCTTACCAAGGTCTAAAATAGCCTCATCATCTTCTTCATAATACCAATCTACCCTGCAATCATGTCCCTTATTATAACATTGTTTTACAGCTCTCAGCAATGTCTGCATAAATCTACTGGAGCCGCTATTAATATATTCCAGCTTTATCTTTAATACAGTAAAATCCCGAGGATATTTAAAATATTGGTTAATCCAATCCAACAGCGGATGGTAAAAATCATTGGGATTTTCAGGAATGGATCTTCCTTCAATTTCCAGTGTACCATCCGAAGGGTTAAAATTTACCCCCGGAGTTTTCCGTGTCTTTTCAATGATTAGTTCCTTCATTTTTAGTAATTAACAAATAACAATTGACAGATAACGTATAACAAAAGATAAAACAAAATACATTGGTCTAACTCCCGCCTGCCCTGATGAATATCGGGGGTCTTTGCCCTCCGATCTTTGTCTCCATTTCTTTAAAGACTCTGCCAGTACTACTGTTCTTTGAATCAGCTGCCGGTAACTTGCGCCGGATGAAACGGCTGTAACACTAATTAAAACCGGCAGTTCCGGCACTTTTTCTTTGTTTGCTTTATTTTCTACAATAATGTTACCCCTCCGGGGTAATTGCTTTTGTATACTTTTTTAGTCTTTTGTCATTCTATTCCTTATCACCCATTACTCATATTATTTGTCACTGCTTTTTACCATTCATTATTCGTAGTTCGATATTGGATATTGGATATTCATTATTACTTGTTCCCGCAAGCTACCACACAAACCACTTGAACCTCAACCTTTCCTTCCCAGACTCTGCCAGGTTCTCCAAACCCTGGCCGGTCTCTCCCACCCAGTCACCAAGTCTCTTCCTCACCCAGTACCTGGTACCCAGCACCCAGCAACTCCCCCTTCTTCTTCTCTTCCTCAACCTCAACCTTCTTCATCCTTCATCTTTCTCACTTCATCCAGTCACCCAATCACATAGTCACACAGTCTCCTCTTCTCCCAGCTTGCCCTGCCTGCCCCGCAAGGAAGAATGACTGTGCCGGGGTGAAATTCACGGAGTGACGCGAAGCTATTTCACAGGGTCTCCTGTCTCTGCATCTACTCATACCTCAGGGCAACAATCGGATCGAACCTTGCAGCTTTAACAGCCGGAATATAACCTGAAGCCATTCCGACGACAAAGCAGGTTATAACACCCCCGAAAATCCATTCCCACGGAATCACAAAAGAAGACTTGAGCAATACCGACATAAGATTACCAATTAAAATTCCAAGAAAAATTCCAAGCAAGCCACCCAATTGTCCAATTAAAATAGCCTCAAACAGGAATTGCTGTTTAATCACTTCGCTTTTTGCACCAATGGCTTTTCTTATACCTATTTCCCTTGTTCTTTCGGTTACCGATACGAGCATAATGTTCATAAGTCCAATGGCGGCACCAAATAAAGTTATTAAACCAATTATTGTTGCTGCAATCGTTACATACTTTATGTTTTCCAAAAGAATATTAAGAAGGTTATCACTTTTTACAATATTAAAATCACTTTCATCCCTGGCATCCAGCCCCCTGACAATCCGGAAGACTCCTTCTGCTTCGCTAACACAAATATCCAGTAGTTTCGGGTCATCCGGCATAACATGAATGATATGCCTCATCCTTGGCCGTGAAAAATAATGCCTCACACTGGTTATGGGTAAAATGCAAGTTTTATCAAAACCGCCAAAACTGGTACCCTTCTCTTTCAGTACACCAATAACTTTATATTTACCAGCGCCAACTGTTATCACCTTATCAATTGGATCCTCATTGTTTTTGAATATACTGTTAGCAAGCTCCGCTCCAATTAAAACAAAATTTCTGTTCATTTGGATCTCATCCGGCGAAAAGTTCCTTCCTTTTTTTATTTCATATCCGGCTGTATAAATGTAATTTTCATCCCCGCCCGAAATATTTATGTTCGGATTGGTTTTTTCGGATTTGTATTTTACGGTTCCTAATCTTGTAGCATTTGTTGAAACGGAAATAATACAGGGGAAGCTAAATTCCTCCTTAAAACGAAGAGCCTCATGGTAAGTTATATATGGGTGATTTTTGGTCCTGTACTTTTTGTCCCCAATCTGCACAGTCATTCCTCTGCCTTCAATAGTAAAGGTGTTGGCTCCCATAAAGGTAAACTGTTTTGTAAGCGATGTTTTGATCGAATCGATTGCTGTAAGAATCCCAACCAGCGCCATAATCCCGAAAGCAATGATGCACATGGTAAGAATGGTTCTAATCTTATTTGTTCTAATCGATTGGAATGATATCCTGAAATTTTCTTCTATTAAACCTAATTTCAAAAAGAGATAATTCATACGTATCGGAATTTCAAAATTGTTTATTGATTTACAATAAGTTATGTGTATGTAATAAAACTTATCTTATAAAAGGCTAAGGCTAAGGCTGAGGCTAAGGCTAAGGTTTTTATGTCTTCATTTTGAACTTGTTCCTTTAACTTTGTGTTTATTTTTTGAATTTAAACATAATTCTTCTTTATTTTCTTTTTTTCCTCAGCCTTAGCCTTAGCCTTAGCCTCAGCCTTATTCCACAATCATTCAAATTTAGCAGTTTCATTTGAATAGTATTAACCTTTTTAATTACTTTGCGAAGCTATGTTCTT